>Ga0302325_10029039_pt1 | contig 11434 bp, 8 predicted proteins | sample Palsa_T0_2_FD_201948 | JGI IMG/M metagenome (GOLD analysis project Ga0302325, IMG submission 201948) | Peat permafrost microbial communities from Stordalen Mire near Abisko, Sweden - Palsa_T0_2 | ecosystem: Environmental > Terrestrial > Soil > Palsa > Peat permafrost | place: Sweden: Abisko... | reverse complement strand
AACCATCAAACCATTCTCTCTCCACAGCAACATGATCTTGTCTATACTTTATACTACACCTAATAAGCGCAATTTCTGGTGCAGCTGCCCGCTTCCTAACTACAATCGTCCCCCTCTCCTCCTAACACGTCAATCCCGCCCAAGAATCACTCGAAAACCGCACCCAAACCCTCAATTTTCTCAAACTCCCCCCTTACCCTCAAAGAGAATACCCACAAAGATACGCCTAGTAATAATTAGTGAGTGTAGCAATTAAAAGGTAAGGGGGTAATTCTAAGTTCAGATGAAATATTTATACCTCGCGACGCCGGGATCTTTTGTATAACTCGCTTATATTTATACCTATATGTACTATTACTTGTACAATCTGTATAAACTAATAATTAAATCATCCAAGTGCACTTTGGCTTTAGCAATAACATCTTGCCTATTCAACAAATCTCTCCGCTCACATGCCGGCAGAAATGGGACAGCAAGCTTCTGGCTTATCCCCGTCTGAACCCTCGCAATCGCGCCCCCCACAAAAGCTTGCATATTCGCCTCAATCGTGTTCAAGTACTCTCTTTCCCATTGCCGATAATACGAAGCCCAGTCAATCCCTGCCAAAGCCCTAAAGCCCTTCGCGTTTGCCTGCTTACATGCTTCGCCGAAAGTTACAAACCTTTCTTCAACGCGAGTGCTTATGGTGTGGTAGATATTTGAGACGTCGTCATTGCTGAGGTACTCGGAAAGTGCGATGTAAAGAGCGAGCCGATCTAGGTTGTCTACGATGTCGTTGAATATTCTCGAAATTTTGAGACCGAAAAGACTACCTTTGAGGCTATTGAGATCTTTGTTCAGGTAGACAAATTCGGAGGCTGGATCTGTGCTGTCACTGCTACCTTCAAGCGCGTTGTAGATATCTTGGATAGGTGCCACTTTGCCGCTTTGGTAGAAACTTGATGCGGTCCATTGGGTAGTTGCAAAGAAAAGTTTAAGAATGATCTTGTTGCAGAATTCGGACCCCTGCTCGGTGGGGACGAAATTGGTTTGGTAGTAGGGTGTTAATTCGGTGATGTTCTGAGCCGCCCAGTTGAGGAATAGTTTAATCTGTTGGATTTCATAGATGTGTTCTGTGGCGTATTCTGGAACTCCCTGTTCGAAGCCTGGCAGGAGGGGTTGGATTCCGATGTCTAACTTCGAGTTGAATGCTCCACATTTGGTAGTCCATTGGTAGTTGAAGGTTGGGCTGTATCTTGTTGCACCGGGAGACCAGCTGGTGTATTTAGGCACCTGGACGGGTTTGCCACAGAGCTCACCTCGTTCAAGATCGGCTCGTTGGAATAGGGCGTTGTAGTGGCTTGCTTGAGTATGTCGTCGACGGGGAAGAATCACCGATACTGAACCACTAGGTTCAGGCCATGCCATGCACAGTTGACAGGCTGATGCACTCGAGGATGGCGAGGACGGTGAACTTAGCGTCGAAGATTGGCCTTCGCTATTCGTGGTAGCGGTTTTGGTAGGTTCTGGCTTTTTCGAGGCTTCTAAAGCTTGCGTAGCTGCTGCGGCTGTTAACTTGTTAGTACTGTACATATCCCCTAAGCCAATACATGATTAGAGAGTTATTACCTGCTGACACAATCCAGCTCAAAAGATTCGAGGCGGCGACGGCTGTTGGTCCTGCTACCGCAATGGCTGCAGCAGAGGCAGCGGACTCGAGACTGGTTACCAACGCGGCAGTGCTTGAGAGTACGGCTGCTACGTTTGTTGATTCTGCAATAGTTAGGGAGTTTTGAGCGGCTGAGGGAGCAGTTAAGTTAGCTGGAATATCTACTGCACTGGGGAAGTCCCGGGTGTCAAGCCTTACCCGATAAAGCGCTTGCGATAACAGACTGAGCGGCGGAGGCGAGTGGACCGCTTGTTGGATTTGCATGGTAGGAAGATATAGCACTTGATGCTACCTGAACCTGGGCCAACGCTTGGCTCGCAGCACTTACGACGGCGGCGTTCGGCGTGCCCCCAATTATCGCAACTATGCTCGATGTGATGGTGGCCGAGGAGGTGATAGAACTACCCCTATTCGTATTATCTGTTGTAACAGGGTTTGCTGAGTGGGCTGTGGAACTGGTAGGATCCGTAGGGGATTTTGTCGGAACACTCAAAGCAGAGCTCGGCGTTGATTGTGCTGTAGGTATTATAGGTGCTGTACCGGAGGCTTTGCTAAAAGTTGGAGCGGTGGTCACTGTGCCTTCTAATGTGGTTGAGAGATTTTGGCTCGATAGAGAAATCTGTGGCGAAGAACTGCTACTGCTGCTGCTGGTGGGACCCGAGATGCGATCCCCGCTTACGCTTATGCTGGGCTCGAAAGTTGGAATGCTTAAAGTAGTTGTAGCTATAATTTGGATAGAGGAAATCCCTGTTATTGAATTAGTACTGGGTTTTCACTGTTCTAGTGCATGCTCAAATGACAGGGAACAACTTACCACCAATGCTGGAACTTGGTACAGCAAGTACACTTGTGCTGGTTTGAGAGGGCTGTGGAGTGATGCTCTGGTTTGATGCTGTGTCAGGGTTGAGGAGATGGCATCCCGAAAGAGCCAGCTCATCACTGATAGAAGCACATGTATCCCAACATTGAAGCGTGTTGTCTTGAGACATTAGAGGGGGTTGGCAGCACAGAGTTATCAAACACAACTGAAGCAGATTGCTTGGTGGTGTAGGGTTTGGACTGGCTGGCGAGGTTGGTACTGCTACTGGAGGTGGATCTGGTGGTGTGTTCATGTTGATACATGCGGAACCCTGGCAGATATATTGCTGGACAACACATTCTTGACTTTGATCGGTTGTAATGGTTCCACACTGACCCTGCGCGACGCAGCTCGTAAGAATATTTTGGAAACTGGATGATGTTAGCATGGCCTTCCAAAAACTTTGGGTTTACACCGTAGGAGCGTATTTGAAAGGGGTTTAACTTACTATCCTTTTAAATTCTCTCCGTCTACTCCTGCACCATAGTCGCTGCATATGTATGACAGTGAACATCCTTGACCGTTATTAAGGACAGAATAAATAATCTTTTGAGAATATATGAACGATGGGTCAATTCGTGCAAGTGTACTTTGGCATAACAAAAGCCGCTGAGGGTTGGGAAGAACGTTTGAAGGGCAGGTTGACGACGAGGAAAAGCATTGGGGAGCCTGACAAGCACACAACGAGGCGTAAAAACATAGAACTAGTACTCGGCGAAAGAGTACAGGGAGGCGAAGACCCATGATCGTGGTATTTCCTAAATGAGTGACTGAAGAAATGTTATAGAGTTGTGGTCAGAATAAAGAATGCGAGATAACGAAGCTCCACCGGAATGAGAGATGAAAGCCCGAATGCGAAGAAGACACTCACAATAAACTCATTGTTTAATGGTGGCGAGTCTCCGCGATGGGAGTCTGCCATGGAGGCAGTGCAAGCGCATTGGCCAAGAAGTGCAAAACCTGCGCCAGCAGGAACATTACTAGATAGAGCTAGTCAATCACTTGTATGTCCGTAAGAGCGCTCTGAAACTACTCAATTCAGAGTGCTGAAACTCGCTAGTCTAACACTGCTAAATTCACGGTTACCGAAGTCACAGAAGTACGGGAAACAATCGCGCAGAACCAATCAAACTTTCCAAACCCCCTTTTCCCAGCAGAGAATATTGCAACTCAAGGCAGATTGACTGAGGCGATAAATCTGCCTCGTTCTTAGCCTTAGAAGTTTGTGAACGTAGGGATCACCCAATCTCCGAGCCGTCTGGTCTGAACGTCTAGTGGCGGCGAATCGGCGATTCTGCTGCCTTCCAGCATACCCACACTAACTACGTAAAATCTCTTGTGCAGTAACTGCACCTCTTTTATGATGCTTTTAAGCTCTTACACGATATAACTTTAGACTTTCTTGTTAGTAATTGCACGCACTCACAGGTAACACTTTTATATAATAAATGCAGCCTGGCATGCTGCAACTTCAGACTCTTGCATAGTGACTACAGGCTCTCGGGTACTATAAATCCAGGCTCTTCAAGGTTATGGCTCTTCCGATCGCCCTGCATCCACTAGCCTCTGCTAGGCCTCTGATTCGAACCCTAATCAATTTCACTTTCTCTTTTTATACTAAGGGGCGCTATACAAGTAACTATATTATTTTAAAGTCTTAATAAATTATAACTTTTCCTATATCGAGATTATTATAATAATAGGAGAAAGCTCTTATAACCGGGCTCCTCGGAACTACAATCTAGGACCTTTCTCTTGTAAGCCTCGGGTTAAGAGAAATTTATTAGGAGATTATAAGTCTTATAATAAGATTCCTGGGAAATTACGGCTCTTAGGAGAGCATACCTCTTATAAGAAATTTCTTAAGAGCTATGCTCTCCTAAGCGATTTTTTACAGGACCCATAATCTCCTAAGAAAATTCTCTTAGGAGTAGCGCTATGCACGTGATTCCGGCGTTGGCATTAGCTCCTATCCTGAACAATGAAACTAATGTCAATCCCTGCGTGCAGAAAAATCCGGTGTGCCGAAAAAATTGTTAGGTACTTCGACTTGAAGCATCTCAAAATCTGTGTACACCTTAATATCTCCTATAATTTTTTATAAGTTATAGTCCGTAGCTACTCCCGGACATCCTAAGCCTCTCTTACTAGAAAATTATATTCTCATTGTCGCATTCACGCCTAATTAGTAAAGAGTCTCCTTTTTTAACGTAATAGAGTTCCTCCACTATGGCTCCACCACCAGGCTTACACTATCCTAATACTTTATAAACGGATCTTATCCGAGCTCTAGGGCCTCACCCCAACATAGGAAATCGTTACTAGCTTTGTGGCTGCTGTGGCGGGCAAATTCACATAAGGTTGCCACGCGGATTAGTACCTCGGCTAACAATTTTGGTTTAGTGCGAAACAACCCCGCACCTCCTATAATATTTACGCTGTAAATCATTTATGAAGCCCTAGGCGTAAAGGCCAACGGTGGCGAGGTACTGTGGTGCTGGTGTGGCGGTGCGCCACATCCAGCTTAGTAATGACTTCAATGCCTGGCGTAGTTGGTCCAGGCACAAGAATCGCAAACAAAATCTTGAACATAACAGACCCTGTAAGTTAGTTCCGTATCGAGCAACAGTAGCTATGTATCACAACAGAGTAAGAGTCGAAATTGGTGTCAGTCGGAACACTCAACGATTTTCTGTTTCTGTGCGTGAGTACAAGTGATGTCTTGAATGTGAATATCTAAGCACGGTGCGAATATTTGAACATGCTGCTCGAATCACCCAAGTTTAGTGATGCCGTGAGCACCAACCATACTTATTAATAACGCTTTAGAGGTAGTCTGTACGCTTTGACCTCAAGTTGCGAAATACACAACTTCCATCTCCAGCTATTGAGGCATACTTGATCTTTCTGCCGTCCCTGATCATATGGAGCAGGACATAGATTCGATTAAAGGCACGTCTACAAGAACTTTTCATTATTAGCGTCTAGAAACAACGACAGAACAAATCAGACTATTCCAAATACTGCCTCGAGAGAGGGATAGCGACCCGATATGTGGAATCTTGCAAAAATTCGATATCTAGAGCTCCTTGCCCTTTATAGCGTTGTTATATATATGGGGTCTTAAACGTCCGAAACAATTCATCTCTATTGACGTGAGTTCCTTCGAGATCCGCCAAAATTTATAGTGTTTTTTGAGCGTCTATAAAGCGCTCGATCAAGGGAATTCTCGACATCACATTCCTAATAGGTTGGAATGTGGTGCATTAAAAGCCTCCTTTCTGTGGATTAATCAAATATATATAGATTAGTTATATGTAGTAGAGCGAAGTTATTAAGTGCATCTAATGGGTGAAATATACCGACGTGCAAAGGAGGTTATTGCATGGATACTAGACGTCTCGGACGCCCTCGAACGATTACGGAACTAGCGGGGTAGGCATACTTCCTCCCTCCTATTTTTATATTTAAAGGCTATTTCGAGTCCTATACTAGACCCGAGTTTGGGTCTAGCAGGAAGTCATGCTAGCCAGACAGCTCATTATCATAAGCTCCGCGGACTCAGGGAAATGGCTTGTGCTTTGGGAAGAAATTGCACAAGCGGTGTTATCGCGGCCTCCTAGAGAAAACTCGCTACAATCTTTTAACCCACTTAGAATGCCGATAGAATATAATCCTCCAATCTTGAAAGCATTAATTCAATATAGAGGATCTTGTATGCTTAGAGATAGCTTCCATCTCCGCGAAGCACTCCGCAAGTTTAATATTTGCGCGTGTTTAGACCCCAAGGACCATGTATACAGACTTTTGGGCATCGTTCGCCCAGAGGAGCGCATTCGAATTGATTACAACTTGAATATCGAAGAAGTTTGGCGAAGTGCCTTTACCATAGTTGTACAATCTCAAGAGAAAGATCCGGACGACGAAATAATCGACTTTCTAGCTCTAAAAATCAACTTGCACTCACATCTCGACCATGAGACCGTCTAACAATTCGTCAAGTCCCTTCAGTCGCAACAATTATCTCAAGCTACGACCACTAGGTCTCAAAGATCGGTAAAAGAAAATTCAGTGCCACGTATAAAGATACTCAAGAACTGAATATCCTGTTCATAATTCGCACCAGTGAGCCTAACAAGCATGGCTTCACTTATTTACCACCAGATTTTGATCCAACTTTGATTTCGTCGGTCTACGAAGAATTGAGAGAGATGACGGACCTGTGAAATACAGATTGGCCCGTGAAATGGTCAAAATTATCGATGAAGATATAGTTTTCGAGCCTGTTAATACAGCCATATGGCCGATATGCGAAGGCTTCTTATTCGCTAATGGAAGGATGCAATTCGTCCTTCTGCTGAGCCTCTTTTGGTATCCTCGTTTGGATCTTCAGACCCCGACGCTCGCAAAGGATTCGCCTGGGATCAGTGTGTCAAAAAATAATCAAAGCTAATTAATTAGAATTAATTATAATTGATTATAATTGAGTATGATTTGATTAGCTTGATCTTTATGATAATTAATTATAATTAATTATAATTATCACGTGATAATACAAAAGTATACTTTCTTAGGCATTTTTAAAGATTATTAAATAATTAATGGCTATATTAATAAACTATAAACAGAACTTATAAAACATATATAAGAGTATAAAACTAGTCTAAATCTGGAATAAAAAACTGATTATCCTCCTTAGAAACGTCCTCTTTATCTTTTTTATCCTTATTTTCTTCCTTTTTTATTTCTTCTTCCTCGTTTATAAATACCCCCCAGCTCTTAAGACATATAATCTTCTTAAAGGTGCTCTTATTAAGTCGATTACGTAATTTAGTATTAATAAGAGCCCCTTGTGAGAAGAAACGCTCACTAGTAGCAGATGAAGCAGGTATTCCTAAGTACTTCCTTGCTATAAGGGATAAAATAGGAAATCTAGCTTCATTAGCTTTCCAATATTCCAAGGGCCGAATCTATAGCTAAATTAGTACTTATATATAAAAAAATTATAATAAAGGGATTAGTAGTTTTTAAGAGAATTTAAAGTAACTTAAGTAAGTGAATTTTATATACCTTTTTATTTGCTCTCTTCTCTTTTAAATATGTTATTAATTCGTCTTCTATTATATCCTCTTGATTATTTATATAAATATCAAGTTCGTCTTTATCGGCATCTTCTATAGACGTATTAAAACTAGAGTCTTGAGGATTGGCTATTAAATAGTCTCGTTTATACTTATATAAAAATTAGTAATTAATTAATTAAAAATTTAAATTTAAATATATACTTATATATCATAGTCTGTTTTAAGCTTATTATATATATCAGATACTATACCAGGAGCTAATCCAATTCCAGATAGTCTTGCTCTTTTAATCCGAGGATCGAGAATAAGAGCTAAATATAAAGCTTTGCTTTTATAATCTAAAATACCTGTTTTAGGATAATATTTTCGAAGCTTAGCTATTCCTTTATCAATGGCGTTTTCGAAGGTTTTGTCCTATTTAAAATTAGTATATTTATTAATATAATAAAAAGAAAAAAGACTTACTTTAAACTCCCTTTTAAAACTTTCAAGTTTATTATATATTTTATATACTTCAAGTATAATATAATATATAGTAGAGTAATTTTCGGCTTGTAACTTAGTTATAGCCTTAACAAATATTGAAATTATATTTAAAATATTATTTAAATAAAGGGCGAAAGATTAATATACTACGACTTTTGGAGGAAAAGATTTATATACTACGAGTTTCTTATTAAAGACTTTAATATTACTATTACCCCGCTATTACGGTAAGCTTATTGCCGTAGAGGTAAGCTTACTACCGCTATCGCTATCGCTATAATTATAAATTATTTATAATATATTCTTAATTATACGTTCGTGCGTTTATACGCTTATAAGGAGTAAGGTATTAAAGGGTTTAAGCGTGATATATTCGTAAATTCCCTCTATTTAATATTACTATTAACTCTTATTATAGCCTTACTTTATAAGCTCCGTGAGCTCCTAATTATAGGAGATTACTTCCTTTCGTTTGATAATCTTCTTAAAGTAATTTGTAATGCATTTATAAAGCACAAATTTAGTTTTAAGGTATTATATAAAGACAAGAAACGCGCCTAATACAAGTGCAATAATAAGGACTACCCGTGGAATATAATAGCTTACTTGAATTTAGAGAATAATAACGAGGTTATTATTGATATTGTTAACTTCGCTTATATATATGTTAGTAATGCTATTGCTAAGAGAGGAGCTGCCAATTGTCAAGAATAGGTATAAAAGGTTATTGCTTGCCATATGGATATATAAACTAATATACTAATTAAAGAGATATAAAGCATGCTTCGAGTACAATTTGCAAAGAACGTTCCTTATAAAGTCTATTAGCTTACTCGCCTTAGCCTTTAAGGAGGTGATCTCGCTACGCACTATATGTCATTTGAGCTCCTTTTAGCTTACTTTTAGCTCTTTCGTACGAAGGCCTCCCGGGCTTATCTCGATCTTTAAATATGCCCTCGAATAAACCGATTTTAACGCTATTTTATATGCCTTTACTAATCTCGCAATTCTTGGGTCTATTATTGTCGATTCTTTGCTTTAGATAATACATTTTTAAAGGAACAATTTATCTAATAGCTCTTCCTTGCTATAAGTATTAATGCTAATAGAAATGGGTTAGTTTTAGCTTGGGCAGTTGTGGAGAGCGAAAATAAGGACTCTTAGCGTTATTTCTTTAAGCACCTTATATATATAATACTAGAAATCGAAGAAGAGGCTACTATATTTATTTCAAATCGTGATAAAGGTCTCGGCGCTACCGACAACAAGCTTAAAGATAGAATAATTAAGGCAGTTTATACTTACTATTTAATAGACAATTTCACTACTAAGTTTTCTTATACGCTAAAACTACTCTTTTAGAGTATTTGTCGAGCTAATTTAAAAGCACGGTTTAAAGCCTTAATCTAAGAGCTTCGATAAATTAATAAGCTTGCGGCGCAATACTTGCTTAATGCATAGCTTAAGCTTTAGGCGAAATCTTACTTCGTTAGAACCCGTTTTGGCTATAATATATTAAATATTATCGAATCGATTAATAAAGTATTAAAACTCGATCGAGAGCTCTTAATCCTTTAACTTCTTAATGCTCTTTAAAACCGTATTATAGACTAGCGATTTTAACGTCTCGAGCTAGCTATAAGTGCTTATTAAGCTAAGAAATGGACTCCTTAAGCATGTAATAAATTACAAGAGCACCGTCTTTTTGCACGTATAAATACTATAGTAATAAGGTCAAATATTTAAGGCCTTATATGCTAGCTAAACGATAACGTTTATATAGTCGACTTAAAGGTAAAGATATGGTTTTATATAATATTTTAAGAGAATAGCATACCTTGTAATTATGCTATTATAACAATATTCGCTTGTCCTAATCGAAATCTTACCTCTTATATGCCCGAATCGCTCTTTATTTTAATATAGAAAAAGACATATACCTTAAACTTCCCCCTTATTAATATCTCCGACCTTATAAAGCTCCCCCTCTCCGAATGCTACCCTCCCTTAACTCCAGTACCTCGCAGCCGGCTAAAGAAGGAGAGATTTAAGAAAGACAAGATACGAGGGCTTAAAGGAGAGGCTATTGCATAAGCTATAGTAAAGCTTATAAGAGATGCTAATAATAAGGTATAGTCTTTATATTACTATTTTATATGCAAATAATAGAAGCACTTTTTTATAATATACAAGTATAATAGCATATAAGCTATAAGTCTTTAAGGAAATCACAAATAAATTAATAAAGTATAAGAAAAAGACCTTATTCTTAGAACTTAAAGCTAAAGGAAAAAAGCAAAGGAGAAGAATTAGCTATATATACTTAGCTTTAATTATATAATATCGGAATTGTTATAGCAAAAGACTTTATAATTAAAGGTAATAGCAACAACAAGGTACAAATAGTTACAATTAAAAGCGCTAATAAGGTATAAGGTTACTATTCTTATCTATATTATATAAATCTTATATAATAAATAATATTAAAATCTTTTTATTCAAAAATTGTAATATATTAATCTTTTGCCTTAAAATATAAAGTATAAGAAAAAGACAAAATTAAAGGAATTTAAGAGGTTAAATCCAAAGATAGCTAATATAAGTTCAAATAAATTTAAAGGATTTAAGAAACCTTTTTATTGCAAATATAAAGTCAAGTTTTAAATTTCCTATTTCTAATATCAAGTTTTAAGCTTTAAGTTTTTATTATTTGTTTTAATTAAGTCGAGTTTTAAATTTCATTATTTAAAGGTATATATTATTACAAGGGGCTTAAGCTCAAATACTATAGCTCTTATATAAAATATAAAAGTCTATCTTGTTAATATTAATAAAGTTTACTAGCATTATCTATATATATAATACCTTTAAAATAAAAATCTCTTATTTAATATTACTTGTCTTAGCTATCTTATCTCATATTATTAAAGCGTATAACCTTAATATAACTTTTATTATGCTATTTGTCTAGTTTATAAGCAAGGGCATCCTTAAGCCTCCACAATTTACTAAGTTTTTAGTGCTTCTCTTTTTTGACTGCTTTTATAAATATCCGGTATTACTAGTTCTAGCAAGCAAGTCTTATTATAGTAGCAAATAATACACGAATTAACAAATTTATAATTAAGCAATATTTACTTAAGCACTACTATTGCTATAAACTTTCTAAGAGATTCTTTCAGCTTTACTAGATTAAATAAGATATTGCTTAACTTAAAAGCTTTTAACAATTTTCTCTAAACTTTAAGTAATAGAAAAAGTATAAATATTAACTAAGCGTTAAGCCTTGTTATTTATACTATTATAGCTAGCAATAAAACCCTATTCTTATTTAATAATACAAATATAAAAGTTTTT
>Ga0302325_10029038_pt1 | contig 11434 bp, 5 predicted proteins | sample Palsa_T0_2_FD_201948 | JGI IMG/M metagenome (GOLD analysis project Ga0302325, IMG submission 201948) | Peat permafrost microbial communities from Stordalen Mire near Abisko, Sweden - Palsa_T0_2 | ecosystem: Environmental > Terrestrial > Soil > Palsa > Peat permafrost | place: Sweden: Abisko... | reverse complement strand
GTACTTCACCATGCGGCGAGAAGCCTTTCATCGCCTCGGCAACACGATCGATCACGCTCCTCCAATCGCCTGGCGATCTCTGCCGAAAGAGCCGCATGGTCGGATACCACGGCGAGTCGTCTCGATGCAGGAGCCAGCGCCAGTCCGGTGCGAACGGCAGCAGCGTCCATACTGGTTTCCCCATCGCCCCGGCCAGATGCGCCACGGCCGTATCCACTGAAATCACCAGATCGAGATTGGCGATGAGCGCGGCCGTATCGGCAAAGTCCTGCAACTCCTGCGTCCAATCGACAAGCCGCTCTTCCTCGGGAAGAGTCGTTGCTTGTGCGGCCGCTTCGCCCTTCTGCAGGCTAATAAACCGCACGCCGGGAAGACGCAGCAGCGGGGCCAGGTCTGCCAGATTCATCGATCGATTGCGATTGTTCTTGTGGGTTGGGCGTCCGGCCCAGGCGAGACCGACCCGAAGTTCGGCTGGGTAAGCCGTCAGCCTGGTCCGCCACGATTCGCGCAGTTTTGCATCGGGAAACAGATAGGGAACGCTTGCGGGAATCGACTCGAGCGTCGTTCCAAACGCACGAGCGAGGCTCAGCAGCGGACAATGAAGATCGAAGGGGGGAAGCGCTTCTCCCGGAGCCACCCATTTCTCAACGCCGGGAATGCTTTGCAGCAGCCGCTCCATCAGCGCTCGGTTGCCGAAGATTACTTTTCCGCCGCGTTCTGCAACGAGCGGCACATATCGGACAAACTGAATGGTGTCTCCCAGCCCTTGTTCGGGGTAGAGCAGGATGGTGCGGCCGTTCAGATTCGATCCGTCCCATTGCGGCTGGGGAAAATTCAAGCGATTTGACGGAAAATCCTTGCATTTCCACCGCCATTCATACTCTTCCCATCCCTGGCGGAAATCGCCCAGCAACAGCAGCGCGAGGGCGAGATTGTGGTGGGCGATCGGAGAATCGCGTTGGACAGCGATGCCTTGCCGATAGGCTGCGATCGCCAAATCCATCTGCCCCTGCGCTTCCAGGACGGTGCCCAGGTTGCTGTGGCCATGGGCAAGATTTGGATTGATCGCCAGGGCCTGACGGAAAGCGGCGGCCGATTCCTCCAGTTGTCCTTGATGTTGCAGTGCGGCGCCGAGATTGCCGTACGCTTCGGCGAACTTTGGATTGAGGACGATGGCCTGACGGAAGGCTGCGATGGCCTGATCGATTTGTCCATCGTCCCTCAGGGCATTCCCGAGAGCCAGCTGTGATTCGGGGAGAGTTCGCGCTGACGGAATCTTGCTCCAAATGGACAATGCCTCGGCCAGATCCTCAACGATGCCTTTCCAATCGCCCGGCGATTTCTGGCGAAATAAGCGCATCGTCGGATACCAGGGACTTGCGGCTCGATTGAGAAGCCAGCGCCAATCCGGCGCGAATGCCAGGAGCGTCCACACCGGCTTGCCCATCGCGCCGGCCAGATGGGCCACGCTCGTATCGACTGAGATGACCAGGTCAAGATTGGCAATCAGTGCGGCGGTGTCGGCAAAATCCGCAAGCTCCGACGTGAAGTCGTGAAGCGTCAGGCCCGGCGGCGGATTGGCGGCTTGCGTCGCTGCCGGCCCTTTTTGCAGGCTGATCCAAGCCATGTCCGGCATCTGCCCCAGCGGCGCGAAGAGCGCCAGTCCGCAAGAGCGATCCTGATCGCGCTGATGCTCCGGATTTCCCGCCCAGGCAATGCCGACCTTCAACTTCCCGGAAATGGAAGCGAGCTTCTGCTTCCAGGTCGCGGCGCTCGCGGGCTCGGCCCGGAGGTAGGGGACCTCGGCGGGAATCGTCTCGACGGTCGTCTTCAGCATCATCGGCAGACTGAGCAGCGAGCAGTGCATGTCAAACGCGGGCGCTGGCTCCGGCTCGCTATAGATCGCTTGGATGCCGGGCAAGGTGGCGAACAACCTCTTCATCGACGCCGCGCATTGCACGATCACGGTCGCTCCGCGGCGCGACAAGAGTGGTGCGTAGCGCACAAACTGAATCGCGTCTCCCAATCCCTGCTCCGGATAGAGCAGAACCTTCTGGCCGGTTGGATCGGCGCCTGTCCAGGCCGGCTGCTTGAACTCACGGCGGGGGGGATAAAAGTCCTTGCATTCCCACCGCCACTCATATTCTTGCCAACCCTCGATGTATTGGCCGTCCACCAGCAGCGCCAGAGCCAGTCCCCAGTGCGGAAGCGGGGCGGTCGGCTTCACCTCCACCGCCTTGCGAAACCAGTCGATCGCTTGATCGATCTCGCACAAATCCAAGTGCACCACGCCGAGGTTGAAATACTCCAGCGGCGAAGTGGGATTCAGTTCGATGGCACGCCGGCAGGAATCCTTGGCTGCATCGAATTGGCGCAGATGCCGCTGCACTGAGCCAAGATCCATCCAGATTCCCCCGCTTTCGGGATCCATTTCCAGGGCTCGCTTGTATTCCAGCAGCGCCTCGTCGTACCGCCGCATTCCCGACAGCACGGCTCCGAGATTGCGCTGCGCATCGACGTAGCCGCTCCGCAGGCGGAGCGCCGTGCGCACCTCGACTTCGGCTTCCTGGTAAGCCTTTTGCGAAAGCAGCGCCAACGCCAGGTTGTTACGCGCCTCCGGATAGTCCCCGCGCAGTTCCACCGCCCGGCGGCAGCTTGCCACCGACTCCTCGTTTCGATGCAGCGCATTGAGTGTCGCCCCCAGGCCGGTGTGCGCTTCAGAATAGTTTGGCCGCCGCGCAATCGCCCTGCGATAGCATTTCTCCGACTCCTCCAGCTTCTCCGCAAGCCGCAGCGCATTTCCCAGGCTGTTCAAAGCCTCGGGAAAGTCCGGTTGCAGCTCAAGCGCCCTGCGAAAACTCTGCTCGGCTTCATCGCTTTCCCCCAACGCGTTGAGCACGGCCCCCAGATTCTGATGTGCCGCCGCCATCTTCGGATCCGCTTCCACTGCCCGCCGCAGATACGGCAGCGCCTCCCCGGGCCGATTGCGGTCGCGGAGCATATTCCCCAGGTTGCTCTGTGCCGTCGCAACGTTGGGCCGCAGGTAGACCGCGCGGCGCAACAGTTTCTCCGCTTCGTCAAACCGCTGCGTTTGACTCAGCAAGACCCCATAAAGATGCAGCGCATCGAAGTTGTCCGGCGAGCGGTTCAGCGCCTGGCGGTACAGCGGCTCAGCCTCGGCCAACCGGCCCGCGGCGTGCAGCCGCGCGGCTTGCTGAATGACGTCTAGAACCTGGTCAGGGTTACGAAGCGAGGACATTACGCGGCGCTTTTCGCTCAAAAAACTAAAAACCTGCCGGCTACACCGCAAACACGGCTGACAAGGAAGCAAAGATCAGGCGCACCCCCTGGAGCCAGCTCTTTTAGGATGCAAGCATCAATGCTTCCAGGCTCTTGGCAACGAGTTGAGCTCGTTTGAGTCCGTTGCGCTTCGCATATTCGTCGGCGCGATGAAGAAGGTCGAGTTCGATGGTCAATGCGATCGTCTTCGATCCGCGTCCGATTCGTGGACGGCCCGGGCCACGGTGTCGAGCTCGGGCGTGCTGCTCACGCTGGGCCGGTGTCAGCGGCTCTCCCGGAAGACCTGGCCGAAGGTCGGGTACGTCAAACTCCGCGCTCGCAATGGCCAGATCACGGTGGCTGAGTTTGGACCATCGCCGCTTCAGACGAACTTGTTTTTTCTTGATGCTCATCGCTTGCCTCGGCGGTACAGCCGCTTCTCCCTGGTCGTCAACGGGCGGCAATGAATAACATACACCACACTTGGAGGATCAAAAACGTAAACAACTTGTGCGTAAACGCCGCGCGCTGTGCGGCCTCGTACCATGAATTTCTCATCCCCAACATGTCGCGGATAGCCGCGCGACGGATGCTCCACCAGGAATTCAGCATCCGAGACAAGCATCCCGTGCTCGGCGATGTGTGCGACGTTTGCCCCATTCCAGCGAAACTGCACAAATTAACTATATGAGAAACGCTGGATGATTCAAGCCGGGCAGCGGAGCGCGTCCGGCGGCGTTTCCCGCGGTTACATTTGCGCGCCAACCCTCTCTCGCGCTGGCCCGAGAGGGAGTAACCAAAACACTTCGTAGCTATCGATAAGCATACTTTCACCACCACGCCTTTTACGGCTTTGCCTGTGCCGGCAATTCATCCGCCGACCGCATGAATCGGGCAAACCAGCCCTCGTTGCGGGCCAGCATCTCCGGCGGACCTTGCTCAGTCACTCGGCCGTCTTCAATGACATACACCATATCCGCCTGGTTGATAAGGCTCGGCCGATGGCTCGTCAGCACGGTTGTCCTGCCGGCCATCAAACGGTCCAGTGCCGCGACGATGGCCGCTTCGGAATCCGGCTCCACGCTGCTGGTCGGCTCGTCGAGCAGCAGCACGGTTGGATTTGCCAAAAACGCCCGCGCGATGCTGATGCGCTGCTTCTGTCCGCCGCTGAGTCGCACGCCGCGCTCACCGACCTTCGTTTCATAGCCGCCCGGCAATCGCTCGATGAACGCATGCGCGTTGGCGGCTTTTGCGGCCGCAATCACCTGTGACATTGTCGCCTCGGGATGACCATAGCGGATGTTGTCGACGATGCGGTCATTGAAGAGAAACGTCTCCTGCTGCACCAATGCGAAATGCCGGCGCAGATCGTCCCGGCGGATCGATCGCAATTCTCGCCCGTCCAGCAGGACCTTGCCGCGCAGCGGATCGTAAAATCGCAGAAGCAGGTTCAGCACCGTGCTCTTCCCCGCGCCGCTGGGTCCGCAGAGCGCGACTGTCTGGCCGGGATGGATCACGATGTTGGCGTCGGTGAGGACGACCGCCGGCTCACGATCGTCGAGCTGCGGGTAGCGGAACGTGACGTCCCGCAGTTCCATTGCGCCGGTGACGTGACCGACCGCCACCGCAGCCGGGTCGTCCGGCAGTTCATCGGGGGCGTCGAGAATCTCGAAAATCCGCCGGGCGGAGGCCATTGCCCGCTGCACCATGTCATCGACGCGCGCCAGCGTCTGCACCGGCCCGAACAGCCGCCACCAATAGGCGCGGAAAGCGAGCAGCATCCCGACGGTGAATCCCCCCTTGGTCAGAATCGAATAACCGCCCACGCCGAGCATCAGGGCGTTGCTCAGGAAGCCGACTGCGCGCGTGAACGGGAAGAACAAGCTCCGTGCGTTGATCGCATTGATTTGCCCGCGGTAATAACCCTCGGTCGCGGCCTGGAACCGCTGGGCTTCCTGCCGTTCTCGCCCGAAGATCTTGATGACGATCACGCCCGAAAGATTTTCCTGCAGCCGGTTCGTGACATCCCCCGCGCGCTCGCGCACCGCCGTATAGATGGACTTGACGCGTGCATTGAAGATCCGCAGCAGCAAGTAGACCACCAGCAGCGGCGCCAGGGATGCCGAGGCAACTCTCCAACTCATGAGCATGACCAGCGCGACCGTGGCCAGCCATTCAAGCCCCTCGCCGATGATCTGATCGATGCTGTTGACGACGAACGACTGCACCTCATCGACATCGCCGATCGCCCTGCTGATCAGATCGCCGCTTCGCTGCCGTTGCAGGTACCCCAGGCTCTGCGACTGAAGCTTGTGATAGACGCGGTTTCGCAGGAACAGAATGAATTTCTGCGCCGCGCGGTTTAAGACATTGTTGCTCAGCGTCCCCAGCGCCTCGCCGATCCCGTAGATCGTCACCAGCCAGACGATCGACGAGAAAAGCAGGGCGAGTTTCCCGGCGATCCGCCCGTTGAGGGAGAAAAGAAACGGCAGCACGGGAGTCGGCCGGGACTTGCCCGCGAGGATCAGGTCGTCGGTCACGTACTTCCAAACCAACGCCGGGAAGAGCTCGCACGGAGCCGACAGGACCAGCAGGATCATCCCCAGCGCGATCATGCCATGGTACGGGCGAAGCATGCGCAAAAGGCGCATAAACACGCTGCCCGATGGCTGCCGCGCATCCATGCGTTTCGAGGCATTTTCCAGATTCGCCATTGGCATGATTTTAGGACTTCATGGGCAATGGTGTGAGGGGCCGGGGCTCAGAGACCGGTCAAAAATCCGAATGACGAAACCAGAAACCAGAATCAAGCCCGAAATGACGAATGACTGAATGCAGATTCCGTCCCTCAGGGGACCGCCGCCGCCTTGGGAACAGCGGAAGGCCACAGCCAGACCGTTTCGGGCTTCGGACATTCGTCATTCGGGCTTGATTCTGGTTTCGTCATTCGGGTTTCCAGCGGGCCCAATTCCAGTGGCGAATAATCTTACTCCCTGTGCTTCGACTACCCCCCACCCCCCGAGTTTACCGAAAACATAGATATGGTTCCTTTTGCGATCGGTCCAGGCGCGGAGAAGCGAACGCGGCTGGGGTTTTCGCTGGCGGTGGGGCTGATTGCACTATTGGCCGTCGCGAAGGTCGTCCTCTTCGACACGCTCGATCCCGATTGCTTCTGGCACCTGCGGGTGGCGCAACAACTCAGGGCCGAAGGCATCGGCCCGCTGATCGACAATCTGTCGTTCGCCTCCGTGCAGACGCCGTGGACGCCCTATTCCTGGCTCGCCGAACTGGGGATGCGCTGGGTATGGGAGAATGTCGGTTGGCGGGGAGCAGTTCTGTCGCAGGCGGTGCTGCAGGCGCTGTTCGTGATTTTCCTTGCCGCCGCCTGCCGGGCACGGTCGGCCGCACCGCGCAGCCACCCGGGCTCGCACGGCGAGGGAGTTACCGATCCCGGCGCGCTGCAGGCGGTGGTGGCCACCCTCTTCGGAACTATTCTCTCGCTGCCGTACTTGAGCTTCCGTCCAGTAACCGCGGCCCTGGCGGCGCTGACGGCATGCGCCTGGCTCATCATCCGCGACCGCCGGGCGGCGGAACGCTCGCACGCCGTCTGGCTGCTGGTGCCGTTGACGGCACTGATCGTCAATCTCCATCTCTATGCAATTTTCGTCCCGCTCTGGATTTTCGCGCTGCTCCTCGGCGCTGTGTGGGAACGGCGGGCGCTGGGCAGTCCCGCCGACCGCCCCGAGGCGAATCGGCGAATCGAGCGGTACGCCACGCTGCTGGTGCTCACCATGGCGGCCTGCGCGCTGACGCCGATGCTCCCCGGCGTGCTGCACGTCGCGTTGCACTATCAGTTTTCCGACGTGATGGTGCGCGGTTCGGTGATCTCGGAAATGCAGCCGTTCTACCGAGGCTTTGCCGGGGCTGTCGCGGCGGGGTTGGTTGTCGCGTTCATGGGGTGCGTCACGTTCAATCATCGCAAGCTGCGCAGCGGGGAAGTTCTCTGGCTGCTCATGAGCTTCCTGATGCTCCTGCGGCTCGGGCGCTTCGCTCCGATCTTCGCAATCGTTGCCGCGCCAATCGCCGCGGCAACGCTGCCGACGCTCTCCGATCGTCTGCTGGGGCGCAGCGCCCTGTGCGGCGCGATGGCGGTGGTGCTGGCGCTGGGCGTTGCCAGGGTGTTCAACGCCTTTCCGCCGCCGGGAGACTCGCTCTCCGAATGGCTCAACCGCCACGGTCCCGATACGCCCGGATATCCCTGCGGGGCCGCGGATTTCGTGGCGGCGCGCGTGAAGCCCGCATCGGGCCGGCTGATCAATGAATTCTCCTGGGGCGGCTACCTCGAATGGCGCCTCGGCGACAGATACCAGATGCTGCTCGACGGCCGCACCCAGCTGTTCGTCCCGGAGTTTTGGAAGTGCACCTATCTGGGTCAATCGCCCGAACGCCAGCGTTTCCTCGCCCAGCTCGGCGCCGACGCGGCGGTCCTGCCGACGCACAACAGCATCTTCCACGACCCCCTGGCGCACCTCGGCTGGACGACGGCTTATCGTGATGAACGTTCGGAGGTGATGCTTCCGCCGCCCGGCGCGGCACCGAAACAGTCGGATTGGCCGAGCGCGTCGATCCTTCTGGGCGAATGAGATATTCCCGAGCCAGACGCACAGCGCGAGCACAAATCGCAGGAGTAACTCCCAGCAGCCGGAAAAGCCAACGGATGGCCATCCGTTGGCTTTCGGGTGTACGCAATCCCCAACTCCCCCGCGCTTTGCACGCGGATCCGAGCCTTCGGAGTACCTCAGACTCGGCGTGGCGCGGGGATGAGGTTCTGCTACGTCCCCGCCTTGGCCGGCGTCGTGACCCTTGGCGCGGGTTTGATATCTCGCAGATAAGAGGTGCCGTTGTCGGTGACGATGCGGAAGGTTACGTTCGCGCCGGGCCTGAAGCCGCGCAGCTTGCTGCGAATTTTCTCGTCGAGGATCCATCGCTTCCCGTCGAGATGGCCGGGAACCACGACAGTGACAGGTGTGCCGTCCACGTCGATATCCGCCTCGGTGGTCTTGTTGCCGTCGATTTCAACCGGTTTGATTGCCGTGATCTTGCCGGTTTGCGGGGGGCTGTAAAGTTCGATGCTGCGCAGGATCGGGTTGGGCGACCCGGACGTGGCGTCGATTAGAACCACCTGTCCCTCCTTGAGCTTTCCCAGCGCCGCAACCAAGTCCGGATCGGCGGCCATCGCGCCGGAGGAGTCCTTTTTCGTCGGAAGCGAGAAGGTGACTACGTCGTCGAACCGCTTGAGATCCACCAGCGTTTGCGTGCGCGTTTGCTCCGTGTGGTCGTACATCTCCTTGAACAGATATGCGTTGGGAAGTTCCATGCCCGGCTGCATCGCATAGGGGGCGATGGACCTCATCATGTTCGTCCCGTCATCCTGCGTCGTGTACTCGATCTTGACGATGTCTCCCGGCGCGACGGCTTTGATCTGGTCAACCAGCTCAGTCTTGGGATCCGCTTTGTAGGATTCGTCCTTGCCATTCGCGGCGTTGTTATTCTCCACGCCAACCCGAAGCACCTTCCCATCGGCCGTGTCGATGGTCAAAACATACCGCATCCTGTCGTGGTAGCGCATCACGCTGGCAGAATCCAGCCGGCCGACGGACGCATCGTCCTTCACGATTGCAAGCGTATCTCCGCAGAACAAGCAGAGCAGCACCACTGCCATCATCCGGATGTTCGCGTGATTCTGCATGTTCAACTCCTCATCCTCGTCCATCCTACTTCTCTGCATCGCTGTCAGAGGGCATGAACTGATCGTGGCCGTCCTCTTCCTGCTGCTTCAACTGTTTGTAGATCTGTTGAGCCTTGGCATTGTCTCCGTCCAGTACCGCCGTTTCCATGTTGCACATGTTGATCAGCAGCGCCGCCATTTGCTTGCGGAAATCGGTCAGATACGCCGGCTGTTGATCCGATGGCATGGTCGTGGCACGCGAGGGGGTCATCGACTTGCACTCCAGTGCAGCCTCCTCCACCTTCGCGATCGTCTCCAGCGACTGGGCATTATTGTCTTTGTTTCTCAGCGACCGGCGCAGCTTCTTCATCCCGTCATCGATCTGCACCATCGCCTTGCCCATCGGCGTCTGCGGCTTCTTGTCTTCCGCCAGCGCGTGCCGCGACTGGAAAAACAATGCGCCCATCACCACCACCCCGGCCACGATCAGAACCACCGTTTTTCGCCGCATGCCAGATACCCCGCATCAAAAAGACCGCGCTCGTGCGCTTGACACAGCCCTGTCGCACAGCCGTCCCGGCTGTGGCTCCGGAATCACAGCCGGGACGGCTGTGCTACAAAGAACTCTTGAAGTTCAATTCGCGTTGTCAGATCGCCTTGTAAACGCCCGGAATCGGAATCGGGTAGTGACCCTCGGCATCCGGCAGCGTTGGGGGATCCGCGTCGAAGGCGAACTTCGTCGGCATCACGCTCACATTGCTGTTGAGCGCATCCTCCCACTTGATCTCCTTGCCAGAGTAGGTGGCCATCCGGCCCATGAGGGCGGTCATCGTGCTGTGCGCACCGCGCTCGGCTTCATCGTAATCCTTATTGTTGCGAATCGCGTCGAACAGGTCGTCGTGCTCAACCTGGTAAGGATTCGGGTCGCCGCCCTTGGTTCGGTCGTTTGCCCCTTCGTAACGCCATAAAATTGTCTTGTTGTGATCCATAAATTTGCCGCCACCGATATCCGCGATTTTGCCGGGACCATGGGCGTGCTCCGACACGCTGCCCCAGCAGTTGGACATGTGCCGGCACTGGCTCAAGCAGGTCATCCCGTCTGGATAGGTGAATTCGACGAAGTGATGATCGTAGATTTCCCCACTCTCTTTGGGATGGCCCTGACGTCCGCCCTGTCCCTGGGCGGTGGCAGGAGGACCGCCCTTGACCCAGTTGGCTACGTCGAGGTTGTGAATGTGCTGCTCGTTGATGTGATCGCCGCACAGCCAAAGGAAGTAGTACCAGTTGCGCATCTGGTATTCCATTTCCGTCTGTCCCGGCTTGCGCGGGCGGACCCACGGGCGGTCGCCGTTCCAATAGACGCGCATCAACTCCAGGTTACCTAACTCTCCGTCCTGAATGCGCTTGACCGTCTCGATGTACTTCGCCTGGTGATGGCGTTGCAGGCCTACGCCGATCTTCAGGTTCTTCTTCTTCGCTTCCTCTGCAGCCGCCAACACCTTGCGGATGCCCGGTGCATCGGTGGAGACCGGCTTTTCCATGAAAATGTTCTTTCCCGCGGCGACGGCCGCTTCGAAGTGAATCGGGCGGAAGCCTGGCGGAGTCGCGAGAATCACCATATCCACATCCGCTGCCAATGCCTTCTGATATGCGTCGAATCCCGAGAAGATGTGGTCTTCCTTCACATCCACCAGGTCCGGGTGCGCATTTTTCAGTTCCGCCAGTGACTTTCTGGCGTTGTCGTCGAATGCATCAGCGACGGCGACCAGCTTCACCGGTCCGCTGGTGCTCAGCGCCTGGCTTGCCGCGCCGCTGCCGCGCCCGCCGCAGCCGATCAGTGCGATCTTGATCGTATCGTCACCGGAAGCGTAAACAGAACTGGAGAGCATGCTCCCCGCCAGCGTCGAGGCGGCCACGATTCCAGCAGAGCTCTTGAGAAAATCACGTCGCGATTGGTTCACCTGGGGCATCGAATCTCCTCGGTTGATTGGTTGTCTGAGAAAGTCTATTTTGCCGGGACCAGCGCCGGCGGCTGCAGCAATTCGCGAATCTCGCGATCGCGCTGAATCGTCCGTATCGTGTTGTCATCGTCCGCGTTCCAGTACCGGTTTTTCTCTTCTTCCGATGGCTCCGTGAGAGGCGAAATCACCCGGAAGCCGATCCAGAATCCGTCGCTGAGCCAGTGCGGGCTTTGCGGAAGCTGCGGATCCTTCACGTTCATCGACTTGTCGGAAACGATCCGGGCCGCCGACCGGCAGTCCTCGGCTTCCGAGTTCCAGCTTCCGCCGCGGAGGATTCGGCCGTACTGCTTGGTCGGCCAGTTGATCACATCGTGCCAGTTGGGGGTCTTTCCCGCAAATTCCTGATAATGGGTAGGCGAGTACTGATCGACGCACCACTGGGCGACGTTCCCGTGCATGTCATACA
>Ga0302325_10029036_pt1 | contig 11434 bp, 13 predicted proteins | sample Palsa_T0_2_FD_201948 | JGI IMG/M metagenome (GOLD analysis project Ga0302325, IMG submission 201948) | Peat permafrost microbial communities from Stordalen Mire near Abisko, Sweden - Palsa_T0_2 | ecosystem: Environmental > Terrestrial > Soil > Palsa > Peat permafrost | place: Sweden: Abisko... | reverse complement strand
GCGGACGCGGCCGCCAGTAAGCTCGTCACCGTCGGCGATCCGCGGGTGACACGGGTCGGCCGTTTCATCCGCAAGACCAGCCTCGACGAGCTGCCGCAGCTGTTCAACGTCGTGTTCGTCGGCAATCTGTCGCTGGTCGGGCCGCGTCCGCATGCCTTGCAGGCCAAGGCCGAGGACCGACTCTATGACGAGGCGGTGGACGGCTATTTCGCCCGCCATCGCGTCAAGCCGGGCCTGACCGGCTGGGCGCAGATCCACGGCTGGCGCGGCGAAACCAACAGCCAGGAGAAAATCCAACAACGCGTCGACCACGACCTTTACTACATCGAGAACTGGTCGCTCCTGCTCGACTTCTACATCGTCGCCCAGACGCCGTTCGCGCTCATTCGCACGGAGAATGCGTATTGAGCGAGATCGCGGACCCAGCGGCCTTTGGCTATAGGGAAGATTTCGCCGCGACCGCGGCGTTGCCGCAACGGCTCCTGAACCTCGTCCTGTTCGTCACGGTGCTCACCAGCTCGATCGCGTTTATCGAGCCGTCGCCCCACGACGCCTTGATGATGTTGCTCCTGCTCATGTGCGTCGCTGCGCGCGTACCGTTCGATCGCAAGATCGCGCCCCTCGTGGTGCTGTTGACGATCTGGCTCGTCGGCGGCTGTCTGTCGCTGATTCAGGTCGGCGACCAGCAACAGACCATCCAATATGTCGGAACCTCGCTCTATCTGGGGTTGGCGGGCATCATGTTCGCCTGCCTGTTCTGCGATGGAAATCTGGTCCGGCTGCTCATCCTGCGCCGCGCCTACATTATCGCAGCCCTGATCGCGACCGCCGCCGGTTACATCGGTTTCTTTCATCTGCTTCCACACGCCGACATTTTTCTGTTCAACGATCGCGTCAGCGCCACCTTCAAGGACCCGAACGTCTACGGGCCGTTTCTGATCTTTCCGCTCTTGCTGCTGTTGATCGGCCAGATGACGGGGGGCTTCCGGTTTTCAAGCCTCCTGATCATGACCCTCCTCGTCGGCGGTTTGCTCTTAAGCTTCTCGCGCGGCGCCTGGGCGCATTTCGCGATCTCCACCGCCGTTGCGGTTGTCCTGCTGTTCGTCACCGCGCCGGAGCCGCGGATGCGGACGCGGGTTTTGCTGTTCAGCATCGGCGCCCTGATCGCCATGGCGCTGCTCGTGATCGCCCTGATGTCGATCGATTCCATCCACGACCTGTTCCTGGAACGCGCCAAAGCGATCCAACCCTACGACGTGGGGCCGGGCGGGCGGTTCTGGGAGCAAAAGCTCGCGCTCAGCGTCATCCTTGAGAATCCGAATGGCATGGGCCCGTTCGAGTTCTTCCGGGTCTTCGGTACGCAGCAGCACGACGTCTACATGCAGGGCTTTCTGGTCTACGGCTGGATCGGCGGCGCCGCCTATATGACACTCGTCATGGTGACACTGGCGGCCGGGTTCCGGGCGGCGCTGATACCGGCGCCGTGGCAACCCTATCTCATCGCGGCTTATGCAGGCTTCGTCGGTGAAGCCGGCGAAGGCTTCATCGTCGACACCGATCATTGGCGCCACTTCTTCCTGCTTCTCGGCCTGATCTGGGGATTGACCGCCGCGTCAATCAACCTGCTCCGCCGCGATCTGAAAGACTTGTTGCAGCAAGATATGGCCGAGGGCGACACTCAGGTTATGACGCGGGCTTAAGCCGCGCTGCCAGGTGCTAATTGCGGCAGAGCAGGATGGGCTGATGCTGGGCGCCGCCTGGCATGTGAACAATTTCGCAGCTCGAAAATCCGATCCGCCGGCACAGGCCGAACAGGAAATCGGTGTGGTAGGCGACCGCGGCTTCCGGTTGCGCCTCGGATTCGATCAGGGCGTTGCCCAGCCGGTGCTGGAAGGTGTGCCGGGTGCCGTAAGTCGCCGGCGGATGTTCGATATTGAAATGCGAATGCATCATGGTGCCGCCGGCCTTCAGCAGCCGGTAGGATTCGCGCAGATAATTCTCAAGCTCACCCTCCAAAAGATGGCTGAGAAGCGAATTGGAAAACACCAGATTGAACGCCGCGTCCGCGGCCGGAATGCGATAAGGGACCCGCGCTCCGGTGGTCTGATTGTAGGACACGCTGGCATCACTCGAATGGTGGAAGCGAAAGCGCTCCGCGTCATAGTTCTTTCGGCACCATTCGATCGCTTCCTCGTCGATATCGATGCCGACATAGGTGCCGCCGAAACGCCGGCCGCGGAAATTGTAATCCCGCAGCCAATGGGCCCAGCGCCCGCAGCCGACGCCGATATCGAGGATGTCCGACTGCATGTCGGCGATGCCTTCGCAGAACACGAACATCCAAAAGTCACGGGCGTGGACCAGGAAGTGGGTTTGATTGTTGAGAATGCGGTTGCCGATGCCGACGCGAATGCGCAGGTGATTGGGCGGCAGCGTGCGGAATTCCGGAAACACCATTCGTGGAATGACGTCGGTCGCGTTGACCGCCGCGCGGAACAGCGGATTGAACGTCAGCCTGGACGTCGATGGAAACAGTTTGCGCAGGGCGCGATCGACGCTGATGCCGCGCGCGCCAGCAGCCTGCCCCGGACTCGCCGATGTGTATGCCACGATGAATCCTCGCAAAAAACCTTAATCCGCAGCTGAAAGGATTCGCTACTGGGTAGCCGCCCGCAATTAAAATCGCGTTACCGGCATGGGCTGAGTTCGCTCGATCGGCCGGCATTTATGCTCAAGTTCCGCCGTCGCACGCCTGGCACCCTGCCTTGCCGGAGGGCCGGGAACGGTGCTCCGCACCCTGCTTGATTTCTGTCTGAAGTTTGGTAATTCCGTGGAACCGCTGGAATGGATTAAAGTTTAAGGATATCGGGAACGGCTTTGATCGCGGGAGGCGTCGTTGCGGAAAGTGTCGGAATACGAGCAGCACGCGGAAGAATGCCGAAAAATGGCTTCCAGGATGAAAGACCCGGTGCACAGAAAGCAGGTTGAAGACATGGCTCAGGCGTGGGCGATGCTGGCCCGGGAGCGCGAGAGGCAGCTTTTGAAGCTGGCGACGCAAGCTGAGGCGCCTGCGCGCTGGCAAGGGGCGGTCGAGCGGAGTTAGACGAGCCCGCAGCGCACGACAAGTGCGGCCAGCCAGGTGAGGCCGGCAAGGGCGATGGCGCAGAACACCGCCGCCGAGCCGAAATCCTTGATCCGCCGGATCTCGACCTGCCGCTCACGGGTGACGTAATCGGCAAGCTTCTCGATCGCGGTATTGAGCAATTCCACCGCCAGCAAAAAGAGAAGCGACCCGACCATCATGACGTACCAGGCAAGACTGGGCGCGACCACGAGGCCCAAAAGGATGCCCGCCGCGAGCAAGATCACCTCCTCGCGCAACGCCGCTTCGCTCTTGAAGCCGTAGCCCAATCCACGCAACGAATTGATGGTCGCGCTGAAAAGCCGTTTCACGGTGATATCCGATTGTGTGGAATAGCCGAAAGCGAAGCGGGCGCACTTTACGCGGCCGACCGCTTACGCGCGAGCGCGTGTTGCGGCTATGCGCCTTGTACCTTGCAAAACCCCTAACTATAGTCCGGCCGCATCGTCGGAGCGTAGCGCAGCCCGGTTAGCGCACCAGTCTGGGGGACTGGGGGTCCCGAGTTCAAATCTCGGCGCTCCGACCAAAACACCCCTGCAAAATAAGGGTTTTTAGCCCCTCTCATTCCAAGTCCGAAAACGCTATAACGGAACAAAGAGGAACCAAAGTCCCGAAATCGGCGCGTAGAGTCCCGAAAAAGTCCCGAAGTGGTTCTTGCTATGTTTCGGGGGAGCACGGATGCCAGATCGAACAGATTTTAAACGCGCACGCGGTCACCGCTTCATAATGACAACGTCAAATGCGAAGTGTGCGGGAAACTGCGCAAGCATTTCGATGATGACAACGAGCAGCTGCCCCGGCAAGGCACCACCTGATCGCGGCCAGATGCCGAATTGACGGCGGATTCTAAGGCTGCACGATGAGCGACGGCTTTCTAATCAATCAGCGTATTTTTGACGCGATACTTATGCGGCATCGGCTGCAATTTCGCACTGGTCATATCATTTACGTAGTAGAGCCGCACGCCTACGGGATCACCCACGATCGTCGGCAAGTTTTATGGGCCTGGCAAACGGCGGGGGACGATGCCAACGTGCAAGCAGAATGGGTGCTTTATCAGACAGATGAAATGCGCGACGTACAAAGACTTGCCGAAACGTTCGAAGGCCCGCGGCCCGGCTACAGGCGCGACAATGAATTCATGCGCGAAATACACGGCCAACTTTAACCGTTGCGCGACGCTTCTTATTGGTGGCAGGGGAACGCCTGCTTCAGCGCGCGGGCTACAAGATAATTTGCTTGTTCATGCCTCTCCGCCGGATGCGAATAGAGGTATTGGTAAGTGATGTCTTTCAGTTGCTCGTTGCTTACGCCGTTATACCCGCAAATTGGAATCAAGGATGCCGCTGCGTCAAACACACCTAAAACGTACCCGAGGCACAGCCCAAAATCCAAATAGTCACTTTCCCGTGCAGCACACCAGCTATAAAGCTGGTTGCCGGTTTCTGCTTGCGCGGATCGGATAGCGCCGAGTAACGCCAACACCGCTATGAGCGCTCGCACCGGTTTCCCCCACGGTCACGCGGACTGGCGAACAATCGCTCTGACGACGCTCGCGTGCAAGCCGATAAACCTACCGCGCCCTCCCCTCATCCGCTGCTGGATTTGGCGGGAACCCAAACGAAACTTCTGCATTTAGGTTGCGGGAAATAACCAGGGGGTCGCTCATGTCTGACGCCGCTGAGTATTGGTCATACGCACGGGAAGCCCAGCAATTTGCGCTGAACGCCAACAACGAAGCCCAACGCCAATCCTTCCTCGATATGGCGCGGGTCTGGACGCAATTGGCGCTTGTCGCGGAACACCGGGCAGCCATAAACGGAGCCGCCATACCTCCGCGCCCGGAGCGCGAAGGCTTCGCGGACATCGCAAGACAGTAACGCAAGGGCGACGCCCGGCCGATCTCGACAATGGCAGCGCGGATGCTGGGAACCGGTTCCGTCCCCTCGGAGTTTCCCTGTTGGTCCACGGGTACGGGAGCAATTGCGGAGAGGCTGCAATGCCGTACAGCGCAGCAGACTATTTGGCAAAGGCGAACATGGGAGCTACGCGCAGCATCGGCCAGCAATGATCTGCTCAAACACCACTTTCACGACATCGCCAACCATTGGCGAAAGCTGGCGGAGCAAAGAGACAGACATGAATATCAAGACACTCTCGTCATCCGAAGACGCGAGATAGCTGCCGCCTAACGTGAGTGATCGCGCTCCGGCCGATTAACGCAGCCAAGGACGATCATTCAACGGTACGTCACCGTCTTCGTTTCGGAGTGCTCGCAAGCGGTGCATTCGAACACGCGCCGATCACGGTCCGGCTCGCCTGCGGGCTCAATGAGGGCCAGCCTCAAAGGCTGATCGCAGTGCGGGCACGGGCCAAAGCTCAGGTGGGGCGGTGCTTCATTTTCTTGACGGGTAGGCATCTGTCGAGATTAGCCGCTCAGTGCGACATTTTGAATATCGGCCGGAAATATCCACAAGGCACGGATGAACGGTCGCGACGGCAAGCGGTGCTCCCACCTTACGGACTGTCGCAAAGGTCAGATATTCTAACAATGTTTGTGACATGACACTTACTGGCCCGGCTCTCGTTCGCCGGGCTTTTCTTTACCCCGCCGATCTCGACGCCGCCGGCCAAGGCGTTGCTGTCATTCGCCGAACTACGGCAGGATGGTGAGGACGAAGGCATCGTCGGCCTGGACCGCGTGCCAACGTCAGCCGAAGCTGCCGTGATCCGGAAGGTGATCGGCATCCGACGTCGCAGGCATCTTTCCGCGGACTACAAGGCCGATCTCGCTAAAAGGCTGTCCCGGCTCCCACAGGAAAGCACGATACCGGCCTCCGCATTCGTTTAAGGCTCGGGGTGACGCTGATATGGTCTCCGGGCGTCTAGAGGCAAAATTCGGCTTTAGAGGGCCGATTACGGACCAGGGAGGAAGGTCTCATGAGAAAACTCACGATAACGTTGATGGCGGCTACGCTCGCGTCGGGAGTCATGGCGTTGCAGGCCAGCGCCCAAAACCAACACTGCGGAGCTGCCAGCATCCATACTCTCAGGAACGCAACCCCAATCATAAAACGAGCAGCATGCGACGGAAGTACCGGTTACTGCGGATGTGGGCCGGGCTGGATTACCTCGTGCGCTCCCAATTGTTGCCGGTGCGTCCCATGCGGGTAAGCGCGACAGCCGAGGCCGTCTTGCTATCTCGCAGACGTCATGCAGAATAATCAATGAGCGAGAAGCTTCAGCTCGCTTCAGACGTACTACCCCGGAGGCCCGGTGCCCAAACGCCGGGCCTCACTTTATGATCGGGGCGCGTCGTCAGTGAACGAACGGGTCGGGGAAGTAGTGGCAGTTATAGGGACCGATCACGAAGTCCCGGTAACATTTCACCACGCCGTGGCGAATGCGGCGCTCAATGTATTGCGCCTGCCACAACGTTGTGGTGGTGGCGGTGGCGGCTTTCTTCACGGCCGTCGCATCGGCCGGAACGGCACTGGCGCTCTGGCTATAGAGCAACCCAAGGCCGGCTACAAAACTCAAGGCAACCAACATCTTTCGCATTGAATTCCTCCTGCTCCTCAGTGAGGCCAATTCTCTGGCACGGCCAGAATGCCGGTTCGCAGTACGACCTCGACGGCGACTAGTCCCGTGATCATTAGGACAAAAGCCGTTTTGGTCAGCCAATGTTCGTCAGGCGGCGTGGGTCGTTTTACACGGGGTACCATGACATGCTCTCCGCCAGATAAAAAGTTGCGGAAATAAATGGCCCCGATCGCCGGCTTAAACGAATCGGGGCTATAGGGACCTTCACACACGCTTATTAAACTCTTTCCTTTGCGTCCGGTTCCCATGGCGTCATCGCCGTTCAACAGCGCGGCGGCCAATTCCCGTCCCCGCGCGTGGCGAAACATTCGAGTTTGCTCATGAGAGTCGCGGCGGCTTCGAAAGCAGTTCAACGGCTTCGACCATGCTGTCCAGCAATGCTCGGCCGAGCGGCCCCACCCCGGTATCTGTCGCCGCGTGCGAAGGCCGCTGAAGCGAAGCAATGAGGGCTTTCGGGTCCATCGCACCGCTCTTTATCAGTGCGTCCGCGAAGGCGGCGAAAGCCGTTACCGTCCCTACTTGCATTTGGACGACTATGTCGTCGAAATCCATTTGCTGCCCCCATCGGTTATCCTGATAACTCCGATGGTGGCTTGCGGTTTCCAAATGGAACTTTTACCTGATGCCGCGGTTTTCTCGCCGGGTTGGCAAGGAGCGAGGAACCGTCATGCTTGGGACTATTCTGATCATCGTTCTTATCTTGTTGCTTCTGGGCGCGTTGCCGACATGGCCGTACAGTACCGGATGGGGCTACTATCCCGGCGGCGGACTCGGACTCATCCTGATCATCGTTGTTGTCCTTGTTTTAGTGGGACGAATTTAGCGAGGGTCCGAAACGGGACCCGAAATCAAACCAACCGACAAACGAGCTGAGGAGAACGTCAGGGGATTCGGACGCGGATTATTGCTTAGGCTACTTGGCATACCGCTGCCAATCATCATCTTGCTGGCGATTTTCATGCACCACTAGACACCGATTGCGTCTTGATATCTCGCAGACGTCGTGCAGAATAATTGCCGAGCGAGATACTTCGCTCCCACTTGGTACCCTAGAGCCCCGGTGCGCCACCAAGAGTTGGTTGAGCGATCCGAAAAGCAGGTCAAAACGGACGATGCGTTCTACCCAATAACCATCCAAGACCCAGCGCGATAGCCACGGCCGTATAAGGCTGATTTTCGATGGTGTCGCGCAGTGCCCTTTCAAACGAACTAGCCGTCTTCCGTGCAGCATTGGTGGCCGCATCAGCGATCTGAGAGGCGGCATCCGATACTTCGTCTGCCACACCGCCGGCCTGCTTTTTGGCCTCTCGGATAGCGCGATTGAAATCAGTGCTAGTGGACTCTGGCATGTCGCGGACTCCGTTCGATCTGGGGTAGTCGGGCAGGAACGCGGAGACACCGGCTAAAGTTCAATCGCCCGGAACATTTGTTCCATGGACGGGTTGTCGAGATAGGCCGGTCGCCATGGAAGCGAACCTAAAAGACCGAAAATCATGCGTCCTATGCCCAAGCGGAGCCGGAGCGCTCGTCCCTGAAATTTCTCCTGATGGGTGGAATTGATGTTTCGCCATCGTTCAACGGACTTTGACACTCGTGTCGGCAGCATCGCCGGTCACTTGCGCGCCATTGAAAAAGAACTCGAAGGAATCGGAAGAAGAGCGGGCGGACGGGCCTCCGCCGGGGCATCTTCGGCTGGGGACCAAATTACCGAGGTAATCGGACCGATCTTGAATGAATTATCGGAGCGTTTTGGTCGAGATCAGCGAGCGACGGTTGAACACGCTGCGAGTTTCGGAAACGAGGCAATCAACGTCGGTGCGCGCCTTGGCAACGACGCTATGGAGCGCGTTGCTATTCAGGCTAAACACCGCCCAATGACCACACTTGCGGTCGCAATGAGTGTAGGACTTTTGATTGGATTTGCCGCTCGCCGAAGGTAGCACAGTTGGCGGGCTGCTGGTCGATGAGCCATTAATTGGCGAGTTGTTAATGAGGTTGTTAATTGCCACTCGTAATTGGTGAGCTATTAGTTGGTGGTGGGCTGTTAGTCGGTGGCTGTTATTGGTCGCCTCTCACGCCAAGCCCGCCACCATCACGCCGACTTTGAACTTGGGGTTCGGCAAAAATATCGTATTCGTGTGCACCGACCCGGTAACTTGGTGCGTGAAGTTCACCAAATCGGTTTCGTATTGGAAGTGCCCAGCATCGACGGTGTATGTACGTTGGATTTGGTCGGCCGATCCGTACTGAAGCTGCGCATCTGGTCAGTCGGGACCGGGTTCAAAAGCTAATATTGATTCTTGTCAGGCTTCGCGTTGCCTTTACCCACCTTCGCGGCCTTGTTGACCGATGGCGGGGCCGCTGGCTCCGACAATGCGAAGCCGGATGCACTGTTGGATCAAGGCGGACGAGCGCGTTGCTCTCTCGGCAGCAAGCAATCCGCAGGATTTTCAGCACCGCGATTGGCAGCCTGTGATCGAATTGCAATGTCGGCTCATGGCCCGAAACTGAAGTGCCGCGATTCCGCGATTTGGTTGCGATGAAGCGGTAGACAGTTTCCATGTCCTTGACCGAAAGACCCTCGGAAAGGCTTTGGGCCCAAAGCGGACCTCAGGACACACCCCCTACGTTGCGCGCGCTTCCCCCGCGCAACGACAAGCAGAAAGAGAATCTGAAAAAGTTTGGCAATTTGACTGCGGCCTAGGTTTTGTCCGGGCTCAAGCCGGCGTCTCCAGCCGCGCCGTAATCTCGCACCACAATCCGGTCGGCCGAAATTCCAGTCTGGCCTCGCCGCCCAACTCCTGCGCTAGGCCACGCTCGATCAGGCGGGAGCCGAATCCCCGACGCTGAGGCGGAACGACCGCTGGTCCATCCGCTTCGCGCCACTCAAGCCGCAACTGCCCATCGCTACCATGCCGACGCGTTCTCCAGGAGATGCTGACCCGCCCCTTATGGCTCGACAACGCCCCATACTTGGCAGCATTGGTCGCCAGTTCATGCAGCGCCATGCTGATCGAAAGCGCCATCTTGGCCGAAATACGTACCGGCGGGCCGTCAACCTCAAAACGGCCCGGATCGCCGCCGCGATAAGGCCAGATCGCCTGCGCGACAATTTCGTTGAGGTTCGCGCCCTCCCAGTTTTCGTCGGTCAGCACGTCGTGCGCACGCGACAAGGCCAATAGTCGGGCTTCAAACATTTCGCGGCCGCTGGCATCTGTCGTCGCCAGCCGAAGCGACTGCGCCGCGAGGGATTGCACGGTAAAAAGCGTGTTCTTCACGCGGTGATTGAGTTCGTTAAGCAGAAGTAGCCGGTGCTCCTCGGTACGTTTGCGCTCGGTGATGTCGAGACCGGCGCTGACCGCGCCGATAATTTGGCCCGAAGGGTCCCGGATCGGCGCCGCCTGCACCAGACCGGCGCACCATGATCCATCCGCAAAGCGGAGCTCCATTTCTTCGTTGGTGATGACTTCGCCGCGTACTGCCCGCCGCAGGGGCAGTTGATCCGGCGGAACTTCCACACCGCCCTTGAAGAGGCGGAAGTGCTGCGGTGCTTGCGCTCGCGGCACCGATAACGAAACATTCGCCGTTTCCGGTAGTCGCAACATTTCGGCCGCGTAATGGTTGCCGACGACATGCTGTCCGTCGCTGTCAAACGTAAACCACACGGCGACCGGTACGGTATCGAGAACGGCCTGCAGCTGCGTCTTTTGCATTTCCAGCTGGGCGGTTATTTCCCGGCGCAATCGCGCCATCGTGATGTTCGTATTGACGCGCGCCAGCAGCTCCTGTGCATTAAACGGCTTTATCAGGTAATCGTCGGCGCCGGCGTTCAAGCCCTCGACCTTGGCTTCGTCGCCGGCTCGCGCGGACAAAAGAACGACCGGCAGACTGCTGAGCTGGGGATCCGCCCTGATTTCCCGCAACAGCGCAAATCCATCGCGCTCAGGCATCATGACGTCGGACAACAGCAATTCCGGGCTCTCGCGGCGAATGGCGTGCAACGCCTCGACGCCGTTGCCAACCACCTCGACATCGTAGTGCGGCGCCAGCAAGCGGCGCACGTAGTCGCGCATGTCGGCATTGTCGTCGGCAACCAGAACTTTCGTCCGCGGCCCAGCCATCGCACCAGGCGGTGGGGTCTCCGTCACCGGATCGCGCAAAATTTCGGATGGAGGCGGATCTGCACCAGCTGCTTGCGGCAGCCAACGCATCGCCTCTTCGACGAAGGAGGATGCCGGGGCCGCCGGGGAAATTTCGCGACCGGGCGCCGTCAATGGCCGTGCTTCACCATAAGGCAGAACGACGGTGAAGGTCGTGCCGCGGCCGATTTCGCTCGCGACACGCACTTCGCCGTTGTGGAGATTGATCAGCTCGCGCACCAGCGCCAAGCCTATTCCAGAGCCTTCGTGCGTACGTCCGCGCTGACCTTCGACGCGATGAAAGCGTTCGAAAACGTGCTGCAGTTCGGCTTCCGGAATACCGACGCCGGTGTCGCTGACCGACAGCTCGATCCGGCCGCTGGCATCGCGAAGACGCACCTCGATCCCTCCTGCAAAAGTAAACTTGAAAGCGTTGGAAAGGAGATTGAGTACGATCTTTTCCCACATATCGCCGTCGACATAAGCCGGCCGCGGCAACTTATCGCAGGAAATATTCAGCGAAAGCCTTGCCCGCTCGCAAACAGAATGG
>Ga0302325_10029035_pt1 | contig 11434 bp, 9 predicted proteins | sample Palsa_T0_2_FD_201948 | JGI IMG/M metagenome (GOLD analysis project Ga0302325, IMG submission 201948) | Peat permafrost microbial communities from Stordalen Mire near Abisko, Sweden - Palsa_T0_2 | ecosystem: Environmental > Terrestrial > Soil > Palsa > Peat permafrost | place: Sweden: Abisko... | reverse complement strand
CAGGCGCGGCCCGGCGCCGCCGGTGAACGCCATGTCGTGCACCGTCTGCTTGCGGTACATCCAGGCGGCGTAGAGCGTCTGCCCGTCCTCGATCGTCTCCGACAGCCCGAAGCCGAGCCCCGCGTAATACGCATGCGCGCGCGGCACGTCGGGCACGCAGATGTTGAAGTGGTCGAGCCGCGCCACCTCCGCGCCGCGTCGCAGGTCGTACCGCTGCTGCAGCCGCTCCGGGTGCTCGGAGGAATCGAAGAAATCGATGAGGAAGCCGAGCGGGTCCTCGACCCGGACGACCTCGCCGAGCCCGCGCACCGCCCCGGCCGGCAGCCGCTCGGTCCGGCAGCCGAGTGCCCCGTAGTACCGCTCGGCCTTCACCAGGTCGACGCCGGAACGGACGCGGAAGCCGAGCGGGCCCGCCGCCGCCACCGGGCCGACCTGCACGATGAGGTTGTGGTGCGTCAGCTCGTCGTACCCGCGCAGGTACAGCGCCGACGAGTCCTCGTCGGTCACCACGAAGCCGAGCAGATCGACCCAGAAGTGCCGCGCCTCGGCCAGATCGGTGACGATCAGGGTGGCGTAGGCCGACCGCACGATGTCGGGAACTCCGGGGTCAGGGAAAGCTCGGGTAGCGGGGGCATCCATGATGGCTCAGGCTCCAAACCGCGGCACGTGCGTCTCGCCCAGGGCCACGTGCACGATCCGCGCCTGCGTGTAGAAGTCGATCGAGTGCTGCCCGCCCTCGCGGCCGAGCCCGCTCGCCTTGACGCCGCCGAACGGGGTCCGCAGGTCCCGCACGTTATGCGAGTTAATCCAGGTCATACCCGACTCCACCAGCCCCGCAACCCGGTGCGCCCGGGTCAGGTCGGACGTCCACAGGTAGGCGGCGAGCCCGTACCTGGTCGCGTTGGCCAGCGTGACCGCCTCCTGCTCGGAGTCGAACGGCGTCACGCAGACCACCGGGCCGAAGATCTCCTCGGTAAAGATACGCATCGACGGCTGCACGTCCGCGAACACGGTCGCGGCCAGGTAGTTGCCGGTGCCAAGCCCGGCCGGGCGCGACCCGCCCGCGACCAGCCGCGCGCCCTCGCGCGCGCCCAGCCGCACGTAGGACAGGACCCGGTCGTAGTGCTCGGGATGCACCAGGGCCCCGATCTCGGTCGCCGGGTCGGCCGGATCGCCGACTCGCACGCGGGCCGCCCGCGCCGCTAGCCGGGCGAGGAAAGAGTCATACACGGTACGTTCCACCAAAATCCGGGAACCAGCCGTGCACCTCTCGCCGTTCAGCGACATCACCCCGAACAGAGCGGAGTCGATCGCCGCCTCCAGATCGGCGTCGGCGAAGATGACGCAGGGCGACTTCCCGCCCAGCTCCATCGACAGCCCCTTCAGGTTCGCGGCCGCCTCGCGCATGATCGTCTGCCCGGTCGTCGTCTCGCCCGTGAACGAGATCAGCGGCACGTCCGGGTGGGCGACCAGCGCCGCCCCGGCGACCTCGCCGATGCCGTGCACGATGTTGAAGATGCCATCGGGCACGCCCGCCTCGGTCATGATCTCCGGTAGCAGCGAGGCCGACAGCGGCGTCCACTCGGCCGGCTTGAGCACGACCGCGCACCCGGCCGCAAGCGCGGGCGCCAGCTTCCACGACTCCAGCATGAACGGCGTGTTCCACGGGGTGATAAGCCCGGCCACGCCGGCCGGGCGGCGCAGCACGTAGCCGAGCTGGCCGGGCTGGCTGAACGCGTCTTCATGCTGCGCGACGATCACGTCGGCGAAGTACCGGAAGTTCTCCGCCGCCCGGGCCGCCTGCCCCTTGGCCTGGGTGATCGGCAGCCCGGTGTCGAACGTCTCAAGCGCCGCGATCTGCTCGCCGCGCGCCTCGATCCCGTCCGCGATCCGGTTGAGTACCCGCGCCCGCGCCCGCGCCGCCAGCGTCGCCCATGGGGCGTTCGCGAACGCGTCCGCGGCCGCGCTGACCGCCTTGTCCACATCGGCCGGCTCGCCCGCCGCGACCTGCGCGTACACCTGGTTCGAGACCGGGTCGGCGACGCCGAAGGTGGCACCGCTGACGCTCGGCAGCAGCCGCCCGCCGATGAAGTGCAGAATCTCTTTTCCCAGCCCTCCCACCCTTTCCGGTATCACGGGGCTGGGGTTCGCGGTGGTGCTTGCGCTGGTCACCGGGTTTCTCCAATTCGGGATAGGGAACGTACGGTGGTCTTCGCGTCCCCGCCTACAGTGCGACCTTGACTACAGTGCGACCTTGGCCACCGGGCCCTGCAAGAGCGCCGCGCCCTCTCTCAGCAACGCGAGCGCCTTCGCCTGACCCGGCTCGGTCAGCGGGACCAGCGGCGGCCTGACGTAGCCGGACTGGATCAGCCCGGCCTGGGCGAGTACCCACTTGGCGGCGGCCGGGTTGGTCTCGGTGAAGATCACGTCGGTCACCGGGTGCAGCCCGAAGTGCAGGTCGCGGGCCTGGTTGAGCTCCCCGTTGACCCAGTGCTGGTACATCCGCGCGGTCGCGGCCGGGGCCAGGTTGGCGGTGGCGGAGACGAACCCGACCCCGCCCAGCGACAGCAGCGGCAGGCAGAGCAGCTCGATGCCGGACCACACCAGCGTGTCCCGCCCCGCGACCTGCAGCACCCGCGAGAAGTGCTCGAAGTCCTTGGTGGTCTCCTTGACCCCGACGATGTTGGCGTGCTGCTTCCGCAGCCGGGCGACCGTCTCCGGCGCGAGGTCGACGGCGGTCCTTGATGGCACGTTGTAGGCGATCATCGGCAGGTCGGGGAACTCGCGGGCGATCAGGCTGTACCAGTTGAACAGCCCGTCCTGGGTCGGCCGGGCGTAGTACGGGGTGATGATCAGCACCGCGTCGGCGCCGGCCGCCTGCGCGATGGCGGTGAGCTCCAGCGTCTCGTCGAGCTTGGCCGAGCCGGTGCCGGGGACGAACGGCACCCGGTCGGCGATCTCGTCGGCCACGGCGCGGATCGCCGCCGCGCGCTCGCCGGTGGACTGGGCGCTCGGCTCGCCGGTGGACCCGCCGAGCGAGATGCCGTGGCTGCCCGACTCGAGCTGCCAGCGGACCAGGGAGCGCAGCGAGCCGAGGTCGGGCGCGCCGTCGGCGGTGAACGGGGAGACGAGCGGGGCGATCGAGCCGCGAATGGCCGCGGGGTCGCTGCGGAACCTCATGGCGTGGTTTCCTCCTGGCCGGCCGCTGCTTCTTCCCTGGCCGCCAGCCAGGCCTCGTAGCCGGCCTGCCACCTTTTGCCCAGGGGGTAGAGGCCGTCGACGGACTCGCCCTGGGCGACCATCTGCGCGGCGAACTCCTCCTGCCGTTCCTGCTCGGCGGCGTCGCGGGCGACCTCCATGGCCAGGTGCGGGGGGACCACGATGACGCCGTCGCCGTCGCCGACGATGATGTCGCCCGGCAGGACCGTGACCCCGGCGCAGGCGATCGCGCGGTTGACCTCCCACGGCACGTGCCGCCGCCCGAGCACGGCCGGGTGGGTGGCCGCGTAGTAGACCGGGATGGCGAGGCCGCTCCTGAGCGTCTCCGCGTCCCTGATCGCGCCGTCGGTGACGATGCCGGTGGCCCCCCGGACCTGCGCGCGGAGCGCGAGGATGTCGCCCACGGTGCCCGCGGTGGGGTCGCCGCGCGCCTCGATGACCAGGATCTCGCCTGGCCTGACCTGCTCGACGGCGCGTTTCTGGGCGTTCAGCCCGCTGCCGCCGACGGTGGTGCCGTACTGCGCGAACAGGTCCTCGCGGAACGGCACGTAGCGCAGCGTGCGAGCGAACCCGGCCATCTTCTGGCTCGGCCTGGTCGTCAGCAGCCGGTCGAGCGTGACGTGGTTGAAGCCGCGCTTGCGCAGCTGGGAGGCGAGCGTCGCGGTGGAGACCTTGGACACGGCGCTGAGCAGCTCGGCCGGGGAGTCACCGGGCCCCGGGGCACCGCGGCTGCCGTAGGCCGCCTCGCGCTGGGCGTCGTCGGCGTCGGGCATCGCCCCGGGCGGGATGAGCTCGTAGTCGGCCTCGGCGATCGGGGAGCGGAGCCGGCCGCTTGACAGCACTGTCTCCCGCCCTCCCCCCCATCCGTGGCTCGTGGCGGCGGTGACCTCGACCTCGACCAGGTCGCCGGGACGGACCACGGTGGACCCGGTCGGGGTGCCGGTGAGGATCACGTCGCCCGGCTCGAGGGTGGTCAGCCGGGACAGGTCGGACACGATGTCCGCGAAGGAGAACAGCAGGTCGTCCCCGCTGACCGCGTCCTGCGCGAGCTCGCCGTTGACCCACGTCCGCAGCGTGACGCGCTCCGGGTCGACGAGGTTTGCGTCGAGCAGGGCCGGGCCGACCGGGGTGAACCCGTCGACGCCCTTCGAGCGGAGGTTGGCGCCGCGGTCGGCGTAGCGCAGGTCGTAGACGCCGAAGTCATTGGCCGCCGTCACCCAGCGCACGTGCGACCACGCGTCGGCCGGGGAGACCCGGATGGCCCGGGTGCCGATGACGAGCGCGACCTCGCCCTCGAAGGCGAGCAGCTCGCACCCGGGCGGCCGGCGGACCGGGCTCTGGTCGGCGGCGAGCGTGGACGGCGGTTTGAGGAAGTACGACGGCCATTGCGGAAGGCGGCCGCGCTCCATCGCCCGGGATCGGTAGCTGACGTGCACGGCGACGACCTTGGAAACAGACGTGCCAGCCAGCGGGTGCTCTGCCATCGGTCAGATCGTATATGACGCGCCGTCGCCTGCACAGACCCCGGTCACGTTGTGTGAATTAGCAGGATTGCCAGTGTTGCAGTTGGGAAATATCTCGATCGGCTAACGCCTGAGGTAGCGAAGCGGCTACCCAAAGTCAACAACGGGGGAAAACAACAGTGAACCTGAACGACACGCTGACCAAGATCGGCGGCCCGAAGGGGCAGGCTGGCAGCATGGACGCGGTCTGCCGCCTCTTCGGCTGCAAGGACATGCAGGGCCTGATGGCGTCGCTTCAGTCCAAGGGGCTCGGCCGCCAGGTCAAGTCCTGGATCTCCACTGGTCAGAACCAGCAGGTCACCGCCGCGGACATCAAGAAGGCGGCCGATCCGGCCATGCTTCGGACAATGGCCAAGGAGCAGGAAATGTCGCCCGACGAGCTGTCCGACCACGTCGCGCGGGCTCTCCCGCACCTGGTCGACCAGGCCACTCCGGAGGGCATGGTGCCGCAGCAGGGCATGGGCACCATGAGGGACGGTGCCATGCGGGACGGTGCCGCCCAGGGCATGAAGAACATGCCAAGGAAGTAGCGGTATCGTCTGGCAGGCGCCGGCTTTTCGTCGGCGCCTGCCGCATGCGCGCCGCGTGAGAGGGGTCCTCGGGTGAAGGTGCTGGTGACTGGAGGTGCCGGGTATATCGGCGGCGTGGTGACGCACGCGCTCGTCGAGGCGGGCCACCAGGTGGTCGTGCTCGACGACCTGTCGACCGGGTACGCCGACAACATCCCGGCCGGCGTGCGGTTCCACCAGCTCTCGGTTCATCAGGTGGGCGAGGTGCTGACGCCGGAGGCGGGGTTCGATGGCGTGCTCCACTTCGCCGGGAAGCTCCAGGTCGCCGAGTCGGTGGACCGCCCCGACCTGTACTGGGACGTCAACGTGGTCGGCACGATCGCGGTGCTCGACGCGATCCGCGCCGCGGGCACGCCGCGGCTCATCTTCTCCTCGACCGGGTCGATGTACGACTCCGCCGCAGGAGTCGGCAAGCTTTCCGAGGACGCCCCGGTGCGCCCGGTCAACCCCTACGCCGCCACCAAGTACGCCGTCGACCTCATGCTGGCGGGGGAGTGCGCCGCGTTCGGGCTCGGCGCCGCGTCACTGCGCTACTTCAACGCCTCCGGCGCGGTCGGCCGGCTGGGTGAACGGCACCTACCGGAATCGCACCTGATCCCGATCGTCCTCGACGTGGCGGCCGGGCTCCGCAGCGAGCTGATGCTGTACGGCGACGACTACCCCACCCCCGACGGCACCTGCATTCGCGACTACATCCACGTCGCCGACCTGGCGACCGCGCACCTGCTCGCGCTCGAGGCGATCAAGCCGGGCCGCCACGAGGTCTACAACCTCGGCAACGGCGACGGCTACAGCAACCGCCAGGTCATCGAGGCGGTCCGCGAGGTGACCGGCCGGCCGGTCCCGGTCAAGCTCGCCCCCCGGCGCCCCGGCGACGCCGCCGCGACCGTGGCCGCCAGCGACAAGGCCCGCCGCGAGCTAGGCTGGCGCCCGGCCCGGCCCAACCTGCACGACATCATCGCCGACGGCTGGTCATTCCACCAGTCAATGTGGTAGCCAGCGCTGCGGGCGAATCGTCCACGATAAACAAATGGTGACCGACTGTTGGTTGGCTCGTGTTCAGTCGATGGTCCTTTGCTGTGCTTCTGGGCTGGTTTTGGTGCAATATAGAGTCGATTTGCGCAAGTGCCGCTTCCCGTTTTCTGCGACAGGAGGTCCGACTTGACGATCGAGGTGAGCCGGCGCCAGCTGATGGCGTCCATGGGCGGGGTCGTGCTGGGGTCGTTCGCCCTGCCGACCGCCCTGCGCAAGGTTCTGGACGCCGCCCCGCCCTCCGTTCTCAACTCCCCGTCGAAGGTGCCGCCGGTCTCCCAGATCGAGCACGTGGTCGTGCTTATGCAGGAGAACCGTTCGTTCGACCATTACTTTGGCGCCATGCCGGGCGTCCGCGGCTTTAATGACCCGACGGCTGCGAGAAAGCTCTTCTACCAGAAGGACACGTCCAACAACGACGGGTACCTGCTCCCGTTCCACGCCGACACCACCACGACCAACGCCGAGCAGATCCCGTCGAGCAGCCACAGCTGGGGGCCGCTGCACGACAGCTGGGACCACGGCAAGATGGACTCGTTCGTCACCGCCCACCTGGCGTCCGACGGCGCGGCCGGGCAGTACACGATGGCCTACTTCAAGCGGGACGACATTCCCTTCCAGTGGGCGCTGGCGGACGCGTTCACGATCTGCGACGGCTACCACGCCTCCATGCTCGGCCCGACCTGGCCGAACCGGCTCTACCTGATGACCGGCCAGGTTGACCCGGCGGGCATCGCCGGCGGCCCGGTCTACAGCAACGAGGTGCCGACGACGGGCTTCTCCTGGAAGACGTACCCGGAGATGCTGACCAAGGCGGGCGTCTCCTGGAAGGTGTACCAAGAGAACGACAACTACGGCATGAACGTGCTCGAGTACTTCGACCAGTACCAGAACGCGCCCACGTCCTCGCCGCTGTACCAGAACGGCCTGCGGTTCTACTCGGCGGGCCAGTTCGAGTACGACGCGGTGCACGACCGCCTGCCCACCGTGTCCTGGATCATCCCCACGTCCTATCAGTCCGAGCACCCTGACTACATGCCGGCGGCGGGCGCGGACTACGTGGCGAGCAAGGTCAACGCGATCGCCGCCAACCCCGATGTCTGGGCCAAGACGGTGTTCATCTTGATTTACGACGAGAACGACGGGTTCTTCGACCACGTCAACCCGCCGACCGCGCCCACCGGGACGCCGGGCGAGTACATCACCGTCGACAAGGTCAGCAACCCGATCGGCCTCGGCTTCCGGGTGCCCTGCATCATCGTCTCCCCGTGGACGGTGGGCGGCTACGTCTGCCATGACACCTTCGACCACACGTCGGTGACCCGGCTGCTCGAGCTGGTGACCGGCGTGGTGAACCCGAACATCAGCGCTTGGCGGCGCAAGACCGTCGGCGACTTCACCGCCGCGCTCGGAACCAACGCCAGCCGGCGCTTCCCCCGGCTGCCGGGCACGACCGCGCAGCTCGAACTGGCGGAGAAGCGGTCCCTCGAGTTCGGGCTGCCGCCGATCCCGGGCAAGAAGCAGACCTTCCCCGACCAGCCGGCCGGCCGCAAGCCGGTCCGCAACCGGCGAACCGCCATCCAGCCGAGCGGGAGCGTGACGCGATGACCCCGCGCGTCCCGACCAGCGCCCGCGCCCGCGTGGCCATCGCCGGCAGCACGACGGTGGCGGTCGCCGCGGTCGCCGTCGCGCTGACGGTCGGCCACGTTGACGGCAGCGCCGGCAGCGCCGGCTCTGCCAGCACCGGCGTCGCTAGGACCGGCACCGGCACCGGCACCGGCACCGCCAAGCCGCTGGGCGCGCGGCTGATCTCCTCCTCCTGCGGCGGCCCGGCCGGCGCGGCCTACGTCTCCGACTCCGGGTGGGACGGCTTCAGCGCCATCGACACCGCCAACTGCAAGATCATCCAGACCTACAACGTGGGCGACCCGCAGGTCCCCGGCTTCCCGGGGGATTACGACTACGCGTCCACCAACGAGGGCGTCGCCATCCACGGTTCCACGCTCTACTTCGCGGACACCGGCGACTCGGCGGTCGCGGTGATCGACGCGGCCACGCTCAACCCGGCCAACTACAACCCGGCCGAGACCGATATCCACGTCGGGCTCTTCCCCGAAGAACTGGCGATCACCCCGAACGGCAGGCAGCTCTGGGTGGCCAACACCGGCCCGCAGACCTCGCCGTCATCGCCGACGTCGGTCAGCGTGATCGACACGGCCAAGAAGAAGGTCATCGCCACGCTGCCGATCGCCGGGGCGCCGAGCGCGGTCGCGTTCTCGCCCGACGGCGCGCACGCGTACGTGCTCACGGCGGACGGCCTGTGGACCTACAGCACCAGGACCCGCAAGATCGTCCGCGTCATCCGCGGCCTCGGCGACCCGCGCTCGATCGCGGTCGCGCCCGACGGCTCCACGCTCTACGTCACCGACACCAACGGCAACTCGATCAAGGTCATCACCGCCGCCACCGGCAAGGTGACCGCCACCATCGGCGTCGGCGAGCTGCCCTGGCAGGTCGTCATCGCCGCCGACGGCAAGGCCGCCTACGTCGCCAACCCCGACTCCGACAGCGTCTCGGTCATCAGCACCGCGACCAACAAGGTCACCGCCACGATCACCGTGCCCGGCGATCCCGACAACCTGGCCCTGACCCCGGACGGCAGTCAGCTCTGGGTCGGCCAGACCTCCCTCGCCTACGTGACCCTGATCCGCACCGCCAACGATTCCGTCGTCGGCCGCCTCAACCTGGGCACCTACGGCGCCCAGTCCGGCGACGGCTACGGTCCCAACGGCATCGTCCTCACCAAGACCCCGACCCCGGGTTCGTGACCGCACCAGTCCTTCCCGAACCCACATCACTACTCCCAGCGCTCATGCCAAAAGTAAAGATAACAGCAAGAAACGTGCTGCTTACCGCTAGTTGGGGTCTGGGTGCCGTAACGTGGCGGGGATGATCGGAAGACTGCATCACGTCGAGCTGTGGGTGCCCGACCTGGGGCGCGCCATCGCCGAGTGGGGGTGGCTGCTGAGTCGACTCGGCTACGAATCGTTCCAGGACTGGCAGCATGGTCACAGCTGGCGGCTGGGCGACACCTATATCGTCGTCGAGCAGTCGCCGGCAATGACCGGCGCCGAGCACGACCGACAGCGCCCAGGCCTCAACCACATCGCTTTCTCCGCCGGCACCAGGCAAGACATCGATTCACTGGCGGCCGACGGTCCCGCGTGCGGCTGGACCCTCCTCTTCGCCGACAAGCACCCGTACGCCGGCGGCCCGGACCACTACGCCGCCTACCTCGCCAGCACCGACGGCTACGAAGTGGAACTCGTCGCCGACGATTAGCCTACGCGCCGAGCCCACGAGCCCCACGAGCCCACGAACTCAGCCCGACGAACTCAGCCCCATATGCCCCACGCGCTCGGCCCCGCGCGCTTAGCCCCACACGCGGCGCGCGAGCCGCACCACCAGATCCAGCTTGGCGCGCTGCCCGGCGGGCGTGATCGGGTTGGCGACCGGGACCGACGCGAAACCGCATTGGGTGGAGAGCGCGAGCTCGGCCTGGGGTTTGAACCGGGCCGCCTCGGCGATCCGGGCGAGCACGTCGCCCTCGTACTCCAGTCGAGGCGACTTGGTGGAGATCAGGCCGAGCACGACGACCGTAGACTCGGGGACATCGCCCAGCGGCTCGAAGCCTCCTGCCCGGTCGGAGTCGTACTCGAGGAGCAGTCGGTCCATCGGCAGCTTCGGGAACAGGGCGGCGGAGATGGCGCCGTAACCACCGGCCGAGTGCCACGCCCCCGCCGGGCCGTTCCCCCGGCAGACATGCAGCGCCGTCGTCACGCCGGTCACGCCGTCAAAGAGCGAACCGTCCAGCGCGGCGTCGAACGCAAGCTCGGCATCCGGGTCGCGGCCGGCCGCCACCATGGCGGCGCGCGTGTCCGGATCGCAGAGCGAGCCGTAGTTCGGCGCGTCGAGCTGGATGTAGTCGCAGCCGAGGGCGACCAGACGGTCGACCACCGACCGCAGGTAGTCGCGGACCTCGGTCAGGTACTCATCGCACGACCCGTAGGCGGCGATTGAGTGCGTGGGAGACCAGTAGCGGCGGTGATAGCTCGGCGCGGGCATGGTGAACTTGGTCCTGGCCTGCGCGTAGCGGGCGAGGAACGCGTACTCGTCGGTCATGTCCCCGATCCGCGGCGCGGTCGCGACCTGGCGGACCACGGCCGGGTACCTGGCCGGGCGGCCGCCCGAGTTGGTGGCGCCGAAGCGCCCTTGGGAGCCGCCGCGCCAGTTCAGGGGCCCCGATCCGGTCCTCGATTCAGCCGTCGTGAACGCGTCAACGAACCGGGGAGTCTGCGCCCAGGAGACCCGGCGCACCTCGCCGTCGGTGATGACGTCGAGCCCGGCCTCCTCCTGCAGTCTGATCGCGTCCCGCACGGCGTCGTTGAGCAGCGCGCTGTCGGCTGGGCTCGACCGGCGTGCGGCGCGGACCACCGCGCCGTCGCGCAACAGGCTGCCGACCGTGTCCGCGCGGGCAACCAGGGAAACATCTGTCGGTTCCCGAGGGACGCCATCCCGGTGCATCGCTGTACGCGTTGACTCAGGCGCGGCGCCGCTGCTCTCGATGGTCACTGGTGTCCTCCGGCGGGGGATGTGTCGGATCATGCCGAGCGCGGGGATCACCCGGGCCGGTTGACGTTAAAGACCTTTATTCCGTTTTCTTCCGAGGGGAAACCGAAGCCCATGATGAAGTAGTGCCGGTCAGCGAGGGTCACAAGATCGTTCACATCGAAAACGGGGACGTTGGGTACACATGTGCCTCATGTGAACGAGCGAAGCTCTTGACCAGGGTGCTTGGGCTCAAGGTCTTGGGCCGAAGACCTGGGCCGAGGACCCTGGGCCAAGGACCAGCCGCAAGTGCGCGTTCTGCGGTTATCAGGCAGCCCAGGCACTGCGGTAATAGTCAGCCCACCTACTGCGCCCCTGCCCGCAACCCATGACGTCCCCGTGTTGGCCGATAGTTCTTTTGTCACACCGGATAGCGCTTGGGCCCCTGCGTGTAGGTCCGGCCGCGCGGCGTCTCCCACTGGT
>Ga0302325_10029034_pt1 | contig 11434 bp, 9 predicted proteins | sample Palsa_T0_2_FD_201948 | JGI IMG/M metagenome (GOLD analysis project Ga0302325, IMG submission 201948) | Peat permafrost microbial communities from Stordalen Mire near Abisko, Sweden - Palsa_T0_2 | ecosystem: Environmental > Terrestrial > Soil > Palsa > Peat permafrost | place: Sweden: Abisko... | reverse complement strand
TCGACGCCGGCCTGCGCCTGCGCGAACTCCGCCGCGTCGGTCCTGGGCCGGGAGGCGGGCTTCTGCGTGGCCAGGTAGTCCCCCACGGTGTACGGGATGACGAAGTATCCGTCGGCGAGGCCCTGCATGAGGGCCGACGCCCCGAGGCGGTTCGCCCCGTGGTCGGAGAAGTTCGCCTCCCCGAGGACGAAGAGGCCCGGGACATTGGACATCAGGTTGTAGTCCACCCAGAGGCCGCCCATCGTGTAGTGGACCGCCGGGAAGATCCTCATCGGCGCCTTGTAGGCGTTCTCGTTCGTGATCTCGTGGTAGATGTCGAAGAGGTTGCCGTAGCGCTCGCGCACCCCGGACTCGCCCAGGCGGCCGATCGCGTCCGAGAAGTCGAGGTACACGCCCAGGCCGCTCGCGCCGACGCCGCGTCCCTCGTCGCACACGCGCTTGGCCGCCCTCGAGGCCACGTCGCGCGGGCAGAGGTTGCCGAAGCTCGGGTAGATCCGCTCGAGGTAGTAGTCGCGGTCCGCCTCGGCGACCGATGCCGGCGGCTTCAGCCGGTCCTCCTTGCTCTTCGGCACCCAGATGCGCCCGTCGTTGCGCAGCGACTCCGACATGAGCGTCAGCTTGGACTGGTAGTCGCCCGTCACCGGGATGCACGTGGGGTGGATCTGCGTGAAGCACGGGTTGGCGAAACAGGCGCCGCGCTTGTACGCGCGCCAGATCGCCGTCGCGTTCGAGCCCCGGGCATAGGTCGAGAGGTTGAAGACGTTGCCGTAGCCGCCCGTCGCCATGATGACGGCGTCGGCCGCGTGGCGCGTGACCTCGCCCGTCACGAGGTTCCTGACGATGATCCCCTTGGCGTGGCCGCCGACGACCACGAGGTCGAGCATCTCGGCGTGGGTGCGGAGCGTGATGTTGCCCGCCGCTATCCCCCTCGACAGGGCCGAGTAGGCGCCGAGGAGGAGCTGCTGGCCGGTCTGCCCCCGCGCGTAGAAGGTGCGCGACACCTGCGCGCCGCCGAAGGAGCGGTTGGCGAGCAGGCCGCCGTACTCGCGCGCGAACGGGACGCCCTGCGCGACGCACTGGTCGATGATGTTCGCCGAGACCTCGGCGAGCCGGTGGACGTTCGACTCGCGCGAGCGGTAGTCGCCGCCCTTCACCGTGTCGTAGAAGAGACGGTGCACGCTGTCGCCGTCGTTCTGGTAGTTCTTGGCCGCGTTGATGCCGCCCTGCGCGGCGATCGAGTGCGCCCGGCGGGGGCTGTCGTGGAAGACGAAGCAGCTGACCTTGTAGCCCAGCTCGGCGAGCGAGGCGGCGGCCGACGCGCCGGCGAGGCCGGCGCCGACGACGATGACCTCGTACTTGCGCTTGTTCGCGGGGTTCACGAGGCGGATGTCCGCCTTGTGCTTGCGCCATTTTCCGGAGAGCTCGCCCGGCGGAATCCTGGGATTGAGTTCAGCCATGGCCCTATTGGTGGAGGAACCCGAGCAGCACGCCGCCCGGGATGGCGAGGTTCCCGATGAAGTAGGCCGCGCAGAGGAGCGCCACGACGCGCCGCAGGCCCCGCTCCCAGCTGCGGTTGCGCCACCCGAGGGTCTGGAACAGGCTCTCGCCGCCGTGCAGGAGGTGGAGCGAGAGCAGGCCGATGGCGACGATGTAGAAGATGGAGACCGCCGGGTTCGCGAAGCCCCGGATGACCATCGAGCGCACGTCGAGCACCTCGGTGCCCGACCGCACGACCGTGACGCCGAGGACGTGGTAGTCGCCCTTCATCACGTAATGCGCGATGTTCTCCTTGAACGTGCCGGGCTGGGCGACGCCGATCGTGAACTGCGCCAGGTGGTAGAGGATGAAGGCGAGGACGATGTACCCCGTCCACCGCATGTAGCGGGAGGCCACCGTCGCCTGGATCCAGCGCTTGACCACGTAGGGCTCGTCGCCGCGCGCCCTGCGGTCCTCGATCGCGAGCACCGTCGCGGCCCAGATGTGGAGCGTGACGCAGATGATCAGGAAAATCCTGGCGGCCCAGAGCGCCGGCCCGAGGGACTGCAGGAAATGGGCGTAGCCGTTGATCCTGTCCGGGTCCTCGAACACCTGCAGGTTCCCGACCAGGTGCCCGACGATGAATAATATCAGGACGACGCCGGTCACGGCCATCACCAGTTTCCTGCCTATCGTGCTGCCGAAGAGGTTTTGGACGAGGTCCATCGCGCGGGGTCGCTTGTTACAACAAAAGACCAGACAGCCTTACGAGTAAAGGCCCCGCACCCGCCCGCCCCCCGAAATTAGCGAGACTTACCCCTCGGAGAAGGATTCAAGCCCTGGAAAGGGGCTTGAGGAGGGAGAACTTGCCGCTGGCCGCGGGGGCGATCGACTTGCGCCGGAACGCGTTCACCCGCACGCCGGGCCCAAGCAGGGCGGAAAGCCCCTCCTCGATTCCCCTGTGGTCTCCGGTGACATCCGCCACATAGTGGAAGTCCCAGCGGTTCTCGCCCGTCTGGCTCAGCATGTAGTGCCAGCAGGCGAATCCGGCCGGCAGGGCCGCGTCCACGTCGGACGCCGTGACCAGCGAGCCGTCGGGCCTGAAATGGAGGTCGCGCTCGCGGCCTAGGATCCTGAAGCCCGCGCCCGTCGACTCGACGATGTCGCCGGTGTGGTAGCGCAGGAGCGGCATCGCCTCGCGGCCGCGGGTCGTGACATGGATCTGGGAGACGCCGGCCACGTCCTCGCGCCAGGGCACCAGCTCGATGAACGCGTTGTCGTCCACCACGCGCGAGTCGTCGCGGAACGCCTCGCCGACAAAGAGGTAGCCCGCCTCGGTCGAGCCGTACAGGTCGACCTGCGGCGCCGGGAACGCCTCGGCGATCCTGCGCCCGTGCTGGGTGCTCGCCTTGCCGTAGGTGAGGATGACCGCCTTGATGCTCGGCACCTTCACGTTGCGCTTCTTCGCGGCGCGCGCGAGCAGCGAGAGGTACACGGGCTCGCCCTCGAGGACCTCGGGCTGCGTGGCCTGGAGCTCGACGACGATCCGCTCCCACTCGGCCTCGGAGAACGCGAACGGGTCGCTCGAGAGGTTCAGGTAGACGGTGCCGTCAAAGTAGCGGTGCGGGAAGGGATGGTCCTCGTAGGGGCAGAGGTTGCTTGAGCAGCCTACCGGGGCCAGGACGCACTTGCGGTGCGGCCGGTCCGCGAACTGCCGCAGGATCGGCGAGGCGAGGTAGGCCCGGCGCGTCTGCGCGGCCCACCACCCATCCTCCATGATGACGGTCATCGGCGACGACGTCGTGCCGGAGGTGTTCTCGTACTCGAAGCGGCGGTCGGCGAGGCCGCGCTCGATCTCCCGGTAGTCCGGGAAGAACGACTGGTGGCCGCGCTCGACGATCTCGCGCTTGGACAGCGTCGGGATCTCGCGGTAGCAGGCCCACTGCAGGGCCTCCTGGTGGAGCGGGAAGCGGGACGAGTAGACGGGGCTGCTCTTGTATATCCGGCGGATCTCGGTCTCGAGAGGCGCGGGCAGCGTGCCGGACGCGCCGGGTGTGCCGAGCGCGGCGGGGCTGTTTGCGAATTCCGAGGGTTTCATGCCGGTGCGGGGATGGGGGATCAGGAAAGGGAGACGCCTATCTACTTCCGAGGTTACGTTTAGTCAAATGCGCCGGACGCCCTCGTACAGCATGAGCGCGGCGACCGACAGGCTGTGGGTGATGACGCCCGACCTCGCCCAGGCGAGGGCCTGCGCGACCGGGGCCTTGGAGACCTGGATCTCCTCGTCGTCGTCCCAGTTGATCGGGATCGTCGCGACGGCGCCGTCGACGAGGACAAAGTGGCAGCGGTTGTCCTGGATGGCCGGGTTCGGGTTGACGCTCCCGAGGAGCCTCACGCCGCCGCCACCGAATCCGGTCTCCTCGCCGAGCTCGCGCACGCCGGCGGTGACGGGATCCTCGCCCTTCTCGATCACGCCTCCGGGCAGCTCGAGCGAGAGCTCGTTCGAGCCGAAGCGGAACTGGCGCACGAGGATGATCTCATCCCCGGGCGTGATGGCGACGACGTTCACCCAGTCGGGCGCGTGCGCCACCGTGAAATCGCGCTCGGTCCCCCTGACAGGATGGCGGAATCGGACGCTCTTGAGCTCGAGTATCCGCGTCGAGACGAGCGTCCGCTCACCCTCGCGCACCCACCGGGAAGGCTCCCCGGCGGTCACTTCTTGTCCGGAAGCTTCAGCTTTTCGCCGACCTTGAGGTGGGTCCAGCTGATGCCCGCATTGACCGCCGTGAGGTCGGCAATCGAGCAGCCGTTCGCGCGGGCGATCTTGGCGCCCGTGTCACCGGCCTTGACAATGTATTCGCCCGGACCGGCAACAACCGGCTCGCCGTGGCTGCCCTTCGCCGCATGGGCGACGTGGACCTCCTCCATGTGCTTGATCTTCTCGTCGATCGTGGCGAGCTCGGTCCCGAGCTGGTTCACCGCGGCCTGCGTGGAGTTCTGAAGCGTCTGTATGTCCCTCGTGGCCTTGTCGCTTGCGGAGGCCGCGGAGCTGACCTGGGACGCGATATCGTCGATCCTCGCGACTTTGTCGGCCTGGGCGGCCAGCGTGGCCTTCACCTTGTTCAGGCTGACAGCAGCATAGCCGCCGATAATGAGCGCGATAACGCCGACAACGACGCCGCCCATCGGGAGCAGGCTGTTATTTTCACGAGAAATAGTATCCATGGAGTGTAAGGTAAGAGGCGCGAGGAGAGACGGAATTGCCAAGGCACGCAAGCAGATTGCGCACCAACGTAGATACCAGTCTTGACACCCCCCTCAAACCGGCCTGCGTTGACCCCTTGGCCCGGGGTGTAGCTTAGCCTGGTAGAGCGCCTGGTTTGGGACCAGGAGGTCGCAGGTTCGAATCCTGTCGCCCCGACCATTTTTGGGCCGCGGGTGGCCCTCGGAAACCCGGACCTACCATGGCTTGGACGGGTTCGGGACCCGGAATTTCCATCCCGGGCTGACCTGCACCTCGACCGCTTCCCCCGCCCGAAGGCCGGCGCAATAGGGCTGCCAGGCATAGAATGGACGCTCCACGTGCCGGACAACGAACGCGGGACCCTCCCGGTAGGGCATGAGCCACAGGCACGCCAGCCCAGCCATGGCGGCTGCGGGAGCTCCCCACTGGGCGCGCCTGGGCATTGGGGGGCATCCCAGGGCCACCACCCACAGCATCAGGACCCGCGGCATATAGAAGTAGCGGTCGCCGCTGACCATGTCCCGGTAGTCCCACAGGTCGCAGCGGACCCGCGACAGGGTGGCGCCACACACGAGCGCGCCGGCGAGGACGAGGTACACGCGCTCCCTGCGGAAATCGTCGCGGACGAGGACGAAGCATGCGAACACCGCGGCGCACACGCCGCCTGCGGCGAGGACGACGGGCCGGCCCGCGCGGAACACCCACTCCTGGCCGCCGAGGAAGGCCAGCGGGAGGCGGCATGCCATCACGTCGGCCAGGTTCGGGAAATTGAAGGGGCCCGTCGGGAACCCCGGCGGGGGAACGAGGGGATGGGCGAGCATCTGCCCCGCCTGCGCGCCCGCGGCGAGGAGGACGGCGGCGGCCACGCCCCACGAGGCGAGGCTCGCACGCTCGAGGGCCCGCACGAGGAAGAGCGGCAGGAGGATCACGCTGAAGGGACCCGTGAGCCCCGCGAGCGCGACGACGGAAAGGTCCGACGCCCACTCGCCCGCACCCGCCGGATCGCGCATCAGCAGGGCCTGCACGAGCGCGAGGGACGTGACCCACTGGATGTTCGTCGGGCAGAGGAACACCTCGCCCGTGTGCGGCACGGCGACGATCGCGAGGGCGAGGAGCGGCCTGCAGGGAAGCCTCAGCCTCGGCGAGAAGGTGCGGGCCACCACCGCCAGCGCCGCGAGGAGCGCGGCGCAGACATAGAGGGCCGGCACCAGCGCCGGGTCCAGCCACGCGCCGGCCTCCGCAACGAACCGCGGGATCAGGTGCAGGTAGCCCGCGTAGGCGGAGAAGACGGCGCCGAGCCCCTGCGTCCGGGCGCCGAGCATGAAGACGTTGCCGTCCTCGGCCCAGAGGCGGGGCCTCAGGAACCAGTCGGGGAACCTGCAGAAGAGCACGGCGGCGGCCAGCGCCGTCCAGGGGACGGGGCCCTCGTGCAGCCGGAATCGGGTCGATGCGGTCGCCACGGTCTCTTGAAGGACCCGACACCCCGGCGCGCGAATACCGCTATCGCCCCTTCCCTCAAGCGCGCTTGCCTATGCCCGAAAACGTAACCTTCATTGGCTTTTGTTTCCCAAACAAACCCTGCTTACGTCGTACCCAACACACCAGCGAAACATGATCGAATTCAGCAACAAGATACTCTTCGTCGGCTACGGCGCCGTCGCCGAATGCACGCTTCCCATCCTCTTCAAGCACATCAAGGTGGCCCCCCAGAACGTCACCGTGATCGATTTCGAGAGCAAGGAAGGCAAGCTGAGCGAGTGGACGGCAAAGGGCGTGAAGTGGTACCGCGAGAAGGTCACCGAGGAGAACATGCATTCCCTCCTCGGCGAGCACCTCTCCCCGGGCGACATCCTGATCGACCTGGCGTGGAACATCGACGCCTGCGAGATCCTGCAGTGGTGCCATGACAAGGGCATCCGCTACATCAACACCTCGGTCGAGGTGTGGGACCCCTACGCGGGCGGCAGGAAGCACCCGACGGAGCGGACGCTCTACTGGCGCCACATGAACGTGCGCCGGATGACCGCCACCTGGAAGGAGAAGGGACCGACGGCCGTCATCGAGCACGGCGCCAACCCCGGGCTCATCTCCCACTTCGTCAAGCAGGGCCTGATCGACATCTCCGAGGCCGCCGTGGACGAGAAGAAGGTCAAGGGCAGGAAGGCCGAGGTCCTCCAGTACCTCGCCTCCGAGGGCAAGTTCAACCACCTCGCCCGGGCGCTCGGCGTCAAGGTGATCCACTGCAGCGAGCGCGACACGCAGATCACCGACGTTCCCAAGCAGATCGACGAGTTCGTCAACACCTGGAGCATCGAGGGCTTCCGCGAGGAGGGCACGACCACGTCCGAGCTCGGCTGGGGCACGCACGAGAAGACGCTCCCCAAGTACGCCTACCGCCACAGGGACGGCCCGAAGAACCAGATCTGCATCGCGCGGATGGGCATCAACACCTGGGTGCGCTCCTGGGTCCCGAACTACACGATCCAGGGGATGGTGGTCCGCCACGGCGAGGCCTTCACGATCTCGGACAAGCTCACGGTGTGGGAGGGCAAGAAGGCCGTCTACAGGCCGACGATGCACTACGCCTACTGCCCCTGCGACGAGGCCCTGGTGTCCCTCGGCGAGATGAAGGGCTACAACTACAAGCTGCAGCCGAAGCTGCGGATCATGAACGACGAGATCACGAAGGGCGCGGACATCCTCGGCGCCCTCATCATGGGCCACCCCTTCAAGTCGTGGTGGGTCGGATCCGACCTCACGATCGAGGAGTCCCGCCGCCTCGTCCCGCACCAGAACGCGACGACCATGCAGGTGGCGATCTCCGTCGTGGCCGCGACCATGTGGATGATCGAGAACCCGTCCGAGGGCGTCCGCGTCCCCGACGAGCTCCCCCACGAGTACGTGCTCGGCGTCTCCAAGCCCTACCTTGGCACCTTCATCTCGACGCGCTCGGACTGGACGCCGCTGCGCGACTACGAGAACGCCTTCAGCGGGTTCAACAAGCCCGACTTCGACAGGAAGGACCCCTGGCAGTTCAAGAACTTCCTGATCAAGGACGGGGACTAGCACCCTCCCCCGCACGCCGACCATGATATCCAAGGCGAAGCTGCAGAAGCTCGGGCGCGAGCACGGCACACCCCTCTTCGTGGTCGACCACGAGGCCCTCCGCGGGAACTACCGCGAGTTCAGGAAGTACCTGCCGCGGGTGCAGGTCTACTTCGCCGTCAAGGCGAACGCGCTCCCGGAGATCGTGCGCACGTTCTACCGCGAGGGCTCGAGCTTCGACGTGGCCTCGATGCCCGAGTTCAACATCGTCTACGACAACATCAAGGGCATGGCCCCCAAGGCGCGGCAGGACTGGATCTGGGACAAGATCATCTACGCGAACCCGAACAAGCCCGTCGAGACGCTCGCCGAGCTGAACCAGTACAAGCCCCTCGTCACGTTCGACAACGCCGAGGAGCTCCTGAAGATAAAGAAGTACGCGCCCCAGGCCGGCGTCGCCCTTCGTATCAAGGTCGCGAATACCGGAGCCATGGTCGAGCTCTCGTCCAAGTTCGGGGCTGCCCCCGGCGAGGCGGTCGACCTCATCCTCATGGCCGACAGGCTGGGCCTGACCTGCGAGGGCCTGAGCTTCCACGTGGGCAGCCAGACGACGAACTTCGACAACTACGTGCAGGCGCTCGCGCTCTGCTCGAGCATCTTCAACGAGGCCCGCGACCGCGGGTACCACAAGATGAACCTCGTCGACATCGGCGGCGGGTTCCCCGCGCGCTACGACGACTCGGTGAAGCCGTTCCGCGAGCTGGCGAAGGTGATCAACAACGAGCTCGACCGCCTCTTCCCGAAGGAAATCCAGGTCCTGGCCGAGCCCGGGCGGTTCCTGGTCGCGAACGCCGGCTACACGGTCTCGAAGGTGATCGGCAAGGCCGTCCGCGAGGGCAAGCCGAGCTACTACATCGACGACGGCGTCTACCACTCCTACTCGGGCGTCATCTTCGACCACTGCAAGTACCCGGTACGGGCCTTCCGCAAGGGCGCTACCAAGCTGAGCGCCGTGTACGGACCCACCTGCGACGCCCTCGATGTCGTGTCCATGGCCGAGAACCTGCCCGAACTGGAACGCGACGACCTTGTCTATAGTGAGATGATCGGAGCCTACAGCCACGCCTCATCGACACACTTCAACGGGTTCCCCCCGGCGACGGTGGTGCACGTGAACGTGAAGCCGGATTGAGCGCCCTCCCGCCACTGCCGGCGCGGTGGCTGGGCCTCGCGGCCCTCGCCGCCCTCCTTTGCCTCGTGAACCGGGCCGGGGCCCAGGACACGCGCCGCAAGCAGGAGATCCTCTTTGACGAGATCCCCTCAAGGACGGTGGATTCACCGGGCTTCGAGCTGGCGGCCAAGGCGACCTCGGGGCTGCCCGTCACCTTCGAGCTCATCTCGGGCCCGGCGAAGCTCGATGGCCGCAAGCTGACCCTGATCGGGATCCCGGGCCTGGTCATCGTCCGCGCGACCCAGAGGGGCGACATCACGTTCATGGCGGCCGTCCCCGCCGAGCGCGCCTTCAACGTGAAGGGCAGGCCCGCCGCTCCGGCATTCGCGCTCCAGCCCTACCCCGTCACGGTGGCGGCCGGCGCCATGGTCGTCCTCACGGCGCGGGCGACAGGCGAACCCCTGCCGGCCTACCAGTGGCGCAAGGACGGGAGCAGCGTCACCGGGGCCACGGGCGCCACGCTGACCATCCCCGCGGCCACCCCTGCGGACGCGGGGAACTACGACGTCGTCGCAACGAACGACGCGGGCTCGGTCGCCAGCGGCAGGGCCTCGGTCACGATCGGGCGCCACAGCCAGACGATCAGCTTCCAGGCGCCGATGAGCGCGGTCGCGGGCCAGACGCTCACCCTCAACGCCTCGGCCTCCTCGGGACTGCCCGTCACCTTCCGCGTCGTGGCGGGAAGCGCCCTGGTGAGCGGCAGCACGGTGACCGCCCAGTCGGGAGCGGTCACCATCGAGGCGAGCCAGCCGGGGGACGCGTCTTATGAGCCGGCGTCACCCGTCACCCAGTCTTTTGAGGTCAGCCTGGGGCCGACCGGCCAGCGCCTTCCCTGAGTCAGGGCCTTGACGGCGCGCCGATGCCCGGGACCGTCAGCGTGCTCGCCAGCGGCGGGCGTATCGTGAAGGTGCGCTCCGAGAAGGGATTCGAGGGGTCGATCTGCATCACCTGCTCGGAAAGCTTCTGGACCTCGGCGCCGCGGCCGTCCGCGACGGCCAGCGCCGCGAGGTGGTAGCCCGCCTCGCAGCGGATCGCCTTGATCTGGGTCGGGTCGTTCAGCAGCAGGCGCAGGCTCGCCTCGGCATCCGACGTCTTGCCGGTCTGGGCGAGGGCCATCGCCAGGCCGATCCGGGCGTTGGACTGGGCCACGCCCGCCGGCAGGTCGCCGACGGCCGAGGAATAGCCCGCCACCGCGTCCGAGAACTTGCCGCCCGTGTAGGCGTCATTGGCGATGATCAGCTCGGCGACGCCCGTCAGGACGTGGCCAGGATGGTTGCCGATGAAAGTCCGGTACGCGTCGGGCGTCGTGCATTCCGCAAAGTCCTTCTTTATCCCAAGTTCCTTCTGGACATTGAGATAGTCAAGGCCGCCCTTGGCCAGGATGCCGACCGCGACCACCGCGCAGAGGATGTAGAGGAGGCTGCCGTACTTGTCCCACGCGCGCTTGAGGTTCTCCTCCGGGGAGGGGGCCGGCGCAGCCGGGTTGGCGTTCGTTGGGGATGCGGGCGTCGTCATGGGCATTGGGTTCTTTCCTCGGGGAGGGCCGACTCAAGCAAAACGGCGCCCCGCTGTAAACTCCGGAAACAGGCGGCCTATGCGGGGTCGACGTTGCCCTTGTAGGCCTGGATCGGCTTCACGTCGAGGGGCTTGGTCTTGAGGGCGCGGATGCCGTCCACGGCGGCCCGCGCCGCCATGATCGTGGTCATGATGCACACGTTGTGGGCGTAGACCGCCGCCCGGATCGTGTTCTCGTCGCGCCTCGGGATGAGGCCGCCGGGCGTGTTGATGACGAGCTGGATCTGGCCGTTCTTGATCATGTCGACGGCGTTGGGGCGCCCCTCGCTGATCTTCGCCAGGCGCTTCACGGCGACGCCGCTCTCCGCGAGGATCCTCGCCGTGCCGCTCGTCGAGTAGATCGTGAAGCCCATCGCCTCCAGCGAGCGGCCGATCTCGACCGCGAGCGCCTTGTCGCCGTCCTTGACGCTGAGGAAGACGTTGCCGCTCGTGGGCAGGCCCGGCTTCGCGGCGGCCTGCGCCTTCGCGAACGCGATCCCGAGGTCCGCGTCGAGGCCCATGACCTCGCCGGTCGAGCGCATCTCCGGCCCGAGGGCGATGGTCGCCCCGGGGAACCGCACGAACGGGAAGACGGCCTCCTTGACGCACCAGTGCCTCGGCACCGTCTCCACGGTGAAGCCGAGGTCCCTGAGCTTCCTTCCCGCCATGACCTTCGCGGCGAGCTTCGCCAGCGGGACGCCGATCGCCTTGGCGACGAAGGGCACCGTCCTCGAGGCGCGCGGGTTGACCTCGAGGACGTAGAGCTGGTTGTCCTTGATCGCGAACTGCACGTTCATGAGGCCGACGACCTTCAGCTCCCGGGCGAGCGCATGCGTCGCCGTGCGCACCGCGGCGAGCATGTCCCTGCCCAGCGTGTGGGGCGG
>Ga0302325_10029032_pt1 | contig 11435 bp, 10 predicted proteins | sample Palsa_T0_2_FD_201948 | JGI IMG/M metagenome (GOLD analysis project Ga0302325, IMG submission 201948) | Peat permafrost microbial communities from Stordalen Mire near Abisko, Sweden - Palsa_T0_2 | ecosystem: Environmental > Terrestrial > Soil > Palsa > Peat permafrost | place: Sweden: Abisko... | reverse complement strand
CCGGCAATATAAGGAGAAGGATGACGGCACGTGGAAGATTATAGAGCCTATACTCTTGCTAGGTGTCCAGCGTCATGTAGTATATTGCTATAATGAGAGCTGTTTCTATGGGCATGATTATAAGAAGATTATCTGGCTCGATCGAATCACTAAATAGCAAAAGATGCCGGGCAAAAGCAAGGGCAGGCTTATACACGTTTCCGACTTTATTGGACTTGAAGGCCGTATTGCAATACCCGACTTAGGTTTAGATGCACGGAAAATCATATATCCGGGAGCAGGAGGAGATCTATAGTAGGATACCAAATAGCTCTTAATACAAATATCAATTGCGCTTGATATATTTGAGAAGAAGCATCCGAACTATATAGCAGTATTAGTATTCGACTAGTCCTTTGCGCATGCATCACATAAAGAAGGTGCATTAAACGCCTTTGATATTAACTTGAATGACGGAGGAAAGAAATCAACTCCTAAGGATATATACTACCCGCCGGAGTGCATCTTCCCTAAACTACGAGGCACTGTTCAAAGTCTTTATACTTATGATATCGATAGAAATAAGCAAAATAAAGGCATTAAGACGATATTGCAAGAGAGGGGTTATTGGCCTGAATATGCACCGAACCTTAAGTGTAAGATTAGGTGCTCTAATCCCGTAGTATATCCTGTGCCTATATCTGATAAACCTCTTTGCTATTTAGCTCGGATACTCTCAACCTACAAGGACTTCTTCGAGCAAAAGTCGGCTATTGAGATGCTTATTAAAGGGAAGGGGCACAAGTGCATCTTTATTTCAAAGTTCCACTGTAAATTGAATGCAATAGAGATATATTAGGGGTATAGTAAAGCTCGATATCGACAGGTTAAGAAGACGAGTTTTGACTATGCGAAGAAGGAGGTATTGCTAGCATTAGATGCATGCACTATTGATACTATGCGGAGATTCTGCAATAGGTCATATAGGTTTATAGACGCCTATTGTAAGGGATTAGGGGTCAAAGCGGCGGCTTGGTGCGTAAAGAAACAAAGGCGCCATAGGACCATATTAGAGGAGGCAATGCGAGCCTTTGAGGATTACGTAAAAGCTTAAAGAGTCGAGTTTAGCTCTAAATCGACAGAATATGCAATAAGAAAGCCGATATGCGAGTTGCCGGCTTTATTTTTAAGGACTTAGCAATTATATTACCAAGATAAGCCTCAAACTTATAGATAATACGGCTAGAGCTAGAAGAGATTAGAATTAAAATGTTCTAATAGTAATTAAGACTTAAAGAGCATTATAGTTAATAAAATCGATAAGAGTAGTCCGTTTCTAGGAACTGGAAAATCATTCGGGAGAACCTCGGGAGTGCGTGCACGTGACTTGAGGCCAGAATTTTTTGCGCTTTATATGGTCAAAAATCAATAATCGAAAAAGGCCCGTGCGCTTAGTTCTTAAATATTACAATAACCACACATTATAATTAAATTTTGTTTAATGCATCTTTTTCGCAAGCTTCGAATGCATATTTCCATTAAAAAGTATTTAATTTCAAGTGTTGTGGTGGGAAAGTTGTTGTGGTCGCAAAATCGGGCGAATTTTGTGGTTTTTGGGTCGGAACGACTGTATATAAGCTTGTCGATTAGCTATAGTCGGAGGTTATTAGAAAGGCTTAAGCTTTATTAGAGTGACTAGTGTCTAGATTATATTATATTCGGGTGCTATAAAATTAGCTTATATCCTTATACAAATAAGCAGCTAATTAATATACCATTTTTGGCTTAATATCGTGCTAATGCCTCGTAAACATGATTTGTTGTTTCTTGCCCTAATAAGCTTACTTTAAAAAAGGCACTAAAAATTGTCCTTAATTAAAAGGTTTTTTGGCGAATAGACTAGTATGCTTGCAAAAAGTCTAGCTTAGTATACTTCACATTGCCGTATTAGATCTTCTTGTGAATACTCTCTTAGTGCTAGTGCTTAAGGGGTTAAAAAATGCTAATATTAAGAGGCTAAAGGAGGTAAGTGCTATGCGGCAATAGCTAAAAAGGGACAATTTTATAAGCTTAACAATAATATAAGAATTCGTTAAAGGTATAAGATTTGTAGCTATCGAATATAAGCATACGCTACTTCCCTTTTGTCTTTTTATATATCTAATTGTAAAAGTGTCGAATATACTTTATATTAAGCTATTTATTAGTATAACCCGACAAGCTAATTGCCAAAATCGATTTATCGTCTAAGTCGTTTTTGAAGTAATCCTCTACTAAAATGTCCCCCTTTAAAATAAGGAAAGGTGTAATTATAGTATTATCTCTATATACAATTTTAATAGTAGTAAAGGACTCTCGATTGTCCGGATTTACTAAATATACTACTTTAATTTGCAAGTGCGTAATAACAATCTTTCTATTTAAAACCCCGATCCGGAACCCCGTTTTATCTATATTATACACGTCGTTAAAGGTTATACCGAACTTCTTTAACGCGCTATAATACTCCTTAAAATGCTCTTTTAAGTCTTCTTTCTAGTGTATAGCCTTCCTTTCTTGTACTAATGTCTTTGCTTGCAAAGTTTTAAACTACTTTTTGTTGCGTTTAAACTATTGTTATATCTAAAGACGCGTCACTTGGTAAGTTAAACCGTTCTTTGCTAAAATCTTATTAGCCGCTGCTCGAATGGCCGGCATATCGGCCCTATAGCCTAAATAAATCAAAAAATCGATAAACTGCTTTAGCGCCTCCTCCTAATTATTAGTTAAGACTTTATTGTGGCCCCCTTTAGTATTTTGGGCAAATCGACCTGCAATACGCGCTTTCTATAGCCGTAAAGGAACGCGAAATTGCCTAGCGACCTTAAACTTTTTAACGTGAGGGTGTTAGTGGAAGAATTCGGTGGCTTAGGCTATCCTTTTCTCCTCTTCGGGGTCATATTTGGTCATGTTGTAGTTTTTAAATAATTTAATAAAGTTATTTACTATCAAAAAACGACCGTATTAATGATTTTTAACCGTATTGATGATGCGCACTAAAAGGCCAAGCCTGCCGGGGTTTTAGTGCGTCGTGCGCACGGTTACTTCGCCTATTTTAGAAAAAATAGGCGGAAAGATGGAAACCTTGCGATGCAGAAGTACCTCAGACCTTCGGCCCCACCTGGCCCACGCGAACGATTTGCTAGCGCTGTTTGTATAATATTTCCTTTCTCCTTCCGCCTTGGTGGCCCTTTTGCTCTCCTCACACCTACTTGTCTTCTTTTATACATGCGTTTGGCCCAATAACTAATCGCCGCTTCGAGTGAGTATTTTTTATAAGCTCGGTTAATCTCAACTGTCGTTCTACATTTCACCTTAGGGTTATTAAGCTTCGCTATCTTCCCCCCTTCTGCGCACACCACTCCTCCTTTAGAATTCGACTCGTTAATATTGCATCAAGATGGCTAAAATACCGAAAAGCGTACTCGTTCTGGTCCGCTTGTTCTTCTCTGCTTGCGCTTGAGCAGATTTCATGCGGCAATCAACGACTGTTCTACCGGTAGCTGCTCGGGTGAGTGGAGCTCCCTAAAATCAGCATCGACGCCAAGTGCTCTGTTCGAACACGCCAGATTCGAATACACACTATGCTATAACCACTCCGCAGGCTACAGACGGAAACTATCTATATACTATAGAGGGAGTTGATAGAGCCTACCCATATCCCGTCAGATTCGAATCAGGCACCCCGCTGCAGGATACAGCTCTTTGGCAATCTGAGTCCGACACTGAAGATTGTTATTTTATCTCTAACAGAGGCTGGTCGGGACATTGAATAGAAATGAAAGGTTACCACGAGATAATCATATATATGAATATTGCAAACTATTCTCTGCTGTTGCAACATTGGCCTATGGTGAGTAACTCTGGATCTAGAGGATCCTTAGTTCTGACTCTGACACACCGCAGAACTCAAACAAAGGGGGATTTGAAATTACTAACGGCAACTATCTGGGCTACCCGATGTGCTCCATGGGTCTGACGATGGATACGTCGCCCTGATTCCATACAATACTACGACTCCCGATTCCTATACCGCGGACTGGAAGTTGGTTCAGAATGGCTCAGTGTCAAATTCCATCTCTACTAATACGAGTTCTGCATTTTCCTCCACACCTTCCTCTTCAAGTCCCACATCTTCCTCTTCGAGTTCTTCCGCCACGACCAATTCCACCACTGATACTACTCGGAAGAAAACTCTAAGGAGTAGCACAATCGCAGGCAGATATCTGTTTAATTCTCTGCATAACTTACACATATTTCATCAACTAAAAGTTACCTCGTCAAATTGAAGCATTGGGGCGTTTTTAACGTCCAGCTAGATCTGGCCTTAAGTGGCCGCCGGCTGCCAGTAGGTGACTCTACTGCGTGGAATCGTTGCCTGTATATCGGTTGAAAAACAGACAACTTTCATTTTGTCTCCATTGCGCAAATGGCTATCTGAAGCAACTATCCGGACAGGATATAAATAAGCGTCTTGATCGTATTCTGGACGATGACATAAAGTGTAAGATCAAAAATCGATCAAATGATAATGATTTTGCCTATTGAATTGCCTGCTGTTTTGCAGTGGTAGGTGGCCTGTACTTATAGAGCCTAAGGCTCCTAAACTTGGCATCACATGCTATAATACAAGCTATAATTAGGTATACAGCTGAGCTTCTTTAGCTGTATCGGCATAGCCGAAACCCCTATAGCGTAGAAACACCACTAAAAACACCCCTGTTTTATCCAACATAAAGCGTTAATCCCGGCGCTATTTGTTGCCATCCGCGGCATGATGCTAGGAGTTCTCGGATATCGACGTAATCCGTTTAAGAGGAGAGCAATCAGCATGAGGGCTCCGAGGAGGACGGAGGCAAGCATTGCTGTGACCGAAAATCCCAGCCTCGATGCATCTTTGTCCAAATAACGAACACCATCGGTACCCGAACCGTAAACGTTTGATATGAGCACGAAGATGCTTCGCGATATAAACCAGTGCAACACAATGCATGCGATCATAAGAGGAGCGGCATATCGATATGGTAATGAGAGAGCATAAGTCGAACGTTGCATCATTCCCACTGGTGACGAGACTCGCAGAGTTTTTTCTTTTGTCAGTTTGAAATCACGTGTTATAGGGTTCGAGCATGCCGAGCTGGATATCGGTGATGCCGACAGAGCTAAATATCGGTGATGCCGATACAGCTGAAATAGCTCAGCTGTACAGGGAACATATTCCTATATTATAGCATGTGATGCCGAATTATAGGGGCCTTAAGTCCCTATAAGTACGGGCTTCCTTCACTGTAGAACAGTAGACAACTTCAATCATTTTTACCTTCTTCATGAATTGGAACAACTGCTCGACCAACTGACATCTTTACCAGGTACCGGATGAATTTATCAGCGATGAGTTGTTTGGTGAGAAGGCTGGTGAAGAAGAGATATAGAAAACTGATCAAAAGAGTGTTCACCAATGGTGGCAGAAATTTTTCGGGTGTCAAGGCGCTAGCCTGGGCTAGAGAATGAATAAAGTGTAGGAATTGATAGTAGAATCCGTAGACTGCCCTTCAATTGGAATTCCAGGAGACCGTGACAAGCGTCCTAAAAGTCCGAGGATGTGCCTGAGAGGTGAAGAGTTGAAGGTTGAAAGATGAAGCACTAAACTTTCAGATAGCTGAAGCCCTCTGAGAATCACTATGAGAAGTGAATGCACTGTACGTTGATATGGGAAATATAAAAGGAAAGAAAACCACGACACTCCTGCACTTATTTAACGATCACGTGACGGAAAATTCAAGACAAAACTGCAAAAGAAACTTTGCTCCAGATTTGGAGTTGAATTGGGTATAAATTTGCAGTCTCCTTATGTTCGACTCTCTCTATTAGACTTTTGTGGATCCTAACCTCCTCCATGAACGCCAATATAATGCCATGTTCCAACTAACTTCAACTCCAATTCCCCTATCACCTTTTCACCTTCTTCTTGTCTGGTCCGTCATCCTCTCCCTCATCACTCAAATCCGCATATTGAGTGACAGGTTGTGTATCCTTCCAGGCATTCGTGAATAGTGGATCTTTCTTCGCTAGCTCTGCATACTTCAACAAAGCCTCCCGAGGATCCTCATCCCGCATACTGCTGAGTGGTATGCTCTGGTTGATGTGTGCTTCGTCTGGCTGACTCTTCATGAATGGTGTCACCATAGGTATTTGGGGTCTTCGAGGATCTCGTGACCGGCCTGATGCTGTCAGACCAACTGTTGGATGCCGTGCAGAGAAGGATGAGGCATTAGAGTTTGTAAGAACACCGCCGGGCGTGACGATGCTGTCTCCTGAGATACCCACAGATTGATCTGTGGTGAAGCTTGCATCATCGTCAACGTGCCGCTTCTTGGGTGCACGGGACATAACGTCAACAGCTCCACGAACGGAAGTGTTGGGATTGTAGAGGACGTGTACTTCTGCATTTGTTGAGCCGGTGACGATTTGGTTGATTTTTGGATGCCATTGAACGGTAATGAGTGGCGACCCTGGTGTGACTGGAGTGACAAGCTCAGCTTTCAGATTTCCAGGGTTCAAGATATGAAGATGGCCAGAAACAGAACCAGTGATAATGCTTGAGGAATTCGGAGAGTACTTGATGTTAGTCATGGCATAATGGTCTGATGTCGAGGGATGGGACACTGTAACGACTGGAGTCTTGAACTTCCGCGTATCCCAGAGTTTGATCAAATCATCCCCACCTCTTGTGACAACCATTCGTCCATCTGCGCTGATATCGACTCCTCCAGTCCAAGTATTCGGTTTATGGGCTTCCCTAATTTCTGCTGCTGGTCTTGCAAATGGACCGTCTCCACTCCACATCACCAGACTTCCATCAAGAGCTGCAGCAACCAAAATATTGCTGCCTCCTTGTAAAGGCCCCCCCCAAGAAACCGCAGTCATTCTTGTTCTTCCTGCAGAGCCGGCTGCCCTTGATTTGTGTACTATAACCTCTTTTTGGGCCCTCTTATGGTTAACGTCCCATATCCGCAGCGTGCTATCGGTACCCGCCGTAACACATAAATTCTTGTCCACAGGATTCCAGGTACCGGTCGTGACTTCAGAGATGTGCCCTTTGGTATTATTCATGTCCCTCAGATACATGTCACCTTTAACAAACTCGGCTAGAACCTCGCCATCTCTACTCATGATCTTTGCTTGAGGATGAGCCGATACACAGAGGAACGTCCCACCTGATAGCGGATTGAACTCGACATGGTTGATTGGGTGTGTCTCTGAATTTGCAGAGGTCTTTGAGGCACTCGGGTCCACGCTTTTGAAAGCTCGCAGGGTCGTCGGTGTCATGGAAGCAAAGTCGTGGAGCTTCAGCGTGCAGTCAGTAGATCCAGTGACCAGCCTGCCTCCAGAAGGGTCCAATGCAGTCGTCGTAACAGCGCGCTCATGTGTTTTCAGCACCAGCTCATGCGAGACTGGATACTCGTCGTCCTCGGACTCGTCATCGTCGTCTGAACCATAGTCCTTGGAAGCCAACTCTTGCGCGACCTCATTCTGCCCCTCTCCATCCTCTTCAGGAGCCTCAATCTTCACCGGCGCCTTCTCTACCGGCCTCTTCGTTCGACCTATTTGCGCCGCAACATCTGCCTTTTTTGCTTTCTTCCCAAAAGCTTGAGGCAAGAAAGATCTCATAGGATCATCCTCCGCCAGCTCAGGAACCTCCACCTCGAAGTCCTCGTCGTCGCTCATCTTGTCGAGTGTCGAGAATCTTGATTCGTCGGGGTTGTTGGAGGTTGGACGTGAAGTGGGGTGCAGCCTAGCGAAATCTTGAAATGGAGTGACGAGCGCGTGTCAATGAAATCATACATTGCGCGACGACCTCAAATCCTTCAACCACGACGACTCAGGATCTTCTACACCACGACAATATATCCTCATGTTTATGCCAATCCACTGTCAATTACAACTCTCTTGAGTTGGCCCGCGGGGCGGAACAAGTGGGATGATATCGTTATTTACGACCACACGCTGATATGTATATTTCGACCCCAGCCACCGGTCCTGGAACGAGATCAGCCTTCGCTCTGCCGACATTGACAAGTGCTGCTACCCTATCCAACTTCGACCCCTTCGTGTTCCGCGAAGGCGACTCTCAGCTTCAGCGATGGAGCTCCCTGATCGGCATCGTCACTGCGATTATTGGCAACATCCTAATATCATTTGCCCTCAACATACAACGGTATGCGCACATACGATTGAACCAGGAAAGAAGCCAAAGGAAGGAGAAATCAAAAAGCATTGCTAAGGGTTCACAAAATGGCTATGGGGCAATAGGAACAAATGGGCAACATGTTGCGGAGTTGGATGAGGAAGAGGACAATCCTCTGCAAATTTCATTTCATTCTACGAATACCCAATCAAGCGGATGCTCCGATGACGACCACAAGCAAGATTCAACATACTTGAGATCACCATACTGGTGGGGAGGGATTGCGTTGATGACAATTGGAGAGACCGGCAACTTTTTGGCATATGGTTTCGCGCCAGCATCAATCGTTTCCCCACTCGGCGTGGTGGCTTTAATATCGAATTGTGTGATCGCCCCCATCATGTTGAAGGAACGTTTTCGGTTGCGAGATTTCTGGGGCGTGGTCGTAGCCGTTGCAGGAGCTGTTGTCGTTGTGCTAAGCGCAAAGCAACAAGAGAAGAAACTTGGTCCACATGAGATCTGGGGAGCTATCACAACTACGGAATTCGAAGTGTACATGGGTGTGACTATATTATTTATTGGTATTTTGGTGTGGGCGAGCCCAAGATATGGAAACAGGACAATCCTGATCGACCTTGGGCTTGTTGGTTTATTTGGTTAGTATTGGTCATCATCTGGTGAGAGTGGGCTAATATTTGTGAAGGTGGATATACAGCTCTTTCGACTAAGGGTGTAGCTTCCATGCTCTCATCGACGCTCTGGAGAGCTCTCACGACTCCAGTCACATACGCTCTTGTGGCTGTGTTGATGGGAACCGCGGTCATGCAAGTCAAATACGTCAACAAGGCACTTGCACGGTTCGATTCGACACAGGTCATTCCTGTCCAATTCGTTATGTTTACATTGTCAGTTATCATTGGAAGCGCAGTGCTATACCGAGACTTCGAAAAAGCCACCGCTGAGAACGTGGGGAAGTTTATTGGTGGCTGTCTTTTAACATTTTTCGGTGTATTTCTCATCACAAGTGGTCGACCACGACGAGATGATGAGGATGATGAAGAAGAATCGGACGAAGAAGGGGAAGAACGAATTGGCCTCGCTAATCAGGAGCCAGTAGATGACGGTCATCAGGTCCCTGACGGAACAAGGAGACGATCGAAAGCCCACATACTTCAGAATGGGGATGCAGCCAACGATGACACGCAGGATTCGCGCCGGTCTTCTCGTGTAAGTTTTGTGGATCCATCTCGGACACCGCATAGATTTTCCGTCTCTTCATACCAGCCCTCAATTCGGGTTGTGTCATCTGCTCCTGCCTCAGAGTTTTCTGCAGAGGAAACACCTCTCCTCAGCAATCCATGGAAAAGCACTTCCGAAGAATTGCTTCAAGCTGCAAGGCATCCTGGGATGCTGAACACAACCTCGTCGCCTGTACTCCCATTGGAAGCACAAACTTCAACCGAATCGCTCAAACCGCCCTCAACTTTAGCAAGAACGTCGTCACAAGGCAACGTGCATACTCATTCAAATCACCAACATGGTCCTGCCCCGCCGCCAGCAGAAAGACCTGTAACTCCAGCAAGACATTCGATATCTCGAATGATGCCAGGCCCTTTCATCTCCCCATTATCTGGTGGCTTAAGTGTGGTAGTCGCAGATACTCTACGACGAGGCCTCGACTCCCCGTCACACGGCCGATTCAAAAGGCCTCGTCTTGGTCTTCGAAGATCGAAGTCCGGTGGCCATCGATTAGCCCAATCACGTGACGGACCGGAAGATGAACCAGGGGCACCTTCAGCCAAGAACGGCGACGAAGGACAAGAAATCAGCAAATCATTAGAACCGGAATCGAGCACGAGCTGGTCACGAATGACCCGAGCTCGAAGTTTAAGTAACACATTAGGAGATTATTTCCGCGGGAAGCGTCAAAAGACCGAACCGAGAGAAGGGGAAGGAGACGAGGAGGCTGGTCCCAGTGGATTGTAATGTACGTACTTGGATTGGGACTTTTGCATGGCGTTGGGTTGGATGGGTAAGATAGATCGAGTTGGGTGTACAAACCTCACAGGGTCCGTAGGTACAAAAGGCATTCTTCGCTGTTGATCTTGGTCTTTCAATTTTGCATTCTTTGAGTGCGAGTGTGACATGATTAATGCTCTATGAGCAGAAAGAAGTATAATTTAGCATTCATCCTCCGGTCGGCACACGTACCGTTCTGGCTTCCAGATTATCTTGCTTTGGAGACAGCGAGGATGGGTGCAATTGTCGCAGGGCTAGTTCTCGTTCCCTCCCGCTGTCAATTTACCAAGGTTTCCGGTCTTGCACTATCAGTTGTTAGCTTTAATCAGACGAATTTATCAGACGAAGTCGTGCATCTACTCCCTTAGGAAACAGCGCTAGAGGTTTGCCCCTGGGAGCAGCGAATGTACGGAACAGAGTGGGATACTTGCCTCGAAGCAAGTCCACAGGAACCTGTTGCTGTTAGGAATCTTGGCTTCGCGGAGGAAGGCATGGCGACGCCTAGAGAGGAGTCCTTAAGTAGTTCGGGACATGAATAAAGAGGACACCGAACGAGTACTCGAAGCGTACAACAGATTGGAAAGGCAGGCCATGCAACTGGAGAGGCGTATTTCGACTCAGCCACACAGTTCGGATTCCTGGAAGTGGACGACCAAACCAGTGTTCAACTCCAGTTTAGCAGCGAAAATCATACAAGTCGAGGAACAAAAACAATTGCAGGATCTCAGAGCGCTCGAGGAAAATGACGACAGTCAGCAGATCACAGAACCAGCACCAGAACCAGATCCAAAGCCAAAACCGAAGGCCAACCCAAAGAAGAATCAGAAAAAGACGAAACGCAAGCCCAAGCCCAAGCCCAAGCCAAAAAACACGGCGTCGGAAAAGCTACGTCAGACAGGGAATGAGGAAGGCGAAGAAGAGAAGAACGAGGAACACAGCGAGTTACCGGAGCCTGGTGATGAGACTTTGCTGGGCGATGACACTCTGCTGGGTGCAGAGGTATGGAAGACGTGAAGTATGTCGATGAATGGGTTTTTTCTCTTCGTGCGCGGATTTGCGTTTCGAAAATCTTACCGTTTGTAACATAGACTTTTTTCCTTTCCCGATTTCTTTTCAGGGCACATACGGACCGGAGCTAGGGCATACATACTTTGCGGAAGCATGCATACTTTACAGGGTGCACTTTACCAACGAGGGCGTTGGTCGTTTT
>Ga0302325_10029031_pt1 | contig 11435 bp, 6 predicted proteins | sample Palsa_T0_2_FD_201948 | JGI IMG/M metagenome (GOLD analysis project Ga0302325, IMG submission 201948) | Peat permafrost microbial communities from Stordalen Mire near Abisko, Sweden - Palsa_T0_2 | ecosystem: Environmental > Terrestrial > Soil > Palsa > Peat permafrost | place: Sweden: Abisko... | reverse complement strand
GGTCCGAAGCGGATGTTCTCGGTTGCCGAACTGCCTGCAACGCCTGTCACCTGGATATTGGGGAAGGAAGACGCCTTGATTGTTGGGACGAGCGACGCGGTTTATTCGAGGCAAGGTGGTGCATGGAGAAAGTTGGATGGGCTTTCGGCAGCGGTTGCGGGCAAGCTGCCTTTCTGTGCGGTGTCCTTGGATGGAGGCAGGTTGGCCGTGGGGACGTTTCTCGAAGGAATTGTCCTCGGCAAAGAGGATGGTTCCGTTTTGGCGGTGATCGACCGGTCTAGAGGATTACCCAACGACAACATCCATGCGCTCTGGGCAGATGGCCGGAATAATCTCTGGGTTGGTTACGAGGGAGGCATGTCAAGGATACCGATTGGAGGAGCAACTTCGATTTTTGACCGACGTAACGGCCTCCTCGAATTGCCCGTTGAAAAGGTCCTAGCCAAAGGGGGATCAACCTATGTCCTGACCCATAAGGCGCTGTACCAACTGAGCGCTGGAAAAGGAATGGTCGGTGCAACGTTGCAGCCAGAGCCAGGTCTCAACGCTTATCTTTGGGACGCCGCCGGCATTGGGCCCAATCTATGGGTCAGCGGATTTGGGGGCGCTTGGCGTATGGATGCGGACCACTTGATTAATGAGCACGGCGTTTCGGCTGATGTCTTCAAAGTGCTGCCCGCGCCCAGCCTTCCGGACGACCCACTCCTTCTGGAGAATTACCAACTAAAGCTCCTGTATCCATCTTCCCACGGAGGATGGGCCAGTCGCGACCTCGGGCTCAACGTCGGCGACACACCGCTGTCCGTCTTGAGCGACGATGCCGGGGGATTGTGGGTCTCGACAATCGCAAACGGCATATTTCATTTTGGAAAAGGGGAGGGCAATACCGATCCGCCCGACCTACGGAGCGTGCAGCACTTTCAGATCGGCGTGAACCTCCCGAAGCAAGCAATTCGGTCGGTACTAACCAAATTGGGCGGCCGGGTCTTTGCATTCACACAAACGGCGATCCTTGAGGCTAGATCGGAGCTCGGAGATTTTGTGCCGGTGGAAGGTATGGCGGATTTTGTCGGGATCGCAGGCACTTCGGCTAGTAATCCGGAAGCAGGCTATTGGCTCCTCAGGAGAAAGACTGACGCCGGGCTCTTGGAAGCGCCCGCCCTCGTCAAAGTGGAGGCCAAGGACGGGTCGAAGGAGATCACATGGACTCCGATGGAGGCGCCCGGACTCGACCATGCAGGCCAGATTGGAGGTATATATTCTACGTCGAAGGGTAAGACGCTTTGGCTGGCAGGAAGCGACGCGCTCCTAAGGGTCGATTCCTCGAAACTGCAACCCGCGGGTTCCCCTCCCACAGCGAGGCTCATTCGGATCCTGCTTGACGGAACTTCAATTGCGAACGGGGGCGCCGAGCTAAAGCTTTCGCCGGAATCCAAGCGCATTCGGTTCCAACTCTCAAGCGACGATGGTGTCGATGGTGAAGCTGTATTCTTCCAAAGCAAGCTAGGTGGGCTCGGAAGCGAATGGTCGGTACCGCAGCGCGAGCCTTCTTTTGAATACACTGGGCTCCGTTCCGGACGGTATTCCTTTGAAGCCCGAGCATTGGATCGATTCGGCCGGACGGGACCGATTGCGAGTTTCTCATTCATCCTACCCGCCCCATGGTATCAAACGTGGCAGGCTTTGACGGCCTATGCTTCCGTCATATTGCTTTTAGTTGCCGGTTCGTTTCGCTGGCGCGATGCTCGGCTGCGAAAGCAGAATGTGCGGCTCAATCAGTTGATCGACGAACGAACACGGGAACTGGCTCTCGCAAACTCGGCCAAGAACGAATTTCTGGAAAACATTAGTCATGAGATCAGGAATCCCCTTAACGGCATCGGGGGCTTGGTCGAGATGCTTAGGGACGCAAACCTGCCTCCGGAAGAAAGGCGACTTGCAAAGTCCCTTCGGGCTTGCGCGGACACGCTGACACAGGTGTTCGAGGAAGTCCTGGGGTTTTCGAAACTTGAGTACGGCTATGTCGAGTTGGAATCCAGTGTGTTCTCTCTCACAAACCTGATCCACGAAGTCGAAGAGCTATTCACTGTTCAGGCGAAGCAGCAGAAGAGTTCAATCTCCGTCGAGATCGCCTCCCTGGAGGATGCGTCCGATGGTTTCCGAGGTGACGCGCGCAAGATCAAATCAATCGTCGGCAACTTCGTTTCCAATGCCCTGAAATACGCGCCCGGAAGTCCTGTGGACATTAGCGTTGAATGTAAGGACATTTCAAAGCCGACGCATGCGGATGGGAAGGAAGAGTGGTGCCAGATTCGATTCAGCGTGACCGACCGCGGGCAGGGGCTTTCCGCCGAGGAACAAGCGCTTATCTTCCGGAAATTCGTGCGAGGGGCGAACGCAAAGGAAAGTGGCATCGCCGGGACTGGCCTTGGCTTGGCGACGTGCCGGATGCTTGCGAAGCTGATGGACGGCGATGTGGGCGTCGTGAGCCCGCCGAAGGGAAAGAGACACGGAGCTGCTTTCTGGCTGGAGATTCCGCTCCCGCGAGCTTCGTTGCCAAAGCAGTCCGACAAACCAGAGACCACATCCGCGGTGGGCCTGGGCCAACGGGCGCTCATCGTGGAGGACCAAGAATACAACCAGATTGTCCTTAGGGGAATTTCCAAGAAGATCGGGTTTGAAGCGGACGTGGCTGGCGATGCCTCGGAAGCCCTTCGCTTGGTTGACACCCATTCCTATGAGGTCGTCTTCCTCGACTGGGAACTTCCCGGGATGAAGGGCGGGGAATTGGCCCAGAGGCTTCGCCGCCATCCGAACGGCCACTTGTCCATTATAGTCGCCACAACCGCCCATGACAGCGATGAGATCCGGGGGCGGTGCAGGGAGTCGGGGATGGACGGATTTGTGCTGAAACCCTTTGACGCGGCAAAGATGCGCGCGGCCGTCGCGGAAGCTACCGCGAGGAAGGGCGACAGGCCTTCTCTTCCCACGTGGTTTGAGATCGATTCCAAGGCAAATGGGGGCTCGGACCTTACTTTGAACGCATTTTCGGACTTCGCGAGCGGGGATCCCTCTCGCACCGAAAAGGCGGTCGACCTGTACCTATCTACGTTGGATCAGGAAATGGCGGGGCTTGCCAGGGCCGTGGCGGAAGGAAATGCCGAGTTGGTCGCGAGCTGCGCCCACCGCGTACGTTCGCATGCCGGGCTCGTCAATGGTCGGGCGCTGAACGAGGCAGCGGGGTGCCTACAAAATGCCGCCAAAAGTGGGAATTCGGCCGGCGACTACACGGTTCTTTTCGAAGAGGTCCGGACAGAGGCCGAGAATCTGAAGGCTGCAATCAGTGAGAAGCGGGAGAATCCGGGTGACGGAATCTAATAATAACCCCGACCGAGGCCTTGCAACGTGTCGAGCGGGGGGCAGTAAAGGTGTCCGGCCTAAGAAGAGCGTACGGGTTCCAGCGCTTAAGTCACGAAAACTGAACTCAGTGAGAGGCGGGAGAAGCCCGGCGAATCCTCGTGAAGCCCTTGTCGATGGCGTAGCGGATCAGGAGGGTGCTGCTGTGGAGGCCAAGCTTGTTCATGATGTTACTGCGATGGTTCTGCACCGTCACAACTCTTATGCCCAGCTTGTCGGCGATCTCATCGTTGGTGAGGCTGAGCCCAATCATGCCCAGGAGCTCCTGCTCGCGGTCGGTCAGGACCTTGTTGAATGCGGCCGGAGCGTTGCGCAGTGCCAGGCGCACCTCGCGGATCACAGGCGAGAAGTACTGCCGGCCGTCCATCACGCTTGTGATGGCTTCGCGCAGGACATCCATCGGTTGTGCGTTCTTGTCCACGAAGCCATCGATGTGCGCCTGAAGCACGCGATGTACCGTGACCTCGTCGGTATGTGTTGAGAGCGCGATAATTTTCGCTCCCGGGGCGAGCTTGCGCAGCTCTGGCAGCAGATCAAGTCCGTCTGTGTCGGGCAGCTCAAGGTCGAGGACAATAAGATCGGGCTTCAGTATCCGGCACTGCTCAATAGCGGACTTCCCGTCACCGGCCTGTCCAATCTCGGCCGGGGCAAACGTCGAGCGGCACGCCCACACCAGCAGGTCTCGAATCATGGTTTGATCCTCGACGATGACGATTTTCACGGGCGCAAAGTTCTAACCGAAGGCTGAGGGTAGCAGGAAGCCTCCCGGTAAAACAACATACAATGAGGTAACGGGCCGTGGGGGCTGGCAGCTGCCAGGGTTTCGGGGATTCGTCCGGGGGGCGAGCCGCCGTGAGATGCGTGACGCTTCAACACTGGCTAGTTCGGTCTTCGGGAAACTCGTGTACCTCCACCTTTCCTGAAAGATCAAATGGGCGGGTGCGGATCGTTCCTATGCGACCCAGCAATATTATAAACTACTGATTACCTATATGTTATAAATGTGACTGCGTGGCCACCCACATCCTTTGCTGTAAAAAAGTGGACGTCGTCCACTTTTTTACACTTCCCGCTATTATCGCGACCGGTGCAGTCGTGGGACAAAAGTCAGTTGAAAGAACCTCTCGCGGGCTGGAATTCAAGAAAGGTTGCAGCGCGCAATCAAGGCGAATTGTGCGGCAGGATGCCAAATACTCCGTTTGGAGGATAGTTTCCCGGGCTTGTCCGGGCGAGAACCATGGGCTCCAGGGTATTCTTGATGGGGCATAATCGCTTATGAGCTTCCACGCCGGAATCAACGCTTCTGTTTGGGGTAAAACGACCAACAGGCGCTATCGCAGACGGTCGGATTGGCGCCTTCGATTGCGGCGCTGCGATGAAGGCAATTTGCCCATGACCGACAAAATTGAGGCTATGGTCGGAGAAGAGCCGGTGGGCAATTGCCCGATGATTCGAGCCGCATTGTTCGCACTGATTGGGCCCGTTCTAATCGCTGCGGCGGGGGAACTCTGTTTCCGTCCCATAACCTATCGGGACGACCACGAACGCATTTCCAGCGGCTCCAGCGTCCAGGACGGGCATTTCTACGTTCTAACCCTGTTTCAGAGGATCCCCGAGGTTCGCTCCGACTTGGCCGCCGACCCTACGTTTGCGGCGATTCTTAGGGACAAGGTGGCTAATGCGAATCCGCGCGATTTCCGAACGGCCGTGAACGGGATGATTTTCTCGGAGAGCGAAATCGATGTCGTCCGGGCGACGCTTGTTCGGACGTTTGGCCAAAGCCCAGCAATTCCGTCTCTGGTCATGAACCATCTGCGCCCGAGCGGCTGCTACATTCACCTGGCCAGCCTGCCCGATGCCGAAATGCTGGCCGAAGCATGGCTCGAGGCAGCCCGCGGCATTAATCAAATCGTTGGGGAATTTGCGCTCGGAAACGGCGCCCGATTTCGGGGCATCGGCTCGCCGAGCAACGATCTGAAATCATTGGCGTACCAGAAAATGATTCTGGATGCAGAACACGCGTCCGTTTCTGCGGCGCAGAATACCCATGAAGCGCTGTTCTTTGAGCCGTCGCTCAGGTTTGCCCTTAGTCTGATGGAAATCAATCATCGCGACGAACTGGCCCCATCCCTGAATCTCCAATCCTCACTTCCCCTCCATGATAACCCTTTCGAAACATGCCCACACCTGATTGGCGCGCCGAGAAATCCGCCGCGATCATCAAGCACATTTGTCATATTTTAAGCCAAGCTACCCCCAAGGACGGACCCGTTAGCTGCAACGTGTCCCGCGCGGACTTTGGCTTCCTTCTCTGGAATGCGACCAAGCTCTATTGCAATGCAAAGGAGGAATTGGGCGAAGACGCCGCGAACACATGGTCGCCCGAATTAATCGAGTACCTCTTGGATCACCCTAAGTCCTGCGACGAAACCCTCGGAATTGTGGGGGACATGGATTACCGAGATCCATACTACGACCAGATGGGCGGGAAAGAGGAGGATGAGAACGATGAGGAAACGGATCGTCCTCTGGACCGATATTGTACCATGAAAATCACCTTTTTCTCCAGTGAATCGGTCGACACCGTTCGTTCTTCCATCGAGGAGGCACTCCAGGTCGTGGCCAAGAAGCACGGCATCTCGGTGACCCTCGGCAATTCGGTCAAGTTCTACGCGGAGAATTGCCTCGTCACAGTGGAATGCGCCGTCATTCGCGACGACGGTGAAGCGCTCACCCATGAGGCGTTCGAATACCGCAACCGCGCCGTGCTCCATGGCCTCGATCCCGCCCTCCTTTTCAAGGCATTCACCGATTCAGATGGAAAACGCATGAAGCTGATCGGGTTCAATCCGAAGGCGCGGAACGCTCCCTTCGTTCTCAAGAGCCAGGAGGGAAGGATCTATGCCGCCGATGAGGAGTCGATCCGGCTCGCGGTCAATTTGCCGCCGCGTGTGAAAGGGTGATCCCAATCTCAAGATGGAGAAATTCTGCGCCCATCCGCACAGCGGCGCGATGGGTTGAACGAATGATGGCCGAAAATCAAGAGCGCTGATTGGGTCAATTTGACCAGAGGGGGTTCTTGTTGGTCGGGCTATCGGTAAGGAACCTGGAACCTTGGTGCGGCGATGGGGAAGATAGCGTCATAGTGTCTTTGGGCGGCGCGGCAGCATTGGGGTGCTCCGCGCCGCCCAAAGTTTTTCTGAACGTTCCAATATTCTTACGGTCGCAGTTCGAATGAAAGACTTCATGCTCCCCGTGTATTCAGGACTTAGGCTCTTTTGCGCTGCGATTGGCTTCTGTGCATTTGGATTCGATGTGTTCGCTCAGGCGGATGGGCTTGGGCCTCCTGCGCCGGCAGCCCCCGTGATTGAGATGCCGGCCGCAGCGCTTCCGGTGGAGACGATGGAGGCCTTTCATGTGGATTCGGCCCGGATCAACGCGAGCGACGTGGATGGCCCCGATCCGATCGACCATTACGATCCGGGCTATATCGAGGGAACGGGTTCGTTCACGCTCGGCCAGTTCCTGGGAACGATTCCTCCCAGTGCGGCGGGGAACTCACAGCTCGTCCTCATCGATGGTGTGCCGACAAATTTGGACATCAGTTCGATTCCTCTCGGAATGATCGAAAGCGTCGACGTTGCCCGTGACGGTTCGATGCCGAGCTATGGGGCCTACACCTCGGGGAGGGTGGTGAACATCCACCTGAAAAAGGATTACAACGGGACGGAGCTTCTTCTTCAGGATACCGGGACCTTCGAGGGCGGGGGCGGCTCGCGCGAGGCCACGCTCTCGGGAGGCAGGGCAAAGGGGAAGTTCCGGGTCATGTATTGGGTGAACGCCGCGGAGACGGAGGAACTGACAGCGGCGCAGAGGTCCTTTTCGAGTTCCCAGGACTATACCGACGTTGGCGGCCAGGACTTCCGTATACCGTGGGGCTTTCCCGCCGTAGTGCAGGCAGTGAATGGAAATCTCGCGGGACTTACGGATGCAAATGGAGACCCAGTGACGGCGGCCATGGTGCCGGCAAGCCAGAATGGCATGGGCCTTTCACCTTCAGAGTTCCTGGCCGCCTCAGGCGCCGCTACTTCGGCTTCCGGCCTGCGTATGTTCGATACAGCTCCGTATCTGGCACTGATTTCCCCTTCGAGCCGCACTTCGGCAAATTTCACCCTGACCTATACGCCCAATTCGCGCCTCGAATTGTCGCTAAATGGCTCCGTGAGCCAAAGCCGCAGCGAACAGGACGGCCCTCCACCCGTAAGCCCAGTCTCCGCGGCAACGCTCGTGCCCGCTGCCTACAATCCATTTGGTCAGGACGTGGAAGTCGGTTTGGTCGACACCTGGTTTGGTCCGATCCGCGAGGACAGCTTGTCCACGACGGGAAACATCGCCCTGAATTTGAACGGGAAGCTTTCCGGGTCCTGGAAGTGGAATGCCGGCATCGGTTTCAACCGAAACGATTCCCAGCAGTCGACGTACGACCTCGACCAGCAGAAGTTTTCGGATGCTCTCGCTGCTGTGGACCCAGCGGAACGGTTCAACCCCTTTACCGGTCTTGCGGATGACCCGGCCAACGCGGCCCTGATTCCGGAGATTGCCGTGGAGCGCACAAGCGAAACGTCGAGCGACTTTGGTCGCCTTGATGTCCGAGCCGACGGCCAGGTCGTTCAGGCATGGGGTGGTCCCGTGACCGTGGCCTTGGGGGGAAATGGGAGCTATCAAGCCCAGAGCAGTGTCGTGGAGAATGCCGTTTCGAGCGTTCCTCCGGGCACGCAGGTGAGCAGCGGGGATTTCTCGCTCTTCAGTACGGTGACCGTTCCATGGGTGGGCCAGCCTGACGCCCAGCCCTGGCTCCGGCGCCTTGAGAGCCAGTTCTCAGGACAGTATTCGGAGCAGAGCGACGGGGGCAGCTCAAACAACTCGGAGCTGGGTCTCACCTTGGCCCCTGTGAAGGCGCTCCTCCTTCGTGCCACTTATGCCTCAAGCGAGCAGACTCCTCCCAACGTTGCGATCGAACCTGTGCCTCCGCTCCAGGGCCAGACGTATGTCGACCCGTTCCGGACGCCTTCCACTGTCAGTAACGTCGAGCTCATCTATGATGACCGGAGCGCACTTTCGCCCGAGACCACGGCCCGAGAATCCCTCGGTGTCACGTTTGAGCCCTCATTCCTGACCGGGCTAAGATTTTCGTCCAACTACAACTTCCGCGAGCAGGACGACATCGTCCAGGAAAGCTTCAACCCTCAGGACGTGATTGACAACGAGGCTGCTTTTCCCGGGCGGGTAATTCGGGGGGCTCCCTCGGCGCAGGATCTTGCGCTGGGCCAACCCGGACCGATCACGGCAGTCGAAATCTCGCCAGGCAACGCCGGCTACGCGGAGAGCCGCGATGTCGATTTCTCCCTCGAATACAGGCTTCCGTCGAAGGAGTTCGGCGACTTCAGGATATCCGCGTATGCCCGCCGTGTCCTGGATTCAATCTACGACGTGGCGCCGGGAATGGCGTTTATCCCGCAGGGCGGCGGCGTGTTCAATCCCCCCAACTGGAGTTCCCAGGGCATGCTGTTCTGGAGCCATGACGGCTGGAACGCCTCAACGGGGTTTTCCTACGTGGGGAGCACGGAGGCGGCCGCAAACGGGGGTTTCGAGATACGACCCTACAGCACGGTGGACGTGAACGCCGGGTATGAATTCAGGAGCCCGATTCTGGGGCATTTCGGCAAGGGGGTACGGGTGGCTGTTGGTGTCCGCAATCTGCTTGGCGAGGATCCTCCCTTTGCGAACACCATTCTCGGCTATCAGGGTGGCTCGCCCCTGGGTTGCATCTACACGCTTTCTTTGAGCGCGCCGCTATGAGACGCATCCGAATTCTATTAACGGTGCCATTCCATCCCTTGACCTCGACTGGGAAGACCAGGACGGGGATTCGCCGATGAAGTGCATTGGCCTTATCGGAGGGATTGGCTGGGAATCGACCTCGCGCTATTACCGGCTTATCAACGAGGAGCTGAGAAACCGCCTCGGTGGCGTCCGCACGGCGCGGATCGTGCTCGACAGCATTGAATTCTCATCGCTCGAGTCGCTCGTCAGCTCCGGCCAATGGAATGAGGCCGGCGCCGTTCTTGCGGATTCCGCGCGGCGGCTGGAGAATGCGGGCGCCGATTGCGTGGTCCTGTGCTCGAACCAGATGCATTTCGTCGCCGGGCACATCACAGACGCGGTAAAGATTCCGCTTCTGCACGTCGGTGCGGCCATCGGCGAAGTGATCCGCGGTACTCGCGTCGATGTCGGCCTTCTCGGAACCCGTTTCACGATGGAGCACGACTTTCTCATTGCCCGCCAACCGGTGCGTGCCGGCCGCGGCCAGCGCAGGATTCACACCCCGCCTGCGGCGGATTGCGACCGGCTGGACGCCATCATCTACCGCGAGATCTGCCGCGGATCGGTTCGCGCGGAATCGGGTACGGAATTGCTGCGGATGGCGAACGAGTTGTACCAGCGCGGTGCAAAGTTTGTAATCCTGGTCTCGTCGGAACTCGGCCTTGTAATCAATCCACGCTTCGCACCGGACTGGCTATATGACAGCACTGAACTGCATTCCGCCGCCGCGGTCCAATGGGCGTTGGGCGAGACCAAGAGCAGGCGGGATTTCTCACACGTGGCCCTGACCGCGGAGCCGGGTGCAAGGATGGTTAAACGTTCGAAGGCCGACGCGACCGAGTGAAGGTCGGAGAGTCGCAAAATGCAATGCACCGGTGCCGGTTGGCGTATTTCGGGAGTCTGACAAAAGCGTTACCCGATCCCGGAACTTCGGCTGAAACATAACGGCTGCTTTAGGCGTCTATCCAATAGGTACACCAAGATCCTCCACCTTATCCCATGAAAACGACCAAACTTCTTTGCATGGTTGCCTCCATTTCAGCCCTGGCATGGCTGACGGGTTGCGAAAGCACCCCAGAGAGCCGTATCCGGGACAACCCGGCTGCATTCGCCCAGTTGACTCCGCAGGAGCAGACGCTCGTCAGATCCGGGCAATTGGGGGTCGGATTCAGTTCCCTGGCGGTCAAGCTCGCCTTGGGAGACCCTACCAGCGTGACCCTCCGAACGGACGCGCAGGGACAGGTCCAAGTTTGGCATTACAGCGAAACCGTTTATTACGATGGGACCTATATCTACGGAGGGCCCTATTGGGGAGGGTGGGGCGGCGGCTGGGGACGTCGTGGGGGTTGGGGAGTGGGCGGCTATTGGGGGCCGGGAATATATCCGGTGGGCCCGGTCAGCACCTACGACAGCTTTCGGGTGGAGTTCCGTAACGACAGGGTAGTCTCTTTCAGCCAGGAAGTCCGCTAGTTCGCTTGGGTTTGGGCGTTCGCCTCGGTCGCCAACTGGCTGACGTTTTCTTCGCCGGCAGGAGGGGGTCCATACGCCCGTCTCATCCCCATGATCGCCGGGTGGGCTAGGGGAAGCACCCGAGCGGTCTGTTTGCTGACAAAGTCATTATCCGAAATCAAGCCTTCCCTTTAAGGCAAATTGACCACTCGGCGCCGTTGCGGCGAGGCGCCTGAACAGGCTCTTTTGAGGGCACCGTCCGGAATTCTGCGCCGACGGCCCCCCATTCCATGCGCCCCACGTTGGTCTACAGCTTCATTTTCACGGTCCTCGTGGAGGGCGGATTCGCTTACTTTGGGGAATACGGCGGACACGGCGTAAAGCCGAAGACTGAGCCCGAGGTGACCACGTTAGAGGTCATCGAAATGCCCAAACTCGATCCCGACCCCACCGACGAGATGCAGGAGCCCAAGCAAGAAGCAAGCAGTCCTGACATCGCCCCGCCGATGCAGCAGGACTTCCCGCAGCCCGTGATGCCCGACTCGTTCGTGCAGCAGATTGAACCTCCTTGTGATTCCAACACGAAGGTCCTCGACGCCAACATAGTCTTTATGGCGGCCCACGGAAAGGGAGGCGGCATCGGCGTCTTCGACCTGTCCGCGCTCGACCGCGCGCCCGAGGTAAGA
>Ga0302325_10029029_pt1 | contig 11435 bp, 9 predicted proteins | sample Palsa_T0_2_FD_201948 | JGI IMG/M metagenome (GOLD analysis project Ga0302325, IMG submission 201948) | Peat permafrost microbial communities from Stordalen Mire near Abisko, Sweden - Palsa_T0_2 | ecosystem: Environmental > Terrestrial > Soil > Palsa > Peat permafrost | place: Sweden: Abisko... | reverse complement strand
GCCGGAGGCAGGTGCTGGGAGGCGTAACCGTCGAGGAGGATGAAGATCTGTACCTGGCGTGCAGCGGCGCGGAGCAGCGCATCGGATACCAGCCGGCCGGTCTCGTCACCGTCAAAAATGTAAGTCTGTAAATGGATGATAGTTTTTGCCTGGTCGATCAATTCTACCAGGGTTGTGAAATAGTCGCTGCCGCCATGAACCAGGCGCACTTTATTATGATGGGTATACCCTGCTAAATGTCGAGGCGTTCTTTTTTTTGACATGGGTCTGATGGGTCACAAGCGATAAAGATCGGGAAATTTTGAGTGGACAATACTAGCGGGAGGGAAAAACCGTTCAAGATAAGACAAGATTTATTTTTTTGTGTATTAATTAATTGTTAACTTAAATGACCGTCCTTATTCGACGAGGTCATCAGTTAAAAATTCTCGCTATGAAATCTTTATTAATCCGCCCCCTCATTTTGGGGGTTTTTCTGTTTCCGGCTGTCGTGATTGGGCAGCAGGGGGGCGCTGGTCAACCGGGAATGGTTGTCGCCAGTAAGCCTGGTCAACTGGCTGACGGTCAGTCGGATGTCAATAGGGTTCTGCAACGGTACGGTGATCCCGGCAATACGTTTGCCAGCAATGTGCCGATCAATGAGCTTAATGCGCGGGCTTACCGGCGGTTCCACCGGCGTTTCCAGGCGGCGGCTGTCGGGGAATATTGGTTTAAGTCGGAGGACGGCTACAAGGTTACGTTTATGCTGGATCAGCATCGTCAGCTGGCTTATTTCGATTTGCATGGCGCTTTTATGTATTCGCTGAAATATTATGATGCAAAAGAAGTCCCCCGGGAGACGGGGGAGCTGGTCAACAGGCGATATCCCGATTATAAGATTGATGTGGTCACTGAGATCATGGATGGGCAAAAGACATTTTACCTGGTGCAGATTATGAATCGTGCCTATATTAAAATTCTATCCGTCAATGATGGACGGATAGAAGTGATGCAGGAAATGAATAATGGCGGCAGCGATATTGGCCCTGCGCAGGTGAGTGCCCGGTAGTCAAAGCTTTGCCCGGTAGTGGGGGCTATTTGGCTTTCCGCCTTATTTGGCGTCGGAAACCGTTCTGCCTTTCAGTACCCTGCTTTTTCTTTCCATTTTATCCAGTTCTTTTTTCCGGATGACCAGGGTTGCGGAAGCGATGTCGGCGCAGGTGCCGCAGCGGGCCCGGAACTTATTGGAGTCATAAGTCACGGCGGCGGTGCCGTCCTTCCATTCCGTACCGTATAATACATAGTCGTTAAAGGTATATCCGCTGCCGGGACCAAAGGCCAGGTTATTGTTCCCTTTTTCAAAGCTGATCATCAGTCTGTCATTTTCTGTTCCATCGCAAATGCCGGGTGTAAAGGGTGGGATGATGACATCGTTGATATATTTCCCATTTTCGAGCTTGACCACTCCGGATTTGACTTCTACTTTCTGGTCGCCCAGGTTACGGGAAAGGACCAGTTTCTGGTCGATGTAAAATTGTACTTCTTTAAGGTCGATATTCTCTTTTTCCAGTTTTGCCTTGAGATCCCGGGTAAAGGGGACGTAGTTTTTGGCCATTTTACTGGTACTGCTGCAGCTGAATAATAGGGTGGCGCCGATAAAACAAAGGATCACGGAGGAAATTCGTCTCATAAAATGATTTTAGTAGGTGGTTTGACTATTTGGAAACGCAATAGTTTTTTTTATGCGTTGAAATAGTTGTTATACAAATGTTAAAATGTCGCGGCTGGGGGGAGACAGGGGGTAGGCCGGGGGGAGATAGGGGGGTGCGGAAATGTTGCGGCGGGGTGCAACATTTGGTCTTTTCGTGCGTCCAGTATGTATCACTCAAACTGGTCTCATGATAAAGAATTTTTTTAAAGTCGCCATCCGGGGTCTCTGGAAGCAAAAAGGGTATAGTTTTTTGAACATTTTTGGCCTGGCGATGGGAATGACCTGTAGCCTGCTGATCCTGTTATGGATCAGGGATGAAAAGAGCGTGGACAATTTCCATGCAAATGGAGACAGGCTGTATAGTCTATATGAGAATCAGTATTATGACGGAAAGATTTCATCGGGGTTTTATACACCGGGCGTCATGCCGGATGAGATGAAAAAGGTCTTGCCGGAGGTGGAAATGGCTGCCGGGTTTACGGGGATGGGCTTTAATACCTTCCAGGTGGGCGACAAGATCATGAAGCAAAACGGGGATGCGGCCGGTGCGGATTTTTTCCGGATGTTCAGCTATCCGTTGCTGGAGGGCAGTCCGGCGACGGCCCTTGCCTCGCCGGCGAGCATGGCGATCTCCCGTAAAATGGCGGTGGCTTTTTTTGGCAGCCCGCACGCGGCTATCGGGAAGGCGATCCGCTTTGACAACCGGAAGGAGCTGACGGTAATGGCAGTATTTGAAGACCTGCCGGGCATTGCGTCCGATAAATTTGATTACCTCTTCAATTGGTGGGCGTGGTTGGATGATAATAACTGGGCCAAAGACTGGGGAAATAATGGTCCGAACACCCTGCTGTTGCTGCGGAAGGATGCCAATGCGGCGCTGGTGACCCGGAAGATCACGCATTTCCTGGACAAGTACAATAAGGAACAAAGCAAGGCTTTCCGGATCGAGCTGGGGATGGAGCGTTTTGGGGATGTGTATCTGCATTCGAATATTGTAAATGGGCAGATCGAGGGGGGGCGGATCGAGTATGTCCGGCTTTTTAGCATTGTGGCTATTTTTATCCTTTGTATCGCCTGTATCAATTTTATGAATTTGACGACAGCCCGGTCAGTGAAGCGGGCGAAGGAAATTGGTATCCGGAAGGTGGTGGGGGCGGTGCGGCCGGCGTTGATCCGGCAGTTTATGGGGGAGGCGGTGCTGCTGGCTTTTTTCTCGGTATTGCTGGCGCTGGGCATGGTGCTGCTGGTGTTGCCGGGTTTTAACCAGCTGACTGGCAAAGAGATTGCTTTTCCTTTTAGCTCGTCGTCCTTCTGGCTGAGCCTGGCGGGTTTGACTTTGGTCACGGGTATATTCTCGGGTAGTTATCCAGCCCTTTTTCTTTCTTCTTTCCAGCCGATCCGGGTGTTGAAGGGAACGCTGCGGTTTAGCCCGGCGACGACCTGGTTCCGGAAGGGGCTGGTCGTTTTTCAGTTTGTCCTTTCCATTGTGCTGATCATCGGGACGATCGTGGTGTCGGGGCAGGTGAGTTATGTGCAATCGGTCAACCTGGGCTATAACCGCGAGAATCTGGTGTATATACCCCTTGATGGGGATCTGACAAAGAAGTACAAGCTTTTTAAAGAGGCGGCTCTCCGGTTGCCGGGGGTTGATGCGGTTTCCCGGATGTCGCAACAGCCTACGGATGTGGAAAATGGGACTGGCGGGGTAGACTGGGATGGTAAGGACCCCAATAACCTGGTGATGTTCACGCAGTTGTCCGCGGGGTATGACCTGGCGAAAACGATGGATCTGCAGGTGGTAAAGGGCCGGGATTTTTCACCGGCTTTTGGGACGGATTCGGTCGGTTACCTGCTAAATGAGGAGGCAGCCAGAAGGGTTGGGTATAAGGATCCGATCGGGCGGCGGCTTACGTTCTGGCAGAAGAAGGGGACGATTGTCGGAGTGGTCAAGGATTTTCATTTCAATTCGCTGCATGATCCGATCAGGCCGTTGGTCATCCGGTGCCGGGAGGAGGAGGATTATGGGAGTGCGTTGATCCGAACCCGGGCGGGTCGGACGCCGGAGATATTGAAAGGGCTGGAAAAGATTTGCCGGGAGCTGAATCCGAAGTTCCCGTTTAGCTACACGTTTTCGGATGACGAATATAAAAAGCTTTATAAGAGCGAGGAGGTAGTACATGGGCTGGCGAATTGTTTTGCCGGGCTGGCGATCTTTATTTCCTGTCTGGGCCTTTTGGGGCTGGCGATGTTCACGGCGGAGCAGCGGACGAAGGAGTTTGGGATAAGGAAGGTGTTGGGGGCGAAGGCCGGGACGCTTTTTACGTTGTTGTCGAAAGATTTTTTGCTGCTGGTTTTGGTGGCTTTTTTGCTGGCGTCGCCACTGGCGGGCTGGGCGATGTATAAGTGGCTGCAGAATTTTGCCTATCATATTCAGCTGGAGTGGTGGGTATTCCTGCTGGCCGGCGTGCTGGCGCTGCTGATCGCCTTGCTGACGGTCAGCTTCCAGGCGATCAGGGTGGCGGTTGCCAATCCGATCAAGAGTTTGAGGACGGAATAGGGGAAGGAGGAATGAGTGTGGCGCCGGAGGGAGGAATGGGGATGGCTTCGGGGCCATGACCCGGATAGATCCGGCTGACACCCATATCGATTAATTTTTGCCGGCTTTGGCAGAAGGATGGATTGTCTTCATCAGGCATTCCCAGCTGCAGGTCGCCGGTGAAAGCCTCCCCGCTGTCCAGCACGAGGGTGACGCTGTCATCGCTGTGTCCTGGTGTGAGCACGAATTCACCGGCGAAGCCAAGATTTTGGAGGAATGAACGGCTGTCTGCGATGGGGAGGAGGAGGGTGCCGGATGACTGGATGCTGGCGTAGTGAATGCCGGGTTTTATATAGCGCCTCATCAACGGGATGGCATATTCCTGTTCTTTTAGCAGGATAAATTTTACCCCCAGGTCTTTCAGTTCCTGCACCAGCCCGGCATGATCGGGATGAAAATGCGTGACAAAGAAATAATGGATGGAAGTGATAGCCACTTTTTTTGCTTGTAATATCTGTCTGAATCTCCCCAGTGTCCCGGGCCAGCCGGCGTCTGCCAGCAGGGTCGTGCGGCCGTTGTCGAGCAGGTAGTAGTTGGTGGAAAGATAACCGAGGTTAAGGATATTCATGAGGCGGCGCTTGTATGTTTTAGATGGCTTAGCACCGCTCTTATTTCTCCGAAGGAGTAGTCGTTGCCCAGGCGGCTTTTTAAGGGACCAAGCGTTGAGCCGCCGGTTTCGCGGATAGCCGCAAGGATGGGAGCTATTTTGTGTTCGGGCACCAGCTCTTTGACGTCGATCTCACCGGTTGGGATAAAGGAAGCCAGGTGACTTTCCACGGTAGTGGCTGTCAGTCCCCGGCGCGTCGCGATTTCAGCGACGGGGATTCCGTCTTTGTAGAGTTGGAGGCTGATGCGGTGCGTGTTGCCTTTCTGCGGTCGTCCCGGCGGCGGCGAGGATTCTTCGGTTGCCTGCGGGAGGGACTCCCTGCTTTTACGATGTTCCTGGAGACCGGCGAGGAGCCGGGTGGCGTCGACGCCCTTTCGCAGGCCAGCTACGAGTTGGAGGGAGTCTTCAATCTGTTGTCGCTTCCGGACGCAAACCATTTTGAGGGTGTGGAGGTCCTGCAGGTATTTTTTTGTCTTTTGTTTTATTCGTATTTCCCCGATATGCAGTTGCAGGCGTGAGAGCAGCTGTTCGTCGAGCAGGCTGATAAACCAGGCTGCGGCTGCTTCGGTTCGTTGCTGTAACCGTTGATAGCCGTCGGCCTCTGCTTCCACTAAGAGCTGCTCCAACTGGCGCGTGAATTTCTGTGCCGTTTCCTGTTGTGCATGCGTATTGTCCAGCCATGCTTTTGCGAGTCCAATGGCGGCGATCCTACCGGGGAACTGGCGGTGCGCATAGCCGGCGAAGTGATCCTGCAGCTGTGTGGACAGCCTGGTCCAGTCGAAGGCCCTGAGCAGGGCGCCGCTGATAAAGGCAAGCTGTTCCTGTTCCAGCTGTTGTTCGACGATTTCATCCGGCAGCCTGTTTTCCGTAAAAGCGATCACTCTGGGATCGGTGCGGATGGAGAAAGGGGTTATGCGGGATCGCAGTACCAGGCCATTCAGTGCCGTGAGCCGGCTGAGGGCCACATAGACCTGGCCGGGGGCGAAGGATTCGCCGGCATCGATGACGGCTTTTTCAAAAGTCAGGCCCTGGCTTTTGTGGATGGTGATGGCCCAGGCAAGGCGGATGGGGTATTGGGAAAAGCTGCCCAGCTCTTCTTCTTCGACGCGGTCTTTTTCTTTGTCATAGTTGTACCGGATATTTTTCCAGATCTCTTTTTCCAGTACCAGCTCATCCGGTTCATCGGGAAAATGGATAGTGATTTTGTCGGTGGACAGTTTTTTGATGGTGCCGATCTTTCCGTTGTAGTATCGTCTTGTTTCGCCTTTATCGTTTTTGATGAGCATGACCTGGGCGCCTTCTTTTAGTGACAGGGTTTTTTCCGCGGGGTATGCCTTATCGTTGAATTCACCGGTAACGGAGGCCTCGTAGGATTGGGTGCGACCGCGCAGCGAGCTGAGCTCCTGCTGATTGATGTGCTCCGCCTTGTTATTGTGCGAGGTGAGCGTTATATAATTATCCTTTTTTGAGGGGGTAAAATCCGGCTGGTAGTAATCGGACAGGGTGTCGAGGTCTTCGGGTGTCGCGCGGTTGTTGCGGATATTGTTTAGCAAATAGATAAAACGCGCTTCATTCTGACGGTAGATCTTTTTTAATTCCAGGCAGACGGGTGGCGATTGTGCGATCACCCGGGCATCGAAAAAGAAAGGGCTTGAATAATGGTGCTGGAGCAGTTCCCATTCGGATGGCGGGACGACGGGCGGCAGCTGGAAAAGGTCGCCGATATAGAGTAGTTGGAGACCGCCAAAGGGAAGCAGGGGTTGTTGCCGGAAATGGCGGAGGATAGTATCGATGGCGTCGAGGGTGTCGGCGCGGACCATACTGATCTCGTCGATGATGAGCAGTTCCAGTTCCTGCAGCAGCTCGCGTCTGGCGGCGTTGAAGCGTATATTGCGAAACAGGCTGTTGGGGTCTGAGTAACCGGGGTTGTCGGTGTCGCGGCCGTTTTGGTGTGGTGAGGACGGCGGGGTTGAGAAGTAGGATTGGGGGGTGGGGAGGAAGGGGCCGAAGGGCAGCTGAAAGAAGGAATGCAGGGTAGTGCCGCCGGCATTGATGGCGGCGACGCCGGTGGGTGCGGTGACGGCTATTTTTTTAAAACTGTTTTCGCGGATGAATTTCAGGAATGTCGTTTTCCCGGTTCCCGCTTTCCCGGTGAGGAAGACGGATCGGGAGGTCTGATTTACAAATTGTACCGCCAGTTCAAATACAGGGTTGTGCGTATCGGATAGCATAAGGATGGTGCTGGATACCGCAATTTACCAAAGAGGGAGGATAAAGTCCGCGGAAAATAAAAAGTGGGGCGGGTCCCGGGGGTGACGGCGGTGGGATCAATCCAGTCCGCCCCGGCGGATCGCCTTGACCTGGACCGGCCACTTTGTCTGTTCGCCTGTCCTAAGGTTGATCGGCATCACCGCTTTTTCCACGGAAGCCCGGTTGGGATCCTCACTCGCCATATAAGCCAGGATAGCGACCAGCACTACGTTATTGCTGAGATCGTCGAACACTAACTTGTCATAAGTGTCCCGATTTGTATGCCAGGTATAATTGAAGTAAGACCAGTTCAACGCGCCCAGTGAGAAGCCCGGCGCACCCACCGCATCGAAGGAAGCGAAGTCTGAACCGCCGCCGCCCGGCGTGCCGGGGAAGGTCGTCTTTATGGAATCCCGGATCGCAGCAGGCACCTTTGTCAGCCAACGGCTCAGATAGTCATAGGCGTTGAGGTAACCCTGCCCCGACATATTCACCACACGGCCTGTGCCGTTGTCCTGGTTAAAAAGGGCCTGTAATTTGCTGACGGTGTCCGGATGGTCCTCCACGAATGCTCGCGACCCGTTTAATCCTTCTTCCTCACTGCCCCAGTGGCCTGCCAGGATCGTCCGTTTGGGATGCGGATATACCTTTTGCAGGATACGCATGGCTTCCATCATCATCAGCGTACCCGTACCGTTATCGGTGGCGCCGCTGCCTCCATCCCAGGAATCGAAGTGGGCGGACAGCATCACATATTCGTCCGGCTTCTCGGTGCCCCGGATGCCGGCGACCACGTTGAAAGTGGGCACTACTCCCCTCTCCTTTGATTCGGTATGGATGCTGATTTTTGGATCAGCCCCCGACTCCACCAGCCGGTACAGCATGCCATAGTCTTCCTGCATCACATCTACAGACGGGATTTTCTTCGTATAGCCGCCAAAGATTTTATCCACCCCAAAGCCCGCAGACCAGTAGGAGGAGACAATACCGGCTGCCCCGGCTTTTTCAAGCGCGACTGGTAAGGTGCGGGTGGTATAGCCCGTCTTTTTGATGCGGGCGTTCCAGTTGTCGGTCATTTCCTTTCGGTGGTCTTTCATCTTCTGGAACGAGGCCGGTGTTCCGAATTGCTCCCAGTTGTCGTCCGGCCGCCCCGTTGGCTGCAGCATGGAAACCATGACGAATTTCCCTTTCACCGATGGCATCCAGACCGCGTAGGCGGCCGAATCGGGGAGATCCGGCAGGATCACCAATCCCGCTGTCACTGTCTTGTTACCCATACCCGGACACCAGGCCAGTTGCGTTGCTTCCAGGGTCCGCAGCCGCGGCGATACCATGTCGATATGAGATATTCCTCTTTCCCATCCTCTCCAGACACCCCAGTTCTGGGCCTCGGCATGAATACCCCAGCCGGCGTATTTTGCCAGCGCCCAATCCCGGGCCTCCTCCATCTGTGGCGTGCCCACCAGCCTGGGGCCGATGCTATCGAACAACTCGTGTGCCAGCAGCTGCAGCTGGGAGTGCTGTGACTCCTCTTGAACGATGTTATCGACAATGGAGTCTTGCAATGCTGCGACGGGTTGGCTGGATGCTGTGAGGGTTTGGCCGGGTCGGCCTTTTGCATTGGGTTGGCCGGATTGTCCTTGTGCAGTGGGCTGACCGGATTGTCCGAAACTGTGACCGGACAGAAGAGATAGCAGCAGGATGGCGATAACGCGGGTGCTCCGGTTGGAGAAGGTTGGGCAGTTCAGTTGTCTCATGCTAAAATTTTGCAGTTGGTTCATTCAAGTTACCAACTAATTATTAAAAAAACGTGGCTTTTTTTCCGTTGAAAATAGTAATTTTCTTTAATGAAAATCAAATGGTTGCTGCCTTTGCTGCTGCTGAGCAGCAGGGTGTCCCTCGCGAATGTCCGGCTTCCGGCGGTACTGTCCGACAATATGGTATTACAACAGCGAACTACGACAAAACTTTGGGGCTGGTGTGAGCCGGGTGAGAAGATCTATATCACTCCTTCCTGGAGTAACGGCTTGGATTCCGTGCAGGGGACGCGGGACGGGCGCTGGCAGAGCCCGCTGGCCACTCCTGCGGCGGGAGGACCATATACGATAGCGATCAGGGGTCACAATACGATCACGTTAACAAATGTGCTGATCGGGGAGGTGTGGGTTTGTTCGGGGCAGTCCAATATGGAGATGTGCGAGACCTGGGGATTGCCGGATGTGAAAGAGGATTTGCCGTCCTGTTATAATAGCAATATCCGGTTCTTTCACGTTCCCAGGACCACATCGACCAGCCCGCAGGACAATTGCGTCGGGCAATGGGCTGGTTGTGATTCGAATGAGCTGAAGAGCTTTAGTGCGGTGGGTTATTTTTTTGGGAAGGTACTGAACAGGGATCTGAATGTGCCGATTGGTTTGATCCAGGTTGCCTGGGGCGGTACTCCCGCGGAGGTGTGGACGCCGGCGGACCTGGTGAATAATGATGACACGTTGAAAGCGGCGGCCATGCGGCAAAAGCCTTCGAATGGCTGGCCTTATCTGCCCGGGTATTGTTATAACGCCATGATCGCGCCGCTGACTTCTTTTTCGATTGCCGGCGCGTTGTGGTATCAGGGGGAGAGCAATACGGAATCACCGGGCAGCTATGCTAAGCTGCTTACCACGATGATCGGATCGTGGCGAAAAGCGTGGGGGAGCGCCGTTCCTTTTTATTATGTGCAGATCGCGCCTTTTACCTATGGGGTGAAGGATCAGGGCAGTCTTTTGCGGGAGCAGGAGGCGGCTTGTCAGGATCTGGGTGGGACGGGTATGGTCGTGATCAGTGATCTCGTAAGCGACACGACGAATATCCATCCCAAGGACAAGCATGATGTAGGCCTTCGGCTGGCGAACTGGGCTTTGGCGGAGACTTATCATCGTTCCGGGCTGTTTTATAAGAATCCCCGCTATCAGCATATGGAGGCAAAGGGGGACAAGCTCACGCTGACATTTTCGGATGCGCCGAATGGATTGATGGTAAAAGACGGTGAGGTGCGTACTTTGTTTGTCGCAGGTGATGACAGGATATTTTATCCGGCGGAAGCGAAGATCGAGGGTAGCAGGCTGGTAGTTTCATCGCGGGAGGTGAAGAAGCCGGTGGCGGCACGGTATCAGTTTAGCAATGCGGGGATCGGGAATATATTCAGCAAGGAGGGGCTGCCGATGGCGCCTTTCCGTACGGACAGTTGGTGAAGACGGTTGGTAAGGATAGTTGGTGAAAACAGTTGGTGAGGATAGCTGGTGAAAACAAGAGCTCAATGAATAACGCAGAAATTACACATCCGCTTTTCAGACAGGCGGTGGAGGCTATTGATGCGGGCGAGGCGGATACGCTGGCACAGCTGCTGGAAAGCAATCCAGGGCTTGTCCGGCATCGCCTTGAAATTCCGGGGGAAGGTTATTTTGGCCACCCGTACCTGTTGTGGTTTATTGCGGATAACCCGATCCGGGTAGAAAGGCTGCCGTCGAATATCGTTGCCATTACCCGGCTGATCGTTGAAGCTGTTCGGAAGCAGGCCGGAGAAAGTTTGCAGCAGCAATTGGACTACACACTGGGCCTTGTAGTAACGGGTCGGATACCCCGGGACTGCGGAGTTCAGGGGGAACTGATCGATCTGCTGGTCGATGCGGGGGCTGTTCCGGGAAATGGAACCGGTGCACTTGCCCATGGAAATCCTGAGGCTGCCCTGCGATTGATCCAGCGGGGCGGCCCATTGACTTTAGCAACGGCTGTCGGGCTGGGGTTTGCAGAAGATGTCGAACGGCTTCTTCCCGGCGGAGATAAGGAGGAAAGGCAGGTTGCGTTTGTCATGGCCGCTTTTTATGGCCGGGCCGATTTGTCGATGCGGTTGATAAGAGCGGATGTCGATCTGAACGCCTTCCCGGGTAATCAAACGGGATTTCACGCTCATGCAACGGCATTGCATCAGGCTGTTTGCTCCGGTTCACTGGCGGCAGTAAAGGTACTGGTGGAGGCTGGCGCGGACAGGACGCTGAAAGATCGTATATATGAGTGCACGCCGCTGGATTGGGCCGAATACCTGCTCAGAGACGAAGATATTGGGAAGGACGGGAAAGAAAGACTGGGGAGGATCGCGGATTATCTTCGTCAGGAGGGTCGGGAGGGCCAGGAGGGCCACGGAGGTGAGGGGGGTGAGGCCCGGGGAGGTAAGGGGGGTGCGGGCCAAGGGGGTTGAGGGGGTTGGGGGCCGGGGAGGGGGTGTCGGGGTCAGGCAGGCTTAGTTTTGCAGGATA
>Ga0302325_10029027_pt1 | contig 11436 bp, 14 predicted proteins | sample Palsa_T0_2_FD_201948 | JGI IMG/M metagenome (GOLD analysis project Ga0302325, IMG submission 201948) | Peat permafrost microbial communities from Stordalen Mire near Abisko, Sweden - Palsa_T0_2 | ecosystem: Environmental > Terrestrial > Soil > Palsa > Peat permafrost | place: Sweden: Abisko... | reverse complement strand
ACCCCTTGTATCGAGGCCAGCATCTCCGCGTAGCAGCAGAGCTGAACCAGGTAATAGGGCTTGGTCTTCCTGGCCAGCTTCGTGTCCCAAACCTCGTACAGCGGCTGTCCGCCATCGCCGGCGCCGTAGCGCTTGAGGAAGTCGGCATAACCCCGGAAGGGTGCGAGTTCCAGGAAGGCCTGGTAGATGACATCATCGCCGCGCCGGATGGCCTCGATCGTCTGGGAAACGCCCAGCTCGGACCGGGGGATCGTCGTGACCGGTCCCTTTTCCTGCAGCGCCTTGAGGAATTTCTTCTCGTGCCTGTCACCCGTCTGGGCGACCAGTTTCCGTTCCTCGCTGTCCTCGTCGGGCTTCATGCCCTCGGGATGCTCCAAATAGCACCGGTCCATCCACGAGGAGAAGGGCGACTCCAGGAACTTGATTAGGTCCGTGGGGGAATAGGTCAGCCTGCCATCCAAGTTTTGCATACGGAGAGCCTCTCAGGAAGGGTGGGACAAGGGATGTCCTTTAGCAGGATACAACTTGCCCAATGCTGCGGCCGTACGGCGGACGCCCTCAATAAGCTCCTTTGGCTCCATGACCTCCGCCATCGGGCCCCATCCCAGTATCCAGCGCTGAATCTCATCCAGGCTGTCCAGCCGCAGGGTAAATTCCAGGCGTCCGTCCGGAAGGTCCCTCGTCTCCAGGGTCTCGTGCCAAACCCGCTCTTTGATGAGGCCGGTCACCTCCGCGTTGAAACGGACCACTACCTTGTGGTCGCCCTTGCCCACATAGGCCCCGAACGATTTGCCGAAATGCTTCTCCGGTGAGAAGTCTTTGGGCTTCTCGAATTTCTTGGTCGTCACCGTGACCGCCTGCATGCGAACCACGGCGAAGTTTCGCAGGTCCTTCCGGTTCAGATCGTACCCGACCAGGTACCACGAGTTGTCGCGATTCGCCAAGTGGTAAGGCTGGACGCGCCGCCTCTCCGCCTTCGTGTTGGGCTTTGTGTAGTCGAATTCGATCTCAAGGCACTGCATCACCGCCCGGGACAGGCTGGCAAAGTCCTTCAGGTCGGCCTTGCTGAGCCCCAGATGATGGAAGGAGACGCTGCCCAGGCTGCTGGAGGCGGAGAAACTGACGCGATCGTGCAATCCCGCGGATAGCTTCTCAAAGGCATGGGCAAGCTGGTCGTGGTAGGGAGTGCCCTTGTACTGCTCGAGGGCCTTCTGTGCGACCAGGAGGGCCAGGAGTTCGCCTTCGCTGACTTGAACTGTTGGGAAGCTCTTTACCGGATAGCTGTACCTCCAGGAATAGGTCTGGGGATCATACTCAACGGGCAGGTCAAGCTGGTCCCTCATGAACGCCAGGTCCCTCATGATGGTCTTGGTCGAGACCTCCAGTTTCCCCGCAAGCTTTGAGCAGTTGGTCAGGTGTCCATCCTGGAACTCTTCGTGGATCCGCAACATGCGAGCAATGGGGGGACGCGAGGAGGGCAGGGCCCCTTTGGCTGGCATAGGACAGAAGATGTCCTAGGATGCCCTCATAATGCAATCGCGAATGCCGGTGTGGGCCGCAAACTGACAAATATCCATGCAGATGACTCCCCGCTTTGCCTCCGCGCTTGTCTACGCCTGCGAAATTCACGCGGGGCAGCTGCGCAAGGGCACCGACATCCCCTACATATCCCACCTGCTTGGCGTGACCTCCATTGCACTTGATCACGGCGCGACGGAGGACGAGGCGATCGGCGCCCTGCTGCATGATGCCGCCGAGGATGCGGGCGGAGCTCCCGTGATAGGCGAGATACGTGCGCGCTTCGGGCCGGCCGCCGCGGAAATAGTCGCCAGCTGCTCGGACACGTTTGAGACACCCAAGCCCCCCTGGCGGCAGCGCAAGAAGGCCTATATCGAACATCTGGCGACAGCCTCTTCCTCGGTGCTTCTGGTATCGGCGGCCGACAAGCTCCACAATGTGCGAGCCATCACCTCGGACTATAGGGGGATCGGCGAGGCGATTTGGGCCAGGTTCACCGGCGGCCGCGAGGGAACACTCTGGTATTACCGTGCTCTGGCCGACAGTTTCCTGAAATTGAACCGCAATCGCCTTGCCGAAGAATTGCATCTGGCGGTCCGCGAACTGGAGCAACTTGTTGGATAGGCCCACGTGTATTGGCCCAAAGGGGTATCGCCCTTGATAGGGGAGGGGACGATGCGCTGGATGAGGGTTTCAACGGCAGCCAATCATTTTCAATGGCTGTCAACGGGCGACAACGGGACAGTGCGGCTAATAAGCGACGCCCAAAATTGGCGAATCGGTGCGTGTGAATGTTAGAGCTGCTAGGCATTAGACTGCGACGCTCCCGTACCAAATGAACCCGTTATCGAACAGCGAGGAATGAGGGCCGAGACGCGCCATGCTACTTTAGGGCTTATCGCGCACTGCTGGGCTCCGAGCACGCTCAGCCTCCTTTTCCACATCGGCTGCCTCTTTCCGAATGACATTTGCATATTCAGCGCATTGCTTCGCGGTCTCCGCGTCCGTTTGGTAGGCTTTCGCCATGGCGGCAAAGAAGCCAGTCCATTTACTCAATGCCTGCATAGAGAGCTCGAAAATCGGCCACATTATCTTTCCGTGGCGGGCTTCAGCCACGGTTATATGGCCAACCCGCTTGTGGAACTCTTCGTAAGTTTCCTCAGGGACGATCCAACCTTGCTGGGTATATTGCGGATAAAGATAGGAATAGAGTGAGTCCGGCTTGTCGCCCTTTGTCTTTGGTTTGAAAAACTCAGCGCTTTTCCGAATGAACATCAAGTTGGCTTCGGTGATGGCGTTGAAGGTTCTCTGCAATTCGCCATTGTGTCTAACTTCGGCGCCGGTGGCCGCCGCATCCGGATAAATGCTAGCGAACGCGCGGTGGTATGCCGTGCAATGCGTGGCAACGTAGAACAAATCCGGCAATGCCCTAATCAATTCTTCATCTGTGGGCGGAGCGGGGATCGTTTGTTTGTCCATAACAACTGGTGATTGTGACTAGCTCAAAGCTCCGTCGGGCCCAGCTTAGTCGATCCGACATTCGACGGACGGCTCAGGTCAAAGAGACGTTGAGCTAGCACTCCTCTAGCAACCCGCCGGCCGTTTTGCTGAAAGGCTACTATCTTATGCCGCGCGTACGCGGGTTTAGTAAACGCCTCCAAAATGGCCTTATTATTCTCACACCAGTGAGCCTCACCTGGAACGGCGTTCTTTGCTAACTCTCGTTTCGTGCGACTGCGCAAGCTCGCCCAAGCAGGCCCTGCAAGGAACTGGATTAGAAGCGGGCTGAATGCGCCCTCCAAGTGGGCCGCGCAAAGATGCATACTCGGAAGAGTCAAAATCACGCGAACCCGTCCTTCAACCGCTCGTCTTCGCTCCAATTCCTGTGCGAGTGGGACCGGATCGTATCGTTCGTAGAAGCGATTCCAAACCTCGCGCAGCCCCAATTCATCAATCCCATCTTTTCCCTCCTGGTCTGCTTCGAGGTGCAACCACCGTTTAATCCTATCCAGGTACTCGCCCAGCGAACTTTTCCCGCTACCCGATGGACCGCCGAGCACAATTGGTAAGGCCATTGGTATCTATGTTGCCGTCAGTTTCGACCAGTTGTCGTCAAACAAGGCTGCCAGCCGCACGAGCAGCACGATCGAAGTAAAGGCGGTCGCCTCCGTGACGCCCGACGCTCCTCCATGGGCTGCGTCATCCCGCCAATATTTTAGGAGGGAAAGTCCGGCCGTTGCCTCGGCGCGGACGCCATCAGTCGCCGGGGCAAGCACGGATGCCTGGATTCTGCCTCGACCGCCGCTAGCCATGTACCTCTTATGAACGGCATTCCGCTCTTCCTTCGCGAACGCTACAGCGAGCAATATCGACTCTGCTGCTGCTCCGCACATTGCGCAGCAGCTCAAATAAGCCGTCGAACGATAGCCTTTGACCGCCTCTTGAGCTCGTTCGTGGAAGCCATCGCCGAAACGATTTCGATGCTTTGCCAGCATGTCCGCGAATTGGGTCGGCTCCATCGCGATGAAAGGGTCCTTCTTGGCTTCGGCTAGCCATGCTTCCCCCTGGGGCGTGATCGAATAACCAAGACCATCGTCATTGCCCGGACCGCGAACCAGGACGCTCTGCCGCAAAATGCCTCGTCGACATAGATCCGCCGCGGCGTCCGCAAATGCTGCCATCTTACTGAATAACAGTTCGGATTGCTGATGCGGAGGAACTTGATGAAAAACCTCTAGGATTACTGTTTCCAGATAGACTTCGTACCCATATTTCGCGATAACGCCGCGCGTCCGCCTCAGCATCCATTCCACGATCTGTCCGTGTGCTTCTGCTTGCTGAGCTATGGTGGATTTTTGCCAGAGGTTATTCACATGGGTTTTCTAAGCCATCAGTTCGTTTGCCGCAATCGCCGGCTTCTTCCAGGAATCAGTCTTGGGCTATCGCCCGATCCAGTCTGCTATTTATCCTCACGCCATAGACTTGTGCTACCAACCTAATTATAGGCACACTTTAGCGGGTAATTGGGTAACACCTTTTTGTTTATAGAGACGGTGATCAGTCCCTGGCAGCGGAGCCAGGCCTCCGCAGCGTGGCGCCAGGCGGCGTTCAAGCTGCGGTGATCAATCTTCTCCAGTTGTTGGATGCTGTCGTTTGCGCGGATCCGTATCCACCCAAAAATGGCGTGCCGCTGCCGCTGCTTGTAGCGGTGGCGCGGCAGGTGTCGGTAGGCCTCGCAGGCGGTGTGGCCTTGGAGGCTGCGGCGAGGCCGGCAGTTGAGCTCGTGATGGACGGCCAGGATGTAGGGCCGGATGGCCTCTGGCTGCCAGGTGACGGCCTGGGGCAGGCATTCACCGAGGGCCGTCTTCATGTCCCGGATGCCCTTTTCGATCGATCCGTTGTACTTGGGGTAGTAGGCCGGGCTGTTGAGGGGGATGACCCCGTAGTCGGCCAGCACGCGGTCGACGGCGGCGTGGTTGAGGGAGCTGCCGTTGTCGCGCTTCAGGAAGAGCGGTGGCCCGTGTTTCTGGAAGAGTTTTTCCAGATGGAGGGCGACCGCCTCGCCTTTCGACTCGGTCGCGACCAGCGGCTCCAGCCGGTACCGGGTGCAGAGGTCCTGCACGGCGTGGACGTGGAGGCGGTCGCCTTGACCATCCTGACCCCGTTCCGTGCCATCGATGGCCCAGGCGAGGTTCGGCTCCTTCCAGGTGACGCGTTTGCTCACCTGACGGCGCTCGCGGGCCTTACGGCTGCGGACCTCGGCGACCATGTCCGCGACGGCGCGGCGGGAGATGCTTTGGGTATAGCGGGCCTGCAGGGCGCAGCTGCCCTGGGTCCGCTTTGGGCCGTGGCGCAGGGCCTCGATGTCCTTCCGGACCTCCTCCAGGGGCAGGGGCCCTGTCTTCTTCGGCCCCGGAGGGGTGAGCGGGGGCTTTCCCCCGCTCACCCGTTTTCTCCAGCGCAGCAGGGTCCGGTAGCCGAGCCCGAGCGTGTCACTGATCTCGTGGTTACTGGCCTGCGTTTGGTTTTGTAGGTCGTTAATCATGGCGACGATTAGTCGGATTCCGTCTGCTTTTTTTTAGCGTCCCGCCGCTCCAGGATCCGGAGCATGAGCCGTAGTTCCGCCGTCTGCGCCATGTCCTCGAGCTTGGCCGAGAGGGTCTTCACCTTCCGCTTGAGCGCCTTCACTTCCTTCCTCTCCTCCTTGGACGGCCGACCGGCCGTGTCGTCCTGTCCGGCTGCCAGCATGGCCTGCAGCCCCTTCTTCTCCCACTTGTAGTAGGTTTTGCGCGAGACCCCGAGGGTCTGCGCCGCCGCTGTCGCCGTCATGAGCCCCGCCCGCACTCTTACGATCATCTCCGTGCGCAGGAGGGCCTTCGGATCCGGGTTCATTGCTCATGGGTCTACCGGAGGCTTCCCCTCCGGGGCAATCTCCTGCAGTTCGGCCAGGCGTTTGCTGAGCTTCTCCTTCCCCACCTGCTGCTGGCGCTTGTCGAGCAGCGCCCGGATCCGCGGGGACAGGACCGCCCCGTCCGCCAGGTTCACCCGGGGCTCCAAGGCCTGCAGCATCCCCTCCATCGCGCGTTCCTGCCACTGCTGCAGCGTAAGGTACGTGACGCCCATCGTCTTCATCACCTCCGCCGTCTTCACCCGCTCCGTCCAGATCGCCAGGACCGCCTGGGCCTTCTCCGCGGCCGTGTGCGGCGAGGGCGGCGGCGCCAAGCGCCGGCGTTTCACTTTTTCCACTACCGGTTGTTCCTTTTTCGAGGTCATAGGTCATCTCCTTGTCGTCCACGCTGAGTTTTAGTTTTCCCTTCTCCGCCTTGAGGACCACCGACTGGCCCTCCATCCGTCCGATCAGATAAAAGGGGGCCTTCGGCTGCCCCCGCAGCGCCATCTCGAGCAGGTTTTCCTGGATCCCCGCCTGGATCGTCTTCTTGACCTCCCCCTGGATCTCAAAAAAACGGTCCGCCGGGCAGAGCCCGCCGATCCCCTGGTGGGGCCGGCGGTGGTTGTAGTACTTGACCCAGAGTTTCAGGCGGTCACGCGCCGACTCAAACGAGTCAAACTGCGCCCGCACTAAAAACTCCTGCCACATGCTCGCCCAAAACCGCTCCACCTTGCCGAGCGTCATCGGGTGCTGGGGCCGGGAGACCAGGTGTTTCACCCGGTCCTTGCCGAGCTCGGACGCAAACCGGCTCGTCCCCCGCCAGTTGTAGTACTGTGGACCTCGGTCGCTCAGCATCTCTTTCGGGGGAGAGTATTCCCCGACCGCCACCCGGTAGGTTTCGACCACGCACTCCGCCGTCGGGCTCCGGTAGAGCTCCAGGTTGACGACGTAGCGCGAGTAGTCATCCAGGAACGCCACCGCATAGGCGTACTTGCCGCCCAATTTGAACGTAAAGATGTCCGTCTGCCACATCTGGTTCGGCGTCGCCCGCTCAAAGTAGCGCGGGCGCACCAGGTTGCGGCGGGCCTTCGCCCGCTCGTTCATGAGGTCCGCCGCGTGGAGCGTCTTCCTGACCGTCTCCGGGCTCGCCTCGAGGAAAAACCACCGACGCAGGCCGTCGGCGATCCGCTTCACCCCAAAGAAGGGGTTTCCTCGCTTCATCTCCACGATCTTCTCCCTCACCGGCCCCGGGCGTGGGGGGCCCCCCCCCGGGGGCGCCGCCCCCCCCCCCCCCCCCCCCCCCCACCCGCCCGGGCCCACCACTCCCGCCGCAGCCCCATCTCGCCATCCTTGCGGTACCGGGCCAGCCACCCTCCCAGCGAGCTCGGGCTCACCCCCGTTTCCTGGCACACCAGCACCGCGTTGAAGCCCTCCTCAAGGTGCAGCTTCACCGCCCGCAGCTTCTCCTCGTACGTGTAGCGCTTGCGGCGGGGGCCGGTTCGGCCCCCGCGATTTACGGTCTTCTCTACCTGTTCCTTGTCTTCCATGGTAACACTCCTAGTTTCATTGGAGTGTTACCCAATTTCCCCGTTATCGTGTGTCTACGATCTGGTAGTTAGCACAATTGAAACAGAACTTTGCGACGAATCGTCAATAGCAAGCTCTAGAGCAGACATGTCGGACCCGGCCAATCGGAAGTTCCTCATTCAATTACATGAAAACAAAAACCCGCAGGCGAACATCGTACATTTCCGCAAAAGATCTTCCGCTTTCCAATAAGGCGTTGAAGATATGGGGATATTCTAAGGACAAGAAATTCGTCTGTAGGCTAGAAGTGAATGCCGCCGGTGTCGCTGTCTTCGTGGGTGAAAAGGGAAACACCGAGCTTTGTGACTACAGTTGGGAAAAGCTGGTCGAAAGCCTGAAGTAGCTTGGGGTCGCATGTGGCTGTGTTCCGGTAGCGGGCGAAAACGTGAACTCTGCATTGAAGGCGTTTATGGAGGGATGGAAATCGAAGGGGAGACATCCCTCCGTCTCGCCGGAAGTGGCTCGCCCGTTTTCGGAGACGGCAGTGAAGTACCTTGAAGACGAATTCCGAACACGCCGGCTTTTCGAGATAGTCTGTACGGATCAAACCTCGATTCGACCGTTTAATTTTTCGAACAGGCTTCTGCCATTTGTAATCGGGAGCTTTTGGGCAGACGCTACCTATGCTTCAGATGCTCCATCAGCCTCCTTTGTAAACGAGGTCTTCCTGATGATGTTGACTCACTTGTTTACGGGCAAGGTCCGCTTTGGCGACGTGGTTGTAAATCCGGTCGAGGTTAATTTCTTCAATCTTCAACTTCACATGACCGGCGTACATGGAATTGGACGGCAGGCGATACTGGATTCCGAGTTGGAGTATGAATCCATTGCCAGGTTCTTTTTGAGATTTCGTGCGAAGGAAATGGACAAGATTTTCGAGGAGCTGTCTCGTGGCCGGATGTCCCGGGAGTTTTACGAAGCGTTCTCAGTGAAGGCCGGAGAGTTGTTTGTGGAACAGGTCACTCCAAATGCATCCGATAAAAAGAACGGGGCTGCGGCATACACCATTCTCGAACTGCTTTTTCAGTTTGTTGGAGCCATTCAGGGACGTGACCCTCGTTGAAGGGGATGAAAGCATTGTTAGTCAGAGGGTGAGCCCGAGTTGGAGCACGGCTGCCCGTCCACGGAGACCGTCGGGGATTTGCTCTCCCTTAGGTTTCGCCGGCATCGCACCGGCTCGTCAGTCCGCTTCCCGGATAATTTTCATCCATATCTATGAGGAAACCGCACACTAGACGAGCTCGGCTTCGTTGGGAGGTTTTCACGCGGGTGCAGTCGCAATCTGGATCACAGTGTCGTACAGCCGCAGCGAGCCGGGTACCAACGCGCGGTCAAGTTTGACCAGGTCCCATAGGCTCGGCCCACGTTCCCTTGCGATGTCGCCAAGCGCCGGGTTGTGTGTCGCCCAAAGAACGAGGCACGGCGCCTGAGTATGACGGGAGACGTACTGGATGCCGTCAAATTTGGCGGGATGGTCATGCAGCCGCTGAGCGAATTCCCGCGGGAAGTTCACGTCGGGCGCGTACAGAGTGGCGAGGTCCATGCCGATCTTCTTCGCGCTGCGGCTCGCGGTGAGGTCGTAAAGGTTGACCGTAATTGGCCCCGTCGTTTTCAGATACACGCGTTCTTCCAGCTCTCTCCTGGAGAACCTGGGCTCTTGCCCGCGTTTTTTCCCGGCGTCGACAACATCGCCGTATATCTCGTGAAATGCGGTCTCTCGGTTCGGGGCCAAGTAGAGGCAGGGCACCTTCCCGGAAGCGGGTGTAAGGCGGCCGGAGACCGTGGCAAAGAAAAGCTGGCCGGGCTTGTCGTGCGCAGCCCACCGAAGATTCCACCACGAAACAGCTAGACGCTTTTTGACCGGGGTGAGTGCGAGGCGGTTAAATTCCGCCGGGTCCACCGGGCGACGAAGCTCCCGTGCCATGGGCGGCGCTATTCCGATGCCTCTAGAGCAAGCTGTTTTACTAGGCCTACGAGGTTCTCGTCACCTTTGCGCAAGGCCTCGAGCGGGGACAATCCTTCAAGCCGCGAAGTCGGATTTAGGAAGAAGGTGACCGTGCCAAGAACATCGGCGTGGGGTCGGCGCGAAAGGATCGCCAGCGCCTCCTTGAGGCCCGGAAGGGTGCCTCCAAGGGGACCAAATTGCCATACAGGGAAGTGTAGGTTGGTGTTGCCATCGCGGATCGCAATGAGCTGTCCGTTGCGGGCCGCTTTACGGACGGCCTCCTCGGAATAGTCGTTGGGCCCGCCATAGAGCTTTGCGGCATTCTTGGCGGAAACCGAGCCGCCCTCCGCGTTGAGGAGCCGGAGAAATCCCACCATCGCCGAGGTTTCCTTAAGGTCGACGTCGCCGTAGAGGCTAGTCATGGCCTCCAGGAATGCTTCCGAAAGTGAGTGGGCGCTTGCGCCGCGCTCCTTGGCCACCCGGATAATGGGTGTCACCGTTGCCGTGAAAATATCCGGTTCGACGATCTGTTCCATGCACTAGTTGTGCTCGTTGTTAGCGTGTAAGTCAAGGCAACTATCGCAACTTTCACTCTAGAAGGACTGTCCCTATCTGGATTGGTGATCGAATGGCGGCCCGAAATTTCAGCCCTGGAATATGGCGCGCGCATCCGGATTGGCGACTGACTACCTAAATTTACGTAGTCTTAAAACTGGCCGGAATCGGAAGGCCGTATAAATCCGACGAGACCTCCATGACATTTATAAACAGGGAGCACCCCCATTAGTTAGACACCATCGGCAGTAAATCGGCCCATGGAATCAACGGAAAAACAAGAACGTGTGCGCGAAAAACTTCTGCGTGAACTTGGTCCAAACATTCGTGAGGCGCTTGCCGATCCGCGCGTGATCGAGGTCGTGCTAAACCCCGACGGGAAACTTTGGGTGGAGAAGCTGGGGGAGGATATGCAAGTGGTTGGCGTCATGGCATCGAGCAACGCGGAGGCGCTCATGGCAACGATCGCAAGCTCGCTTTCGACTACGATCACGCGGGAGCGGCCGGTGCTCGAGGGTGAGCTGCCCACGGATGGCTCACGCTTTGAAGGAATGATCCCGCCGGTCGTGGTGCGGCCGTCGTTTGCGATCCGCAAGAAAGCGAGCCGGGTGTTCCCGTTAGCGGAGTACGTTAGAAAGGGGATAATGACGGAGGCCCAGCGGCTTGGCGTTATTGAAGCGGTAAAGAGTCGCCGGAATATTCTGGTTGTCGGGGGCACCGGGACGGGAAAGACGACGCTCCTAAACGCAATAATCTTGGTGATCTCAGAGGTGAGCCCGGAGCATCGGGTGGTAATCATCGAGGACACGGTGGAGCTCCAGTGTTCGTCGAAAAACGTCGTGCAGCTTCGCACAAGCGACACGGTGACAATGCAGGGCCTTCTAAGGGTGACGATGCGGCTGCGGCCGGACCGGATTCTTGTGGGCGAGGTCCGCGGGGCAGAGGCCCTGGCGCTCCTGAAGGCCTGGAACACCGGCCACCCTGGGGGCCTTGCGACGGTTCATGCGAACGACGCGTCCTCCGGGCTATTGAGGATAAAGCAGCTCATTGAAGAGGGGCTGCAGGGCGGGAAGGCGGATCCGGAGGTGATCGCGGAGGCTGTGGGCCTTGTTGTGGTGATTAAGAAAACCTCCGTGGCACCTGGTCGGCAGGTAAGCGAAATGGTGCGCGTAGAGGGGTACGAAAACGGCGCGTACGTTTTGGTGGATGATTTTTCAGAGTCCTTAACCCCAACTCCCACAAAAAATGAACATTAATAGAATGAAAAATCGGCTTGCGGCGCTCCTACTCCTGGGCGCGTTGGCATTTCTGGCGCTTCCAGACAAGGTTTCCGCGGCGCAGGCGCAGGGCCTGCCGTGGGAGGGCCCGCTGGCAAAGCTCCAGGCGTCACTTTCCGGTCCTGTGGCCGGGGCGATCTCGATTATCGCCATCGTCATCTGCG
>Ga0302325_10029024_pt1 | contig 11437 bp, 15 predicted proteins | sample Palsa_T0_2_FD_201948 | JGI IMG/M metagenome (GOLD analysis project Ga0302325, IMG submission 201948) | Peat permafrost microbial communities from Stordalen Mire near Abisko, Sweden - Palsa_T0_2 | ecosystem: Environmental > Terrestrial > Soil > Palsa > Peat permafrost | place: Sweden: Abisko... | reverse complement strand
GCCGGCACTGACGACGGTTCCCCACCCACCAGATCCGCAATCACGAAAAATCGCGATCCACGCGCGGGACCGTGCTGAGCTTAGTCGGAACGGGTGGCTGTCGGACATCGGAATTTCTCCGTTCCAGGCACAGTTTGATGGAAAAGTGAAGAATGCTTTCCAAATAACCTCATTCTGGACAACGGAGAATGACAAATAAATCCCAGACTTTTCAAGACAATGAAACTTCTGTACTCTTCAACTCATTCATAGTCGGTTATTGCAGACAATCCACTCCAGGATGCCGTGCCGGTCCATGCACGTGCTTTTGCTGTGCGGACATGGTTTCCCCGCCGTACTATGTCGTAGCTTTTGTTCCTGGCTAATTGGCATCGATTACATACTGATTACATTCACAAGCCTCATGCAACACTCCACGGCACGCACATAAAGGCGGGCCGAGTTGCATAGATCTGCAGCTTGGCCACTGAGTGCTTGCTCCCTCTGGTATACGAGGAATTGTGTCGGTCAGCGATGGCGATATCGTGCGAGCTGCGTTGCCATTGCTGCTTGAGGGCGAGGCTGGTCGTATCTCATGATGGGGCTACCCACAATAAAAGCAGCAGAAGCAACCGCCAGCATTCTCGAGATGATTCGATTCTCTCTTTTCCTGTACTTTGTTTGTCTCTCGGGTAGTTCTATCCTCGATGTCTCACCGTCAGACAACCTCCAAGCCGCCACAGAAGCCGCTAAAACAAGCAGGTCCACTTCACCTCGTTGCTCACCGCACCACTAAGGGGAAGCCCAACCTCTCGAACTAGCTCCACAACGCAAGACTGCCTTCCTTTGATATATATTCCCTCGCACCGCACTTCTTCTGCCCTGGAAGAAGGCCATGGCACAATAACGCCAACCTATTGTGTTTAACGAGTCAGCAGCACATTCACGATCGCTCTGTCCCATATTCGTTTTCCTCAGTATTATCCCAATAACAGCACTGATCTCGCCGCCTGCAACCCTAAGCAGAAATTTACCCAAACAAGATCCCGCTTCATGTTCAAGGGAACCAGCAATTTCATGGCATCCCCAGAGAGGGATTGGTAAAGACTCGAAACGCCTCCTCTCGTGCCAAGACACATCCCTCATCCCCATCTCGACGCATCCTTGAATATAAAGGACCCCGCTGCCTCCAACAGACATGGCTACCACCACATCGAACCTCCGAAGAACCAAGAAAAAAATGAACACCGCAATGACACTTCCCATGGCTTCCCAATCTCGCTCATCTTCGCTATCCTCCTCCTTTGACGACTCCTACTTTTCAAAAACCTACATCCCCCTTTCCAGTCTACCCACTCCACCTCTATCATCACACTCGAACCCGAGCACACGGCAGCAGTCTCCCGAGGCTCTTTTCTCTCCAGGAGAGATTCCAAACCCTAAGCTTCTCGGTACATCATTCCCGGATGTTGACCCCAGCATTTGAACTCAGGCTGATCACATACATTGCATTTTAGGTCCGGCTATCCACCTGACGAACCTGATACCATCGTCCACCTCCTTAACGACTGCCTCTGTTCCGCTCATCCATGCCATCGTCACGCGAGCAAATCTGCCCCTCGAAACCCTCGCTCTCGCCGTCTGTATCCTCGATTCGCTGAATTCTCGTTTCGCGCTACAATGGCGCAAAGGTTGCCCACTTGTTCTCCAACATATACCCAGCTCTTTTAGAGATATCGGTGATAGGATAGAGAAGCAACACATTGATTCTGTCCGACCCGAAATCATTGTTCTCTCGGCAATGATCTTGGCAGTCAAGTTCCTGGATGATGCTCAGCAGACCACGAAAGAGTACGCCGAGGAATGGGGTAATGGGTTATGGACCTGCGAGCAAATAAACTTCACGCAGTGGTGCGTCCTGGAGAATCTCGGTTACCGCCTTCTGCCATTATGGGAACATTCTATTATTCGTGAGGCGCTGGAAGATATGGAACGAGCAGGCCGGCAACGTACCCCCGAGATTTCTGATCTTGACGAAGACTGGAATACGGCAGCAAGCTTCGGAAGTTTTAGTGGACAAGCACGTGAAAGGAAATCGAGTAATGGCAAGGCGGTACTGGGACTTTGCGAGCCACTGACGCCTGCTGAGACGCCCATGGTAGAGAATATCAAAGACACTCACCGCGTCTCTCTCGAAGTAAGAAATGCTTTCCAAAGCGGCAGTGGACTTGAAGGGTGCCTTCGACTCCCGGACGTGACGGCCAATACCAGTGATCCATTCCCAATGTATGTCAAGCCTAGCATTGAGAGCATGACTGTCGGAGTTTGACGACCTAGGGGACGATGGGTGTGAGCGATGGAGGAGGGCACTACTGTTTTATTCGCATAGCCTTGGCGTTCTATACCCTCATTTCAATGAAACTTCTTCATACCACAGGCATCTATTCTTCGTGATCCGTGAGCCTTCAATTTCTAACCGAACAGTCTCCACTGCGTTGCCAAAGTTCTCTCTTTGCTGGAGATTATTTCCGTTATAAGTCTTTTGAGGAGTAAGTGCTCTTCCCATGTCATAGCCTGTTAATAATCTGGATTTTATTTGGAACGCCGTGATTGGCATCTCACGGCATGATTACTCGTGAAGACTTCTTACATTCCGTGAATGGTCACGAGTAATTAGTTTTGTCACACATAGCTCTCAGACAACTATAGAGCTGTTTCAACATATTTCTTTACTTCTTCTTCTAATTCGATGACTATAGTGTGATGCATCCTGTTCATGTTTCATAGGCATGAAACTTAACTGATTCTTTGTCTTCTCATTGTCGAGAAATATATTGTTAATATTTTAATCTACATCGAAATCCAAGCATCAAGACAATCATCGCTGATGAGCTCTCGCAGCCCTTCATGAAACTCTTTCATGTCATAACAGCCTAGAAGGAAACCTTCAGATACAACATAAAACATCCTTTGTTTAATGCCGAATCCCTCTCGTTAATCATCTTCAGGCGTTGGGGCCTGGCCTTTCCCAATTCAACAACTGAAATAAGCCCCATTGTTGATCAACCCCTGCTGATCTGCGGGGTCAAATCTCCTCAGGGGTTCGCTAAAGCTATCGTGGCTGTGCATCCCCCCAAACAAGGCCTGTCCTCGCTAAAGCCAAATCCCCATGACGTCGGGCGTCCCGGGTCTCAGAATCTCACAGCCTTCCTAAACCAAAACCGCAATACCAGACTACCAAGATGCTTCCATTCCAACTACTCTCCCAATAGCCCACACTATGGCATCCCTCCTCCGCCAAATCGTAGCAGGGCCACGCTCTCGCCATCCCGAAGCCGGACTCGACCTCTGCTACGTAACACCCTTCATCATCGCAACCTCTGGCCCCAGCGGCACCTACCCCCAGCGAGCCTACCGCAACCCCCTCGACCAACTCGTTAAATTCCTCGACTATAAACACGGCGAGGAATGGAAGATATGGGAGTTCCGCGCAGAGGGGACTGGGTATCCTGACAGTGAGGTGTATGGCAGGATCAGGCATTATCCGTGGCCTGATCACCACCCACCCCCGTTCAGCCTTGTGCCTATGATCGTTGCTGGGATGAGGAATTGGTTGCTTGGGGGAGAGAAGAAAGAGGGCAGGAAGGAGAGAGTGGTGGTTGTGCATTGTAAGGCCGGGAAGGGGAGGAGTGGAACCATGGCTTGCAGTTATTTGATTTCGGAGTGTGGGTGGAAGCGAGAGGAGGCTTTGGCACGGTTTACGGAGAGGAGAATGCGGCCGGGATTTGGACAGGGCGTTTCGATACCCAGTCAGTTACGTTGGGTTGGGTATGTGGATCGGTGGACTAAGGGCGGAAAGTTTTATGTTGAGCGTCAAATCGAGATCATGGGAGTTCATGTTTGGGGTTTGAGGGATGGAGTTAAGGTCCAGGTGGAGGGTTATGTTGATGAGGGGAAGAAGATCAAGCTGTTTCATGTCTTCACGAAAAAGGAGAGAGTTGTGGTCGAGGGGAATACGCCAGGTGGTGGGGGTTTTACGGATATGATCTCTGATATGGCTGGGTTTCAAAACCAAGGAAGAATTACGGGGAGCAAGAGTTCCGACCAGCTTGACAGCGGAAAATTCAATAAGCCTCAGCCTGTGGAATCAGCAGGTTCGAGCTCGACGAGTGTGGATACTGGTGCAGAGGCTGGTGGAGGCGCTGTCATTTTCAAGCCTTCAACAAGAGTTATTCTTCCTACGAGCGATATCAATATCGATTTCGAGCGGAGAAATAAAGCTTCCATGGGGTGGACAATGGTTACAGCAGTAGCCCACGTATGGTTCAATGCGTACTTCGAAGGGAACGGGCCTGAGCAGGACGGCAAGGCAGACGATACCGGAGTCTTTGAAATCGAGAGGGATAAAATGGATGGTATCAAGGGATCGAGTAGGAAAGGGACCCGGGCTCTGGATCGTCTAGCAGTTGTATGGAAAGCGTATGATCCAGATCCAGGGCGAGGCAGGAAGGAGGACATAATTCACGAGCCAGGAGTAAACTCGCCAGTCCGGGAAACGCAAGCAGCAGACTGGAAGGGCGGAAACGAGACGTCCCCTGGCCTTGGCAAAGATCTCGGCTTAAGGACAGAAAGTCCGATGAGTGCGGATATCAGTAAAGCGAACAGTGTGAAGAGCAATGAGGCGAATGATTCTGATGCTACGTCGGTGGAAGGAGTCAAACCCAGCGGGCCCAGTGGAGAGGACTTGGATGTCGATTTAAACAACCTGCCTCAGCCAGAAGCGAATGGCTCAGAACCAACACTGGCCGCCGTGAATGCGGGTCTCGATACAGCCTCTGCAACTACGCCGCAACGTGTATCTGAAGTGTGAGTGCCTACCTCCGGCCTTTTAGCTGCGGGATGCTGAGTCGTGGGAAGACATACAGGACAAGCCTCGAATCCACCATTGGAGCCAGTAGGTGGCCCGTCACCAATATCAACAGCAGATCTTCCTGATGGTGTACCTGAAGATCAACTTAAGGATGCCAAGGATCACCGTATTGGGCATTTACAATCGGTTAAAAGAACGATAGATTCATGAATTGCACGGAGATGACTAACGGAGTGCGAACGGAGGAAAGATTGAACGAAACCACATGATACCAAGGCAGGCGTGAGAGAGGACCGGCGTTCGAAGCAAGGATTATTAGAATTAACTTATTAGAGTGAAGATCGAGACTTCTTAAGACATTGCTGCGAGAAGAAATCTGTTTCTGCGAAGCATTACTTAAAATTCACAAGCTCTACTTTCTTTTTTTGTGCGATTTGAACAAGTGTGAATTTATCTGCAAGAGGCGGTTCGATGGAGTTGAAAACACAAAGTTAAGCACATCAAGGGTTAGTGAAATCTGGAAAATTGCTGTTATTGACGAGGACTCGCTCTTTTGTACTACCAAAAGAAGTCGCATCGAAGGATCCTTGGCAAGGTCAGTGATCCTGATATTACTGTCGACTAATTGCATTCATGGGTCCTGTTCTTTTTTCTGAAGGGAATTTTGCCCTTACACGGATGGCAAGCGGAATTGCCTCGCGCATTCATGGGTCCTGTTCTTTTTTCTGAAGGGAATTTTGCCCTTACACGGATGGCAAGCGGAATTGCCTCGCCCCCCGCTGCTAATGTGTTTAAATAGACGCATCCTGATGAATGAATATCCCGGGCAAACTTGTCCTCGTCCACCAGGTAGGAGCGGATGGTGATCAGATATTGGAGCCGCAACGTTTTCTCCGCTGCTGCTCCATTCCTCCTGAAGTTCACTTGATCCCGCAAACCAGCGGCATCAACATATCAGTTGTAGCTTCAAAACGAAAGCCATCTTAATTTGACAAGCACCTCAACGTTGACAGCAAAAGCCTGACTTCGTGGCAGAAAAGGCATATTTGTGTAGTCATCTGACATGCAATTGTGATGTTGTTACCACAGAGGTGCTTGCTGTCAACTTTCTTCCATGCAGATATGTACACTTTCCAGTTGGACAAAATGGACTTGGTCCTATGTCTGAAATGGGAGCCAGGATTTTCCAGATGAGCTTGGCGATTTCCGTAGCCCTCTTATCACGCTCGCCCTCCGATGCGCCAATGGTGTCGGTATCTCCAAATAGAAGCGTTTCCGCTCAGCAGGTGCTCTCAATCTCACAGAGACTGTCCCTCTCGACACCGTTCCAACAGAGACAACGCCTAATAAAAAGACCAGCTGGGAATGCCGATGCATTTGACTTCCGTAAGCAACGTCGAGCTCTTCTATCCTGTGTTTCTTCGTCCTAAGGCATCCTTCTGCTCTTGTTTCCAAGCCCTCTCCCAAGCTCTGCAGAACAGGTCGTTGCGGAACTCGTAGTTCGTTATGTATTTGTTTAATCTCCTTGGCAGCCCCGATGGAGAAATATTCTATGGAGGTCCAAGTAGGTTCGAATATATTGACTCTGGTCAGTTGATAGGTTGCGGTCGCAGGACGGTTCGATGGTAATCGCGAATGGATACTTCAGGGGCGGAAAAGCTCCTAGAAGAGATATTGAGCGCGCATTTTAGCATATCTGAGGCAAGGAGAGGCAAGGCGGCGATACTTATCAGAATATTGGTAAACATTTAATGCGATGCTTTTTAATGAGGCAGGTTGGGGAGAAAGTGATTGTAGACGACGGCGTTTTGCCGAAATGGGTGATGATTTCAGCCTGTGCTTGCGAAGTGAAGATACATATGTGTTTGCGACTATCAGGAAGCTTACAAGAGGAGAGAATGTGTTGAGGGCCGACCCCTATCTCGCCTACTGGAATGTGTTTAAAGAATAAGGAGAAATTTAAAAGCCTTTTACTGTACAGCTCAAAAGAATTAGCCGAGCAAAAGAAAAGAATAACAAAAAAAGTAGGTGCGCATCGCTGCTAGAGACAGTGTAATACTAGCGCAACGCTGGTTGAGGATGATGATGATGAGGTAAGGGATAATAATGTGTAGTGAATGGGGATGGTGGTGGGAATCGAACCCACCGTGGAGGGAATTGAACCCACGCACACTGGCGAGAATGAGGTAGTTGAGGACCATCTGTTCTCTAGAGAGTTGCGGTCAGTTTTACCCATCACTGAGCTGCACGGTTCCGAACCATTGCCCTGAGGGATGCCCAATGAATACGACCTAATTGGGTTCCGCGCTGCAGTGATACCGCTGCCCTGAATACCTAAGTTTAGACAGGAGCGTCTACTCAGCAGTTTCGGCGTAATCGCTCGAGGGACTGCGTGGAGTGGTTGCCTGCCAATCTAAAGCTTGGTATACCCAGCCCATACGTTTTCGCACGGAGGTAGCAAGCCTTAGAGGCGCAGGTGTTAGTGGCTGCGATTCTAACGCTGCCGATGGCCATTAGGCCATCATTTTCAACAGCGAGTTTCTTCTTTATTCAATTTATAAAGGTGAATTTGACTCAGAGGCGAATCGGTAATTCAAGCCACGTGACTTTCGCAATTCTCCCAGGGGACAACTGCGCCGCCTCTGCATGATACTTGAATGACAAGGGCTAAAGCATGATATCGACTTCGAGTAGTAAGGTCTACTTGATAGTTCTTGATATGGGTAGACGGCGATAGCATCGCAGTGAGCAGACTTCAGATCACAACAAAGGTGATAATGTAGCAAACGGTAAGCAGGATATGACCTATAAGCCTATGACGAACCTCGATCCAAAATTTGTTGCTTGTACGAGCAATTAGAATATTTTTAAATGGTAGGGCATAAACATCAGTGGAGCTGAAACTCTAGGGCTCTGCTCAATTGATGAATACAGTGCAGAGAAGTTTCTTGCAGAGTGGTGTAGTTTATGGGGGACACAAATCTCAATGCTAGGTCTGAATCTTTGAGATTTGGCTTTGAAGCCGGTCAAGACTTGGTGCTTGCCTTGCCTCATGGCCCGAGGAGACTAATCTCGGAGAATAGATTCTTCGCGAGATCACAGAGAAAAAATGGCAAGGACCGCTTCCTGACGCTGAAAGCAGTTTCGGATGATGAGTTCGGTTTTGTTGGACAGTGATCACGGTCTCAGCTGCTGAGCGTGCGCAGCATGGACAATCAATGCCACTGGGCCCCAGTATAATGAATGTACATTTCTGGATTCTATCTACTTGACCTCTCATTCTCTATCTCCTGCTGCAACTCTGCCAAAATCTGCTGACGTGATCTCAAGTGCGATTCGAGCCCATCCACTTGCTCCTTGACAGTTGATATCTCGTCGGCGACACCTTTTAGGCTGGCCCCGACCTTGCTCTTTCCCTCGCCCGACTCCAGGTCTCTCAATTCCCGCCGTTTGTAGTCAAGAAGTTGCTCCAGCTCTCTCTTCACGAGCGCTGGCTTTGTATCCCGACGCCCGCCAGATCGGCTCGCTGATGCAGCTTCAACTTTCTCCACCTTGGCCTCAAGCTCAGCCAGCTGCTTCTTCAGCCTCACCTCCTCCCAATCTTCCGTAGTTCTCGTGGCTGAGAAATCTGTCCCAGATGGCTTGTAACTTGACTTCCCTCCCATGCCCATTCGACTCAGATATGTGTCGCCAAACTTTGCTTTGCGCCCAGTACTGGTCTCTTCACCTCCTGTAGAACCCCATCTCTGTGCTGGTGATGATGTGCGTTGGTTATCAATCTGATAGTCAATTTGATTCCGTTCGAAGCTAGCTCGGAGAGAGGGGGGGACGGTTCTCGGGATGCGGTAGCCTTCATGGCGATTATTAAGGATGTGTAGGAAAGCCAGAGTAGCATCTTTCGAGATTGCTGGCGAAGCTGATGGGTTGATTAGATTCCAAGCTGATCGGATATCAGTGTCTGGAACATCGAGGGACGAGTAAAGAGAGTCCAGAGATTCGACTGTAAAGTATAACGTTAGATGCAGCCCAACGTTCTGATAGGAATATCCTCACAAGTGATTTCCCCTCTCCCATCCCGATTGGCACTGTAAATCTCCTCGTACTTGGACTTGTCCGCAGGGCTCATGTACCAATCGAATCCGTCTTTCAGCCCCGGGGAATCATCATCGTCCTCAATCCGCTCAAATTGAACTTGTCGCCCAGTCAACGCTCGGTTTGCCTGTACCAGATGTGCTTTTGATTCCGGGACTAGCCAGTCTGGCAATTGTGGTGGTACATCCGCGTATTCCTGTCAGGCTTCTAGTCAGCAGTGGCCTCGAGCTTTCACAAACCATGTGCAGTACATACTCCATTAACTAGATCAAAAATAAGCCTCATTGCCACGCAAAACTCCTCAAAATCCAGATTTCCATCGTTATCCACATCCGCCAGGTCCCATATCCGCTCGAGCTGATCATCCCGTAGCTGGCTGTTCTTCAACACGGGCGCAGCTTGAGCGCCAGTAAGATGCGTCCCGCCATTTGATAGTGACGCGAAAATCTCCCAGTATTTCTCAATTTCACTCTGTTCTATGCGTTTGTTTGACATGGTGGACGATGTCAGGTTGTGAAGCTTGTGACGCGTATTCAAGTTAGTGATAGGCAAGAGGGGAGGTCTGAAATGGAGTGTGGCTGAGCCTTATGTAAGGTTCACATGTGGCGCAGGCATAAATAGGGGTTCGCAAGCACAACGCAGTTCTTCTCCCATATGGTATCTATCACCCAACACCATTGCACCCAGTTGCTCCAGTAAGCTCAATCCTCCAATTATCCCATTGTTCCGCCAATGCGCGAACATTCAATGCTCCAATCATCCCAATGTTCCACCCCTTGTGCGAACATTCATTGCTCCAATTATCCCAATGTTCCACCCTTTGTGCGAACATTCATTGCTCCAAACGTCCCATTGTTCCACGCTCCCCATAAACATTCATCCATCTCACTATCCCCATTGTGCCAATCCCATTCGTCCATTTATTCGTCATCGCTATCTGGATTCGGGCGTAAGAAGGCACTGATGGGTTCCTTGACGTAATCCTGGCCTACGTGACGCTCCAATGCGCTAAGAATTGCGCGACGCAGAGGAGTGTCTGTAGGGGCTCTTTCTTGAACGAACCGTCGTGCATATTCGACGTCTTCCTGTTTGACCAGGGCACCCGCAAGCGCTTCAGCTTTCATGTTGTCCATTTGCTTCTTCTCCAACTCGGCAAGCTGCTGGGACTGGACTGGATTCAATGCAGTGGCGGTGAGAGGAAGGTTGAGGAGATAGTTGTCGTATGCTGCAGTATCGGTCTCGAATTGGACGGCTCGAGTATATTCTCGGTCGTCGAGGTCGCAGAGATCGTTCATCTCGTCGTCGCTCATTCCCAAGTATCTCATGGCTTTGTTCTGGGCTTCCACGGTCTCACCACCGATCTCCTCACCCACCTGGTGAACGAGTACAAGGTTCATTGTGCTTGACAAGTTCCACCAGGTGGTGGGGAAGAAGCGGGTAGGTGAGCCGCTGTCGACGGCGGGGGCAGGGGAGGCAGAAGGGCCGGCTTCCATATCGCCTCCTCTGAGGGGTGATTGTACAGCCGGAGTTGGAACATTTGAGGAGCCAGGATCTCCATTGTTCGTAGGAGCCTGGGACAATAGCGGCTGAGATCGGGGTCGAGAGGCGGGGTACTGATCTTGAAAGCGAAGGGGCGTCTTGACGACCATTCGCTTGAAGTTGCGAGGCATTGTTGAATGTTCGAGATGTTATTGGTACAATGAGATGCTGGCGAAGAACAACGCGAAGGACAATGAGCTTGAAGTATTGTCCTTGGTGTTGTTGGGGGAAGAAGAAAAAGTTTGCGAAGGAGAGGAAGAGCAGGCTTATATAGTCAGGTAGCGAGCAGGTTCATCCGATCTCGAGCTCTCATTCACTTTTGGCAATACGAATTTCACCTTCAAAGTGACCTGATTACGGGCCATCGTCTATCAAGTGAATTGAACACTTTGAAGTTGAGACCATTGTACGGCAAGTGGATGGAACATTAGGCTCGAGTCCAGGACCATTGTACTATAAGTAATTAAACATTGAGCTTTAAAGTTGAGACTATGGTACGGCAAGTGGATAGAACATTGAGCTTAAGTCGAGGACCATTGTACTACAAGTAATTGAACATTGAGCTTTAAAGTTGAGACTATGGTACGGCAAGTGGATAGAACATTGAGCTTAAGTCGAGGACCATTGTACTACAAGTAATTGAACATTGAGCTTTGAAGTTGAGACTATTGTACGGCAAGTGGATGGTACATTGGACTTTGAAATCGAGGATCATTGTACTACAAGTGATGGAACATTGAGCTTCAAAGTTGAGACCATTGTACAGCAAGTGGAAGGTACATTAGACTTTGAAGTCGAGTATCATTGTACTACAAGTGATGGAACATTAAGCTTTGAAGTTGAGACCATTATACGGCACGTCGATAGAACATTAAGCTCGAGTCGAGGACTATTGTACATTTGAGGAGCTAGCATCTCCCTTGTTTGTAGGAGCCTGGGACAATAACTGCTGAGATC
>Ga0302325_10029023_pt1 | contig 11437 bp, 8 predicted proteins | sample Palsa_T0_2_FD_201948 | JGI IMG/M metagenome (GOLD analysis project Ga0302325, IMG submission 201948) | Peat permafrost microbial communities from Stordalen Mire near Abisko, Sweden - Palsa_T0_2 | ecosystem: Environmental > Terrestrial > Soil > Palsa > Peat permafrost | place: Sweden: Abisko... | reverse complement strand
GAACAGCCCGTCGAGCAGGCTCCGGCGCGTCGGATCGGCCAGGGCTCTGAACACTGCGTCCACGGTGGACAGAATATGTGACTATTTGGTCACATGTCAAGCGGAGCCATCAGGAACTCGGTTCGACCTCGGCCTTTACCCGCTCGAGCGTCGTGCGCATGTCGTTGCGGTTGGTACGGCCCCGGGACCAGCCCATGAGCGCCCAGTAGAGGCGCAAGGGCAGCGTGGGCGCGAGCGAGAAGGACTCTGTGACATCCGTGCCGTCTCCCGCCGCCTCCAACTGATACCCCCAGGTGCTCAACGGCTTCTCGCTGGGGCCGACGCCGAAGCGGAACACGCGGCCGGGCTCAGATTCGAGCACGGTGCACGTGGTCCAGTAGATGGGACCGATGCCGTTCCGCTTCACGTGGCCTCTGAACTTGGCGCCCACGGCCGGGCCGGTGGCACCCTCGAGCCACTCCGCCTCGAACGTCTCGGGGCTGTAGCGCCCGATCTTCGTGACGTCGCTCACCAACTCCCAGATGTCCTGGGGAGTCGCGGCCATGTGGACGGTCACCGATTCATGCATGGGAGCAACCCTACGGCCGAACCGCCCCGCGCCGCGGGCGTGTTCGTACGGCCGGCCCAGTGCCGGACTTCACCATGGGGAGATCTTCGCTTCGGGTATCTGCATGGAGAGGCAGAAAGGGTGCCCGGCCGGATCAATCAGAACTCTCCGGAGCCCAGCCGGATGTTCGCCATCAACAGGCGGCCCCTACTCCGACGCCGGCCCGTGCGCGAGCCAGCGGTCGAGAAACGCCATTGCCGCGACACCGTGCCACTGGTGCTCGCCCTCGAAGATGTCGTGCTCCAACCGCTCCGCCACTCCGTCGTGCTCGTAGACGAGGCGGGTGCGACGCACCGACTCGGTCGCTGCCGCCAGGGGGAAGAGCGGATCTTCGGTCCCCGTCTCGACGAGCAGGGGGCGGGGCGCGATCAGGGCACCGAGGTCCTCGTGCTCCAACCGGCCGAGCATGTTATGGAGAACTTGAGATCCACACATGTTCCACGGCATCTTGTGGCTCTCCGCCCACGAGGAGAAGTACCCGCTCACCACCGCCGCGGCCACGCGATCGTCGTACGCCGCGGTGAACAAGGTGACGGTGCCCCCATAGGAGAGCCCGACCATCCCGATCCGGGAGGCGTCCACCAGCGGGTGCTCGGCCAGGACGTCGAGACAGCGGGTCAGGTCCCAGATGTTCTGGGCCAGCGGGTTCCAGCCCGCCATGGCGGCATGGACCAGGTTCGTGTCGCAGGCGTAGTGGTCCTCAGGGTTCCAGTCCAGTCGCTCGCCGAAGCAGCGCAGATCGGGCGCCAGGACCACGTACCCGCGGTGGACGAGCTGGAGGGCATAGTCGCTGTTCGGTGCGTTGGTGTGCTCCAGCCCGACCGCCTGGGACTTGCCGGGTCCGTGACCGTGGCACGCGAGCACGGCCGCGCCCTCGGAGACCCGGCCGTCGGGCACCAGCAGATAGGCCGGCACCGACATGGTGTCCTCGGTGTCGAACACGATCTTGTCCCGGCGATAGCCATCGCACTCCACCGATTCGAGGGTCTCGGTGTCGAGCGGCACCGGCGTCGGCATCGGGCCCAAGAGCTCCACCAGGCGACGTCGCCGACCTTCGAGCCAGCGCGGCAGGGACGTCAGATCTCCTTCGGGGAGGGGGTCCTCGTGGGTGGTCGCACCCAGCCGCGAGACCCACTGGTACCAGGAGGAGTAATTGCGGCGCGGGGCAGAGAAGACGAACTCCGGAGCGTCGCTACTCATCGATGGCCCGTTCTTCGGCATTGATCTTCATTGGCGCTCAATGTAGGCCGTGGCATCGGGTGAGATTGAGGTCGGGCAAGATCTCGGGCACAATTCCTCCCGTGACCCTCGCCACCAGCCTCAGCGTGCATCCGCTCTCCCCCAATATCGGGGCTGAGGTCTGGGGGGTCGACCTCTCGGTGCCCCTGGCACCCGAAGTGGTGGCCGCAGTGCGCGACGCCCTGAACACGCACCACGTCATCTTCTTCCGCGACCAGTCACTCACGCCCGCGCAACAAGCGGATTTCGCCCGCCAGTTCGGGGAGGTGACCGAGGCCCATCCGGTTCTTCCCCCTATTGAGAACAGCACCGAAGTGCTCGCCATCGACGGCAAGGTCGACCGGGCCAGCTGGTGGCACACCGATGTCACGTTCCTCGAGACTCCGGTCCTCGGATCGGTCCTCTACATGCTCGAGGTGCCCGAGGTCGGTGGCGACACCATGTGGGCCAGCACGCAGGACGCGTACGACGGGCTGGCCCCCGCCGTGCGGACCATGTGCGACAGCCTCATCGCCATCCACCATGATCCCTGGTTCGCCGCCGACGTCGATGCGCGCGGCGGCTACGAATGGAACGGGACCTGGCGGGAGAAGTTGGTGCCCGCCCTGCATCCGGTCGTGCGCACCCACCCCGAGAACGGGCGCAACGGCCTCTTCGTCAATGGGCAGTTCACCCAGTCCCTTCTCGGTCTGTCCAAGAACGAGAGCAACGCCATATTGGAGATGCTCTACCACCACTGCGTGCAGCCCGAGTACACCTGTCGTTTCCGCTGGAAAGCGGGCTCGGTGGCCTTCTGGGACAACCGGGCGACCATGCACTACGCGCTGGACGACTACGGGAACGCGCCCCGCTACGCGCACCGGGTCACGTTGCGCGGCGACCGGCCATTCGGTCCCGCCCTTCCTGCTCGCACTGACGGCTGAAGCGATCCGCTGATGTGGGCCGGCCTCCCGGCCGTTCTCGGCATTGCCGTGGGTGCGTTCGTCGGGACCAATATCGACAACGCCGTGGTGACAGTTGTCATGGTCGTGGCGGCGCCGGCGGAACGGGCCCGTCGCATCGCCGTCGGGCAGGTGCTCGGGTTCTGCCTGCTCGTCATCGCCGCCGTCGGCATGGCCGTGCTCCTTTTCGAGATCCCGACGCGCGTCATCGGACTGCTCGGCGTCGTCCCTCTCGCCATCGGCATCCGCGGGCTGTTCGGTCTCCGTCATCCCGAGAGCCGTGCCCGACTGTCCCGAAGAGCCGTCGGGAGCGGGTTCGTCTCCGCCACGCTGGTCACCATCGGAGCCGGCGGCGACAACCTGGCGGTCTATATCCCTCTCTTCAAGGCGAGCCATGTCGCCGGGACCATCGAGACGCTCCTCGTCTTCGCCGTGGGCGAGGTGCTCCTCACCCTCTTCGTGCTGTTCGCCGGGCAACACCGACACGTGCGCGCCGTCGTGGACAACGTCGCCGTCTTCGGGGCGCCGGTCCTCTACTGTGCGATCGGGGTCCTCGTGCTCGCGCAGGCGGGCACGCTCAGCGTGCTGTGACGACTCCCGGGCATGACAGCTGCGGCAGCCGACCGCGTCAACCCGAAGGGAGGGGCTGCGACTTCTGCACCACGACCCAGCAGGTCCCTTGCGGCTTGTGATTCGTCTTCAAGATGCACTGCGACGACGGCGGCACGTTGTTGTGCAGCTTCACCACGGTGTACGTGCTGGGTCCGTATCTCTTGTCCGGCCCGAAGGTCCACACGGGTGACAGGCCCCCCGGGAAGTTCTTGATCTTCGACATCGCCGTCACGAACGTGCGCCGGTTGAGATCAGGCCCCGCATTGGTGGCGGCCTGCGCGAAGAGTCGTATCGAGGTACACCACGCCTGAATGGGCCCCTGCTCTTCGATGTAGATGCTGGTCGTCCCCTTTATCGGCTTGGGGTGCGCCTTGTGCCACGTCGCGTAGCACGAGCGCACGCCGGGGTCATAGCCACCCTTGCTCTCGGGCCGGGCATCGTCGAATCCCCCGAGAGTTTCGGTGGTCACGCCCTCCTGGCCGTTGAGGGCCTGCTCGTACGGCTCGGGGATGAGACCGAGACCGACTTCGATGCCTGACTGGTAGTCACTCAGGAGAAGTTGGGGGAAGTACTTCTGCGTGGTCTCGGCACCGATGTACGGGAAGAAGGCGTTCTCGGGCAGAAGGGGGATCACCGATTGGACGCCGGCCGCCTTGAGCCGCTCCACCGCGAGTTGGGCGTCGGAGTCGGTGCTGGCCGTCTCGTCGAGATCCGCTGCGATCGTGAAGACCTGAGGGGTGATGCCAACCTTCTTGAGGTCGGGCAGGAGGTAGTCGTGCAACGCGAGCTGGTCACCCGACTGGTCCGACACCACGACCCCGACCTTCTTGCCGCCACCGAGACGACCCGAGCTCAGCCCCCACTTCACGGTGGCGCTGAGGATCGGCGCGTCGTCGGCTCCCGTCCACCAGAGGTACGGGGAGCCCAAGTTCGTCCAATTGGTGATGGTCGACCAGGCGCCGATCATCGGTGTCTTCCCCTCCTGGGTGACGCACAGCTCGTTGTCCCCGGTCCAGGTGCCGATACCGTCGATGACGACAAACGCGGCCGGGCTGCCCTGGGTCCACTGCTTGCAGAGCGAACGCATCTCGGTCTCGTTGCTCGGGTTGAAGCTGGAGATGATCGGGTTGATCTTGCGTCCGTGGATGCCACCGCTCGCGTTGATCTGGTTCACATAGAGATGGATGGCGTAGATCTGCTCGTTGTACTCCTTGTCCTCGGCGAAGCCGAGTTGCCCGGCCTCGCTGTTGATGGCGACGACGGGGAAGACCACATTGATCGCATGGGCGGTCACGCCCCGGGCGCTGGTACTGGCCTGGCTCACCGGCGACGGCGTCTCGGCGGCACCGGCGCTCGAAGGGGCGAGCGCGATCCACACGATCAGCCCCACGACGACCCCGAGCACGATGAGCGCGGTGCGGAGCTGCATGGCGGGCGGCCGGCGGCGGAGCCGGCGCCAGCTGCGGCCGATCGGCCGCAGCGGATTGTGCGGCCGGATGGATCCCGATCGCGCAGACGTGCTCATGGTGCGTCGCCCTTCCTCGCCGCGACCCCGTCAACCGGAGGCCGATCGACACTCACTCCCGATGGTCCTGATGCAAGTATTGCCTCATCGCTGGCCCCGAGATAGGCCGCCAGCGCGAGCGGATCGGCGCGGACCACCTCGGATGGACCGGCCGCTACCACGCGTCCCTGCTCCATCACCACCACGGTCGTACAGAGCTCGAAGACGAGTGGCACGTCATGTTCGACGAGGACGATCGTCGTGTCGGCCACCTGGTGCAGCCGCTGCAGCAGGGGGATGAACGCTTCGGCCTCGCGCTGCGCGATGCCTGCCGTCGGCTCGTCGAGCAGGAGCAGCCGCGGCTCGGCCAGGAGGATGGAGGCCAGATCGACCACGCGGCGCGTCCCCGTGGAGAGCTCGGCCGTACGGTGATAGAGAAAGCGATCCAGACCGAAGGCGCCGATCACCCGGTCCACCGCGGCCCGCTTCCTCTTCTCGGATCGTCGGGCCCAGGGCAGCTGGAGCGTGGTCGACAGCACCGACACCTCGTGCTTGACGTCCTCACACAGAAGCAGGACATCGAGCACCGACAACTCGGGGTAGAGCCGGCAGTCCTGGAAGGACCGGACCATCCCGATGCGCTGGCGCTCCTCGGGCAGGTACTCGGCCAGGTCCCTGCCATCGAGCCGCACCGTGCCCTGCTGGGGGATGACGAGTCCCGAGATCATGTCGAGCGTGGTCGTCTTGCCCGATCCGTTCGCCCCGATCAGCCCGACGATGGCGCCGGGCTCGGCCTCGAAGCTGACGTCGTCGACAGCCCGCACACCACCGAAGGTGACGCCGATGTTCTCGACGGTGAGGCGAGCCGGACCGGTGACGGTGCCGGGGGCACTCACGAGTCGACCGCCTCGGGAACCAGCGCCTCGGTGCCCCGAGGAGGAATGCCGGCGCCGGCGCCGCCCCCGTGACCATTGCCCCCCGGCAACGTTCCGCCGGAGCGACGGGACGCCAGCTTCGCCTGCGCCGTGTGCACACCCATCGTCACCAGGTCGCCGAAGCGATGCAGGAGCTCGCCCAGGCCGCCGGGCAGGTAGAGGATGAAGGCGATGAGACCGAGCCCGCTCGTCAGGAACTGGATGGTCGGATTCGCCCCGAAGAGCGCCGGGAGCCCTTCGAGGTAGAGGGCGCCGAGCACGGCCCCCGAGATCGACCCCAGGCCACCGATCACCACCATGGAAATGATGATGAACGAAACCGTCGGATCGAACGTCGTCGTGCTGAAACGCTGCGTCGCGAAGGCAAGGCAGGCACCGGCGTAGCCCGCCATGAAGCCCGACAATGCGAAGGCCATCAACTTGGTGCGCAGCACCGGTATCCCCATGGCCGCGGCGCCGAGCTCGTTGTCACGCACGGCAACGAGGCGGCGCGCGATCCCTTTGTCGCGCCAGAGGCGGACGGCGAAGATCGAAAGCAGGAGAACACCGAGAGCGAACCAGGAGAACGCGCGCTGGGACTGCAGGTTGATCCCGAACAGATTCGGCCGGCCGATCAAGGTGGAGGCGGGGTTGGGGAGCCCCGTGCACAGCGTCTTGTGAATGCCGGGAAGCGTCCAGCACGGGGTGGCCAGGACGGCCTCCTGCATGAAGATGGCGAAGCCCAGGGTGGTCACGGCCAGGAAGAGCCCGGGCATGCGGAGCGCGGGAAGGCCGACGATGATCGCCACCACGGCCGTGACCGCACCGGCAACGAGGAGAAGGAGTGGCAGCGGGTACGAACTACCGAGGTGGGCCGCGATCAGCGCCCCGACGGCGACGAGGGCGAACTGGCCCAGCGATACCTGCCCGGCCCATCCGGTCAGGATGGTGAGCGAGAGTGCGATCACCGCGTAGATGCACACCTGGCTGAACAGATAATTATTGCCCACGTTGAGCACCAGCGGGAGGAGGGCCGCACCGATGGCGGCCAGCCACATGCCCGAAACCGAGACTCGGTTGCGCAACGCGTCGATCTTCGCCCGGGTCGTTGCCGCACCGTGTTGCCACGTCGACAGCTCGCCCGTACGGCTGCCCTTGCGCAAGGCGCGCACCCGGACCAACAGCACGACGAGCAACACGATGAAGAGCGCCAGCTGCTGGTTGGCCGTGGAGGACACGTTCCACTGCAGGAGCTCGTAGAGCACGCCCACGCCGACGCCCGCCACGAACGCCACAGTGAGATTGATCATGGCGCCGACGAGCGCGGCCGTAAGGGCGAACAGCAGCAGGTCCGGGCTGAGGACCTGGGTCAAGGCACTCGTCTGCCCGGGAGCGTTGAGGATGGCCGTGAACGCGGAGAGGGCGCCGGCCACAATCCACGTGAGGGTCGAGGTCCGGCGGATCCACACACCCGAGAGCCGGGCCGAGTCGGCGTTTTCCGACATCGCCCGCATGTTGAGGCCCCAGCTGGTGGACCGCACCGCCACCGCCAGGGCGATGGCCACGATCGGCGCCACGATGAGTGTCAGCACCTCGCCCGGGGTGAAGATCACCGATCCGAGCGAAAATGAAATGTCGAAGGGGACCGGCACCGGCTTGTAGAGGTTGTGGGGCCGGATGAACGGCAACGCGGTCAGCGCCAGGAGAACCTGGCTGAGGCCGATGGTGGCGACCATGACGAGAACCCGGGGCCGGCTGAAGAGGCGCCGGAGCACCAGTTCGGACAGGCCGCCGACCGCGGCCGCGAGAGCGATGGAGAGGACGAGGGCGAACCAGTACTCGAACTTGAAGTCGGCCGTGAGCTTGACCAGGAAGACAGCGGCGATGACCCCCACCTGTCCCTGGGCGAAATTGAGCACCCGGTTGGTGCGGTAGATCAGGACCAGGCCCACGGCCAACAGGCCGTAGCCGAGCCCGATGATGACACCTTGCAGGAGGACGAAGTTCGGAGCGGACAGCGCCAACATTGACGATGACGCTCAGCTCAGACCCGAGGCGGCGGTGCCGAGGAAGACGGGTCTTAACAGGTCGTCGCGACCCAGCAGCTCAGCCGTCGGGCCGTCGAAGCGTATTTCGCCGCGCTCAATGAAGAAGCAACGATCGGCCAGCCGCACGGCGCGGTTGATGCTCTGCTCGACCAGGATGACCGTGGTGCCCTCTTGATTGATGCGTCGGACCATCGCCATGAGAACGTCCACGGTCATGGGGGCCAGACCGAGGGCCAGCTCGTCGATCAGCAACAGCCGGGGGCGGGTCATCATCACCCGGGCCAGGGCCAGCATCTGCTGCTCCCCACCCGAGAGCGTCCCCGCCGGCTGATCGAGCCGGGCCTTGAGTTCGGGGAAGAACTCCATCGCCTCGTTCAGCGCGCTGGCGGAACGGGCGCGGTCGCGCCGCATCGTGTGGCCGCCGATGCGCAGGTTGTCACGCACGGTCAACCCGGGGAAGGTCATCTTTCCGCCCACCAGTAACGCCACGCCCTCTTCGATGATCTGCTCGGGCTCCAGGTAGGTCGTGTTCATGCCGAAGATGCGGACGACGCCGCGGTGCGGATGCGAAAGCCCCGACACGGCCCGCAGCAAGGTCGATTTCCCCGCCCCGTTCGTCCCGAGCAGGGCCACCATCTCACCCTGTTCAACCTGCAGATTCATGTCGAAGAGCACCTGGTTGGTGCCGTAGTAGAAGTCCAGGTTGTGCACCTGCAGCGCCGGGATCTCTCCGCCGCTCTGCCGGCGCCGCCCTTCGGTGTAGCGCTCGATCACGTCCTCGATCACCAAGGTGATGTCCCGGCGGACAGTGCGGGAACCGATGATCAACAAGATGCCGCCGGCCACGCATACGGGACCGATGATCGTCAGCGACACGACGATGCCGTGCAGTCCCCCGATGGCATCGGACACCGCGCCCAGGATCACCGAGCCGGCGAAGCCGCCGAAGACCAGCGAGTAGACGCCGAACATGGCGAAGCAGATGGTCCGCATCTCGGGCGGCGCGGTGGCGGCCAGGGTCATGAAGATGCAGATGGCCAGCGGGGACACCGCGGCCATGGCCAGGAACTGGAGCACCACGAACATCCACAGCTTCGGCACGTACAGCGAGGTGACGAACAAGCCACCGTACGCGGTGATGCAGAACCCGGAGATGACCAACGGGCGCTGCGGAGCCCGGCGGAAGTAGCGGTCGCCGATCATGTAGGCCAAGGGCAGGCCGAGGAAGCCGGCCACGCCGATGATGGCGTAGACCTCGCTCCGGCTGGCCGTGTCCAGGTGGAACTTGTCGACCAGGAAGAGATTGCCGAAGAGCCCCGAACCGGTACCGACGAAGCCGAGGATGGCCACCGCCACCAACTCGTAGTAGAGCGACCGGATGCGCAAGAGCCGGGTCATGGCCGAGCCGAGGAGAACCCGGGGCGCCTTCTCCTGCTGGGAGTGCAGGTCCATGCCCGACTCCTTGAGAATGTGGCTGCTCTCGTTGGCGCCCTTCTCCGGTTCCCGGAGGGTGAAGAGCGCGAAACCCATGGGAATGCCCGCCAGGGCGACCAGGAGGCCGTAGCGCCAGCTGTGGGTCACAGTGACCACGAAGCCGAAGATCAGGGTGCCGACCGTCGCCGAGATCGGGTCGGAGAGGTTGTGCCAGCTGAAGACGCGCCCCCGCCCCTCGGTCGGATAGGCGTCCGAGAGGTACGAGTTGTGCACGGTGTTGTTCACCCCCGATCCGACGGAGGCGGCCAAGTAGAGGAAGGCGAAGGCCCACACGTTCGGTGAGAGGGCCATGACCGAACCGAAGACAGCGAAGATGAGCAGCGAGACAGCCGCCACCACCTTGCGGCTGCCCCGGTCGGCCCAGAGGGCGAGCGGCACCGCCCACAACAACTGGGACACCTGGGCCACGAAGGCCACGGCCCCGAGGGCGGCGTTCGACATGTGGAAGGAGTCTTCAAGGTTGTGGCCGATGACGTTGATGCCGTACCCGAACGTGCCCGGGATGAGCGCCGCACCGGTCATGAGGACGAGCGGAGACCAGCCCGCCGTTCGCAGCATCCCGAGCAACGGGGGCGGCTTCCCGTCGCCCGTGCCCGGCATGACGGCCAGGTCCGCGATGACCTCAGGATCTCGCGCCTTTTCGACTACGTCGCGCAAGAGGTCGTGGGGGACGGCAAAGTCGAAGAGCGGCCCTTGGTTCACCGGGTCAGCTGGCACTGGGTCAGCACTCTATCCCTGACGTGCGCGTCAGGTACCTGTGCGGCAGGGCAGGTCACATCCGTCCCGTCGTCCCATCGTGATGGTCAGGCGACAGCGACGACGGACGCCACGGTCAGCGGGCCTTCGGGCAGCACGGCCACGCGGCCGGTCCCGCCGAGCGCCGCGAGGGCGTCGCTGACCACGGTGGTCAGGTCGTGCACCGGGACGAGCTGTGCCTCCTGCGTCGTCTGGTCCGTCAGTCCACCGCTGTAGAGCCACACCTGCGCCCGCCGAAGCACCCGACCGAGCACCTGGGCCTGCCAGCGGTCGAGCTCAGGTCCGGCGGCCTCGACCAGGTCGCCCGGCGTGCGGGAGCGGGAAAGGACTTCGGCAAAGGCGCCGTCCGCCGGGATGCCGTCTCCACACGCCGCCGCCATGATGATGATCCCGCCGTGGCGGACGATGCGTTCGGCCGCGGCCATGCCCTTGACCGCCTGGTACAGGTTCCGGTCGAGCGGGTGTCCCCCGTTCGTCGAGACCACGACGTCGTAGGGGCCTTCCACCTGCTGCACGGCGGATGACTCGACGAACGCGCAGGCGGCGTCGTGCGCCGCCTCCAGCGGTCCGCAGAACACGGCGGTGACCTGTCGGGCCCGGTTGATCGCCACATCGAGGGAGAGGTGAGGGGGAGCCAGGGCCACCGCAGCACGTACGAAGTCGTGCACCGGGTTGCCGATGCGGGTGACGAAGGTGGCGCCGGCGTCCGCGATGCGGCGAGGGTGGTGCGCCTCCAGGATCGTCCCGGTCGCGGCCAGGCCGGGGCACACGGCCTTGGGTCCACCGCTGAACCCGGCAAAGAAGTGGGGCTCCACGAACCCGGTGATGATGCGCACGTCGGCTTCGACGTAGTGACGCTGCAGGAGAACGGGCGCCCCGTCAACCTCCCCCACCTTGACGTGTTCCGCACTGTCGGCGTCATGGTCGACGATGGCGTAGCGCGCCACGATCTCGGGACCGACGAGCTCACGCATCTCGGACAGGGTGGCCTGGCGATGGGTGCCGGTGGCGCAAAGGAGCGTGATGGCTGAGTCGGGTATCCCCGCTTGCTCCAGGTGACGGAGCACCGGTGGCAGCACCGTCCGGTTGGGCATCGGTCGGGTGAGGTCGGGAAAGACGACGACTACCCGGGCGGCCCCTTCGAGCAGCCGGGACAACGGGGGCCCGGAGAGGGGATGTTCCAGTGCGTGCCCCACCGCATGGTCGGCGTCGGGCAGTCCGGGAAGTTCCGTGGGCAGGATCACCCTGGCGTCATCAGGCACCTCGATCGTGCGCCCGTCGACGCCGTAGGCCAGGTTGACGAGCACGGGCCTCCTCGCGTC
>Ga0302325_10029022_pt1 | contig 11437 bp, 15 predicted proteins | sample Palsa_T0_2_FD_201948 | JGI IMG/M metagenome (GOLD analysis project Ga0302325, IMG submission 201948) | Peat permafrost microbial communities from Stordalen Mire near Abisko, Sweden - Palsa_T0_2 | ecosystem: Environmental > Terrestrial > Soil > Palsa > Peat permafrost | place: Sweden: Abisko... | reverse complement strand
CTCCATCCACCATTCAAAATGGATAGCGTCCTCATGGAAGGAGAACACTATGAAGGATACACCCTTGCTGTGTACCATAAACTCCATTGCCTGGTAGCCGCCCTTCCACTTTCAAACCTCCTGCAGATCTTTGACCGAATATACTAACATTTACTTAAAGTCAATATTGACCACTGCTCTTGGCACCTCTCGTGAAGAATGGGCAGCACTCGAAGAGCAGAAAAAGGAACACAGGTCCCACTGTGTAGAGTATCTCCGACAAAGTATCCTTTGCTCAGCAGACACTACTCTAGGAGGGGAGACTGGCTCTTGGACAAAGAGCACGGGTTGGGGCCAGACTCATTCATGTGTTGATTTTGATGCGTTGACGGAGATGGCGGATGAGAAGGCCATTTGGGACTTGAGCAATGATCTCTTGCCGATAGATTTTGACCCGCTTGCTGTCAAGCCTTCCGAGGAGGAGCATTGAATTTGTGAAGCTTTAGGATTGGTGCCAGTCGCAAAACCATTGCGGAGGGTGGTTCAAGGATCTGGTCCCTCCCATACGCCAATACGAGCCATTCATTAATGGGAGTCTCCCATTGATGAATGAACCTCCCATTGGCTAATGGGAGTTCCGAATGCGAACGGGAGGTCCCATTAACCAATGTCCATTAGCGTACTGGAGGTTAGGGGGTAAAATTCGCAAATACGTCTCCAGTTACTCGGCCTTCCAATTATCTTTTGATCTTCACACAAATCTCTTACTCGTGATTCAAATGCCTTTGTTTTAAACTTTAAAATTATTCAGAAATATAAAATATGAAGTGAAATTGTAAAAAAAGTCATATAGTTTTCCGGCTAATCGACCTTCCGGTGCGCATTTCTAGGGTCAAATGATCATCATCTCTTACACGCCAGTTTTACACCAAATGACAATGAAACTCGTTTGCCGATTACAAATATTCGAGTGAATATCAAGGGATATATATAGATATACTCCTTAAAAGTTTTAGTGTTTTGCGCATATACTCTTAAACCTCACAAACTTCACCCAACACGTGACGTCGGGGACTGCGATAGCTTCAGGTTCTAGTACTTCAAGTGCACCTGGTAAACCTACAATTAGGGATACGAGGGCTATAGCGGCAAGGGGGAGGATGGCACTAAATAGAGGAAGAGAGAGGGCTCAAGGCAGAGGATTAAGGGAGGGGCGTGGTACTTGTAGCTAAAATAGGAATTGATGATGCCACTATTGATGAAATACAGCTCCCGAACCTCCCATACGCTAATATCATTGGCTAATGGGACCTCCCGTACGCTAATGAACCTCCCACTGGCCAATGGGAGGGACCAGATCTATATTCTTATTCGAGTCTAGCGTAGAAAATAAAATATTGTTCAGTAACAGAGCCATTCAAGTCAATATCAGAGTAAATATTAGTGATTCTCAAGGTATGGAAAGACTTTCACAAGCGCTTGGTGCTCCCCAGCAACGTATTGCTGAAAGGCCCACGAAGAATTTGCATAATGACACACTTAAGGGCTCACTGTCTCCGGTGTATGACACAAAAACTTTTTTTCGCTTGCAACTAAGCTCAATTCATTTCAAACTAAAAAATAGAGTCAAGTACCGCACAGCCTCACAATGAAATCTCACTTCCTTCCAAGGACTAATTCTCCATCATTTCATTGTCAATCAAAAGCCCACTCCCTACCAACCCAAAACCTTCAGTGAGCCGCCTTTGTCAAATCAGCTTCTTTCATATTGACTCTCTCCTAGATTGAGAACCGGGGTGTCTAACTTACAAGCTCGAGTTACTTGCGCTCATAGCTCTTAGTAACTTCCTCAGCAACCGGACCGGAAGCCATAGAGGGAGTGCGCTTCTCATAGCTCTCCGTGACCTCCTCTGCAACTGGTCCAGAAGCCATTGAGCGCTTTTCATAGCTCTCCGTCACTGCTTCAGCAACAAGGCCAGAAGCCGGAGATGGAGCTCGCTTCTCATAACTCTTCGTTACTTCTTCGGCGACGGGACCAGAGGCCATGGATCTCTTATCATAAGATTTAGTGACCTCCTCTGCAACAGGCCTCGAAGCCATAGAGCGCTTCTGGGCCTCAATGATCGCATTGGGATAGCCCATGCTGTAGCCGTGAAAGCGAGAATGGCTGCCGCAACGAGGGATGTGAACTTCATTTTGGGAATTGGTACGGAACTTTTCGGGTCATGGAGACAAGACAAGAAGAGAAGTGTTGGAACCTGTCTTGTTGAAGGACATGGATTGGACTGTGGGGGATGCGGAGTTTTACGGATCCAGCTTCCACTTAGACTATGAAAATAGCGCAAAAGTTGTACATGTATGCATGCCTAAAACTAGAAACTTATTTATAGAATTTTTTATCATATTCTCACAGCAGGGGTAATATTTTCCATCAAATATCTCGGCAATATGTGCTCATGCGGTGACGTATGAACAATGATCACCCTCCTACGAAAGACAAGCATTGAATCCTACGGATGAAGAAAGCATCTTAGCACTTGATGCTGACAAGTGCATCCTGGGGACTAAGGTATGTAGAACTGGGAGAGGAATAGGCTGGTTGGAAGGCACCATGCTCGACTTCGAATGGCCGGCGACTACACCTACGATCAGCACGGTTAAATCAATCACAAGCCGACTTTTCGAGTAACCTTCCTAAAATTATTTTACTTGCTTGTCAAGATTTGCTGTAACTCTAGTCAATGTAATAGTTTGTCCCTTTGAAGAGCCTTAGAAACGGAAAGAGCTTGAAGAGTAGCGGTTAGTAGTCGGAATGGAGAACTTCACGGAAAATGCACTCGGAATCTCAGATTTGAAGTTGCAATTTAGAGAGTCAAGTTTCTATAACTCAAAACTATAGAAGTTTCAAGTTCATCAGGCAGAATTGATGATTACATTGTTGAAGTCGAAAGACGGTTGCCCCTTTTCCAAAACTAGCATGTGACACAACGTCATAAAGATTCGTTCCTACAAAACGGAATCCCTGAAGTAGCAATAGTAGTCGTATTCTTCTCCGCCTTCCACCCCATGGTCAACCTCGTGCAATGAAGCGTATGTCCATAACTATAGACATCGTCGTCCAAATGCCTGTGCTCGACAAGCGCAGAATGCAATCTCCTCCACAAATAAAGACAATGTATGATATGATAATCGTAAAGCGGATACACTTCATCAAACTCTCCCTTCACTACCAAGTCCCTCGGAGCTGGCTTTGTGTGTTCAGGGTCGTAGAACCATTCGAAGTCGACCTCTGTCATCATCTGCTCCAGCACTGCACCGTTGTAGCAATCGTGCGAATACCATCGAGAAGCCATCACGTCGAAATGGCATCCCAGTCGCTTTGCGTCTTGCCAGTTGTTGCCGCACTTGGCTTCTCCCGTCTTGGGACTAATGACAAAGCCTTCGTTCACACTGATTTCATGTATTGGCGCTGGTTTCGGCGAGGGAGCCGGAGCTGTTTTCTCGAAATGTTGTGATATTGATGTTATGACTGGTTTTGAGGCAGCGGAGAAGGCAATGCCGAGGAGGATCCCGCAGAGGAAAGTGAGAGCGTATGGAATGGTTTTTCGTAGACACTTTCTTCTGGACTTCTTTCCTTCGAGAGATTCCCATTCTGATTTCTCGAATATGGGACTTTCCGCGGCCTCGCTGCTCAAACGAAGTTGAGTATACGCTTGTTCTGGAGCCATTGTATTTGGACAAGTAGAAACCGAATTAAGGCAAGACCTTGAACTTCAAGTTGATGGTAGTTAATCTAGCATCCGAGGTGCTCCAAAACCCAGAGCTGAGAGATGGCTAGAGAACTGGGCAGAATTATCTTTGAACGGCTGAAGAGGGAAGGTGCTTCAAAGATGGCAAGGCTGCTCAAGTTCAGGACTTGCTAAACAAGGTCCAAAGCCGAGCACCTTCTCAATCCTACCACCAAGGCGTAGCTTGGATCAATTACTCCACATTCCTAGTTTCTTGCGTGACGCATTTCAAAGTCGGACTTATGCATTCTATGGTTTGGAATTTACAACGGATTGGACGAAGATATCTTCTTGGATGCACCTGGGGCGGAGCCGTACGCTAACTAAGGGGTTAGCTTAGGTATGTTGGGATCCATGTAAGCTGGACGGACCCCTGGGCGGAATCCGATCGTCGCCATCGTAAATCGGGATCCTTGCAGCTTTGATAGCACGTTGACCTTACGGCAAAATCCGATTCGCTGCGGCTGGTGTAGCAGCCAGTACGGTGTAGAGACGCGCCGCCCTCGCGCTTCTGCAGTCCAGGGACAGCTTGACATGGTTAAGCTAACCGACTCGAACATCATGCTAGTCAGCGGGCTGGATGAATAGATCCAGCTCCAGCAATGTGTCACTATCAGCACTGGCTGTTGGAACGGCTTCTCAAACTCCTCACCTCAAGAAGCTAATTTTCGAAAAACCAAAACAACCTCATCAACATGGCTAAAGAACTTGCAAACGGGTATACCAGGTAAGCAATCCTACACGGCTTCTAAGATATGATTGCTAACGAGGTGATACCAAAGAGTTGACGATGGAAGCTTCGACAAGGAGCGAGTGGAAAGTCCCGACTTCAATTCCTCGCTCTTAATCTTGAGAGGATATCATGTCAAGTGTATGGACTACACCAAGCCATGATGAAAAAGATTCCTTCCGTTATTCTCCTTACCATACATGGAAATCATCAAGGACGTGATTCTCTTTGCACTGGCTTTTCTCGGTCTTTTCAGCATTTTCCAAAGGCTAGCAAATACTCATGATCTTTGCCTGAACCGGCAATTCCTCGGAGTCTGTGACTGCGGCGAATCTGTGGCAGAAACAATTTCTAGAGGTTGCAAATTTGACTCATTGGCCAAGACCTTGCTACCTGAGCACTGTCAAGATGACGAGCTCACCGCCGAATTCAACACTGCTTGCAACGGACCAAATGGTACTATATGGATCCCGGGGCTCCTTATATCCTTTGTCCTCTTACTCCATTTACTCTGGAAATATGAATTAGTTTCATATACTCTAGAGACAGGCAGTAGAATTCTTCTTTATCCATGAAAGGTTTACTCCAAAAAAATTCTCAAATAGACAAATACTGACCCCCCCGTTATCCATTAGATATACTATGCAGATACTCTTCACACAATCGAAGTCGACCCGAAGGAAGTTGAGCTTATGGGCGATACCCCGAGTGCTCTAGTTCATATGGATGAGCACTGGCATACGATCCACTGTATCTTCTACTGGAGAAAACAATTCCGTACGAGATTCAATGGGAAGATTGTTGAACCAAGTTCGGATAGCGAAGGTCATATCAAACATTGCGGGCAAATTTTTCAGAACCCGGGGTATGGGACTAAGTCAGGGGTTGCGCTGAACATAAACGATGAATGAGGGCTTCTGCGAGAAATTTGGGAGAGATTAAGATGCAAATATCATAATTGCTTGAACGAGATGTATTTTGAGACTAATTTTCGTACGAAGCTCAAGTCACGGAGTGGGGGGTTCTGCCCCTCAGGAACGTAATGTTAGTTTGTATCCACAAATGCACTGTGAACGAAAGTGAATTCAAGGCGCTGAACTAGTGAGCTTGTGCCTCGCCAAGAGATTTAAACATTGGAAGAGCATGACAATCATTACTAAAATATGCAGCATGAGTCGGGATACTAAGCACTAACAACACTACCAAAAAGCCAAAATTCAACATGGGGATGCCATCTAACGATTTCAAAATGCTTAGATAGAATCACAGTGATACTAAAGTATGTCTAAGCGCTTGCATTAGACAAGTAATTATTTGACGAATAGTCTACATCGCAACAGCGTTGTTCGAGCCTGGGAAAGGATCAGCGCCAACAGAGTATTTCTGCCGCAGAGTTGCGTCGTCGTGGGACCTTCGAAACTACCCTGCACAGCAAAGTTGCCCACGACACAAATTTCCCATGCATACCGTGAGTCTTTTAGGCATTAATCTATAGCGAGAATGACCCGGGCTGAAAAGAACTTGGAGAATAGCGACTAAGACGGATACAGAATTCTGGTATCGAAATGGGTAGGTGTCACAAAAGAGAAGAATCCTCCTCACGAGGCGGATTTTACCGCTGATTCCCAGTCATCGTCCTGCCCCACCAGAGGAAGTTCGTTGCTGGTCTTCAGAACATCCGCCTTCTTCTGTCCTACGAAGCACAATTGTGAACTCTTCCTTCAAGGAATTAAACACGAGATGAAGCGTGTGTCTTTCGAAAGCAAAGAAAAGAATGCCGCCGACTCACATTTCCGTGTGATATCGGCCTCCAACCCAGATATTCGCAGCGGTCCAACCAACTTGGCAGACGTGTTGCTGGGTGCTAGTCCTGCCACCACCGATGGACAAAGAATCCTTCTCCAGGTTAATGGCAGTGACAACTTCATTCTCTGGCTCTCAGCCGTTGGTGAAAAGCCGCCGTGGACCTTTCAAGATGGGCTCAACCAGGCGAGGAGATTCTTCGAGCAAGACAGAGAGGCATCGATCTGCTTCTTGTACACGATGGATCACGAGTTAGATGAGGAACAAAGTCCGGATAAAACATATCTTGTATCGATCCTTAATCTCCATCACGGCGCAGTGGCATCAGTCGATATTTCCTTTCAGGACTGGCATGAACTGGAGGAAAATAAGACGAGAAGATCTCCCTGCCGAAGGGCGATGTCAATTTTTGGTCTTCGAAATTCTTTTCTCTTCGTGGCAGCAGTAATACTCATCAGTATGATAATCCTTGTTTTGGTCCCTGGAAGTAGGAGCAAGGAAGCAGAAGAGAATCTGCGGTTACACTGAATATCGGCAACAGCGAAGGACTGCAACGCCAACTCTAATTCACCAAGCCCTGGCCAAGTTTCTCTGAATGGATGGAGTCAACATTGCATGAGAATATCGACTGGTTCGTACGGATCGATGATCAGTCCATGTATCCGTCTTATCTGGTAGATGAATCAGAGATAAAATACCAAAAATGGTTTGCGCAGCGATACCCTGAAGTGGAGAGGGTACGCTCGAATAAAGAATACCTAAATAGCTCCTTCCGTAAGTTCATCGACTTGCGAATTTCCTTTGATTCGCTCTTTGGGAGTGTTACAGCATCTCATGTGCATCGAAATATCTTGAGGGTTCTCATTAGCTCCGTACCGTCTTGATACCCCGAACAGGGCATATTGACTTCCCGATCTCCCAGACGAAGCTCCAAAATCTTTTCAAATCCCCACAGACCGCCTTTTCCACCCCGCCCACTGCAAACTAGCTTTGCGTCGCTACTGGCAAGCTAAAGAAACCGGCAAGTACGTGTGCCCGCGAGATCTAGACTACGCGTACATTAAGCACTGCTTCAATGTTCTTGATGAATTTGCTTTCATCGATGGCCCGCGAGGATCTGAGCCGGTTCTGCCGGAGGTTGATGATACGAATTTGCCGTGGCTGACGAATGCTTGTTTTTGAGTTGTGTGTTGTGTAGTTGCGTACTAAAAGCACCACCACAATCTACTAGCACTAATTAATTACAAAGATCAAAAAATTCAAGTTCCTGCCAAAAAATGCAAGTGATAAACACACAATGGGAAACTTCCCACGAATTTGCAGGGTCTTTACGGAGTTCTATAAAGATAGATGCTCGACGTATCAATTTCAGTCAAGGGAGCACCGGAAAGACTGCTAGTTTCCGTGATATTTTGGAACCGACTCTGATTTGTCCAAAATACGTGACCGAAAACTTTCCTGTCCAGATGGAGTCTGTTCCAAATATTAAGTTCGGTTAATCCCTCTTTAACCCAACGTTCTCCATCTTCCTCAACCCAACAGCCCCAATCACACAAGCAACCCCCATCTCCGCAAACGCCATCCAAAACCCCGCTCTGTAACCTGCCAACAACTCCTCCGCCCTCCCCATCCCCCTCTCCCCCTCACTCTCGGTCACCGCCGCCGCAACAACCGCAATCAACGTCAACCCAAGACTTGTCCCAAACTGCGCCACAGTATTGAACACAGCACCAGCCAGCGCTTGCGTGTGCGCTGGGAACTCCTCTGAAACGGCGAGCAGACCGATAGTGAAGAGTATGTCGCAAGAGAGTGGGGAGAGGAGTTGGGCGGGGAAGGCGGCGTACCAATAGGGCCAGTGGGCTGAGATGAGCGCCATCAGGAGGGGGGCGCCAGCGCTGAGGAGGAGGGAGAGGAGGACGAGGAGGTAAGGGGAGGTGCGGTGGATGAGAAGGCCGGTGGTGAGCTGGATGGAGAAGCCGACAAGGAGGGAAGGTAAGATGCGAATGGATGCTCCGAGGGCTGATGTGTGTTGGACTTCTTGGAAGCTGTACGCGGGTTATTAAAATGTTAAGCTTGAGGGGTAGGGGCAGGGGAAGGAGATGAAAATGGGACATACAAGAGGGAACAGAAGATTTCCATTGCGTTCGCGACGGCATTTGAAAACAAGACTGTGAGGCAGACGCTCGTGAAGACTGCATTTCTCCATAGCGAGTTGGGGATAAGGGCTGGGAGGTGCAGGCGTTCACGGCGACCTTCCCACAGGATGAAACAGGGTATTAGAACAAAGCTGAGTAGTAGAAGGGTGATATTTGCAGGTTGGCGGATGTTTGAGACGGCACTCGTTAGTGTCCTACGTGATGTGAGTACAATGAGGCGACTATAAGAAGAGGGACAAAGAGAAACTAACGCGAGGACGTAAGAGAAGAGCGCCAGACATGTCGATGCCATCAATGCCCCTGCCCAGTCTATTTCTCTAAGCTTGAGAAGGACGGATCCGTCAATCAGAGCATCGCGTGGCAAAGCCCATAGACTAACTGAGAAGAGCGCCAATGAGAGACTTCCACATAGGTAGTACGAAAAGCGCCAGCCCACTGTGTCAAGGATGACACCTTCGAGCACCATTCCCAGGGAGAATCCGATCGGTTGGACGAAGCCCAGACATGAGAAGCCGATGTTACGTTTCCGGCCGCTGGGAGCCGCATTTGCAACAATGGCAACGGAAGTGGGCAGACAGAGTGAAACGGCAATTCCCTGCATGGCCCGGAACATAATCAATTCAATGCCTGTGCGAGCGAGACCGCATGCTATGATAAACATGCTGACAAGAAAGCAGCCTGCCAGATTGATACGTCGAGGCCCGATCACGTCTGCGATGGACCCAGCGAGGAGAAGACAGGAACTGCTCGTCAAGCTGCGCGAGTTTAGCGCTGAAGTAGGTCATTGCCCACCAGTGGGCGTAAACAAAGAGACCTACTAGTATACGGCGGATGGCCATAACAGAAGATACTCTGGAAGGGAGAGATCGGATGCCATCCTTGGAAGACCGATAGTGATGAATCCATTACACAAACTGCTTAGGAAGTTGACACCTGTGAGCACTGTAATAATGACAACAATACGTCCTTGTTTCAGACCCCCATCTTCGAGATCAAGAGGTACTCGTGAGGAATTTCCTGGGATTAACGGTATATCTGCTGTAGTATGCAAGCCTGTAGGCACTGGAGAAGACATAAAGGGTGGCTTCAGCAAGGGTGCAGGTAAGGAGGCGTTGCTCTTCGACGGCACAAACTCGATGGCAGACAATAGCTCTGACATAATGATCTAGAGAAACAGGGTCATTTAGTACAAGAATGAGCAATGATGCAAAGCAGGTGTAGGCTCTTTAGATGTAGAGGAAGAGACCGCTATTAAGCAAAGAGCGTGAGACGACATCGGAGATCAAAATTTCAGGCACCCCGTTATTCGTGGCCTCGGAGTCGGGATAAGTCCGGCTAACGGAGTAGTCATCAAAACTTTAAAGGCATTCAGCATGGGACATATCAGCTCTCTCTTTTGGCTATTTCGTTGGCTTCAACTCGAGGGATCGCGAACGCCACTGTTAGAAATTTTACAGGAAGAATGAAAGAGAAGGCCATGAGGCGAATTTAAATCGCAAGTGATCAAAATGAAACGGGAGACTTCCCTTGAAGTAAGAGTATTGGAAACATTCCACTCATCTCACTCACAACCACTTCAAGAAATAGAAATCAAAGTTCAACTTTAGTCCGCTCATTCAGCAGAGGGTATGCAAGCTCATCAAGTCCAATCCACCCATCCCCTTATCAAGGAAAACAATCTTAACGCCCCGACCTGTTCATCCCAAGTCCACCAGTATAGAATCTCATGCATGCATTGCCATCCATCAATGCATCTTCCATGCCATGTAGGTAAAGCAAAGCGTTTTGACTCACGCTCCACGAAGTGAAGTTTACGAGAATTTTGGTTGTGATCAAGTTGGTTGTTTTCAGCTTGCGGCTGAGGAGGCTGAGCCGGTGGTGAGACGAGCCCGTTGCTCGGCTTCTCGGACCGGATCGAAAAAGGCGTGAGCCATGGCTTCCTTTGCAGTCAATCGTTCCTATCAAATATCAGCACTGCAAATGCATCATGAGGAAAGTACACACTTGATGGTCGTATCTCAGCAACTTATCCAAGAAATCAATAGCCTCGTTGCTGACAAATCTCTGGTTCTCGGAGTTGACAAAACTATGCCAGTTCTTCTTCGGGAATCGACCTAAAATATCATCATACTGTGCATCTAGCTCGATCTCGTACTTGTCTAGGTAGTCAAAGAGATCCTCTGTGCCAAGAACCTTGGCAATTTTAACCAATTGATCTGAGTTGCTGTTGCCGTGGAAGAAAGGTTCTTTTCGGAAGATCATGGACGCAAACATTGCTCCCAAAGACCACATATCAAGCGAGTAGTCGTACTCCTGGAAATCAACAAGGAGCTCTGGACCTTTGAAGTATCTTGAAGCAACTCGGACGTTGTATTCTGTCCCTTGATGGTAAAATTCTGCGAGACCCCAGTCGATAAGTCGAAGCTATATCACGTCAGTGCCTCACCTCAAATCTCAGCCAGTAAACGGACCTTCCGGTTCTCATGATCAATCATGACATTATGCGGCTTCACATCTCGGTGCATAATGCCCTTGCTGTGGCAGAAGTCAAGTGCCTACACACAATCAGCAGCTATCCTCACAATCAATACAAACCTTTTCCATACCTTCAGGAGCTCAAATATGTAATATCTGACATCGTAGTCGACGAATTTTGGGTAGAGAGATCGGAAATCTGTGTTATTGACGTATTCGAAGATAAGGGAGGGTGTTTTGCTCTGCATCAAGAATGAGTCGTTGGTCTCATCATCTGAGAAAACATATCCATCGGAGCCTGATTTCCCTGTCCCAGCTTTGGGCGCAGTTGCGGGGTTGTATTCATGAGAGGATTGATTTACTTGGTTGTCTCTGACGACGTCGAGCAGAGCGACGATGTTCGGGCCCCCAGAAAGGTTCTGCAGGATCTTGATCTCCCGCTTGATCTTCTTCTTCTTGACCGGTTTCAGCACTTTGATGACACACTTCTGGTAGTTGACAACGTT
>Ga0302325_10029021_pt1 | contig 11437 bp, 11 predicted proteins | sample Palsa_T0_2_FD_201948 | JGI IMG/M metagenome (GOLD analysis project Ga0302325, IMG submission 201948) | Peat permafrost microbial communities from Stordalen Mire near Abisko, Sweden - Palsa_T0_2 | ecosystem: Environmental > Terrestrial > Soil > Palsa > Peat permafrost | place: Sweden: Abisko... | reverse complement strand
CAACAACAATCACCTACCACCAAAAACTCCCCCCCCCCCCCCCCCCCCCCCCCCTCCCCGCCGCGCGGCCCCCCCCCCAAGGAGCAGGATGTTTTGCATCGTCATACCAAGTATGTTATTTTTCGCTGGTTTATTGGTTTGAAGTGTTTCAGGGGAGAGAATGATGGTTCTGATTCAGGCTCCGAAGCGCGAGGTTCCCCGTATCTATCTCCCAGAATAAATACATCACTCGACCTCACTTTCCTTACTAATTTTTAATTTATACTTTCAGCATATAATTTTCATATAAAAGCTGAAGATATGTGACAAAAGATAATTCTTAACTTTTCCAGCTCCGAGAGACCGATCCCGCTTCTTGTAATCTTACCGATTTCACTCAGAATATGTCAAATTTTTCAAACGACGGCAACTTTCGTATTCAAAGAACTAAATATTTGCTACACTTAAATCAGGGTTCAGACCTCTTATTGCGTTCAGGTGCAACAAATTTAATTGTAATAGAGGGAAGAAGCTTTGAAGTCCTCAACCAACACAAATTTTCAACGATGTAATGCCGAGTTGTTCTCATCAAGGCTACGATCACGCGGCCAAAAGACAGAACTTATTATGAAGTCTTAGAAAAATGAGGTACAGCTTCCCTAAAGCTCACGAAAACCAAATTAAGTACGCACTCTTGGCACAGCCTTGCTACTGCCGAAACCGCAAGGCTCCCCAACTGAGACGCAGGGCTGACATTGCAATGGGGGAAAGTACACTATTGGATCCCGAAACCTTGCAGGAAAAATTCTGTCCATTGATGAAAAAAATGATCCACTTTGAATTATGAAAACCAATCGAATCATTCGAATGCGCCACTCTTGGCATAGCCTTGCTGTAGCCGACGCCGCAAAGCCCCTCGACCGAGACATGTCTCCAATCGGCGCCCGAGTCCATGCATATTGAACGAAATAGTCAGCTGTGATTGCCAAAAGCAGTCGTTTCTGATCTGAAATGTCCTGAAAGAGCTATAGGCGCAGTCTAAAGTAAGTGTCGAACGTAGGTGGCTCATGTGATAGCCATCTGCAGTTTAGCTACAATGCAGGTACAAAAAGGGTTCCAATTCCACCCACTTGCCGCTTTTCACTCTTTATCACCATTTTAGCATCCCCTCCTGTACATCAAAACTTTTTGCAAAATGAAAGCCCTCATCACACTTGCCGTCGCACTCCTGAGTGCTGCATCTGGACAGACTACAAATTCATATTCTCCATATTCCTCAATTCCATCAGCTCCGGTTCCAACACTTCCTCCCCTCGGCCAAAATAATGCCCCCGGACTGGTTGCCAACATTCCATCTTGCTGGGCGCCGTGCGTGGGAGGTGCGATCAAGGAAGTTTGTCCATCAGATGACACTTGGGCGTGCGCGTGCAATGCTTATGTCAACCCCGACTCCCCAGATTTCATTCAAATGGCCACTTACGATTCTGTTTGTGAAAACTGTTCCCCAAATGTAGGTGTTAGCGATGGCGGCGAACAAGGTATGTGCAATTTCCTCTTACTCAACTGCCGTATTTGGCTAGATAATTGAACTAGGGGCTGATTAAGTTCAGATATTGAGGGCTTGCTGGTGAATATTTGCATAGCAATTCCCCTCACGGACACATCTTCCATATTATCGGCCTCAGCAGCAACTCCAACTTCTTCGACATCACCTAAGCCTACCAAAAATGCTGCGCCTACGATCTCTTCTAAGTGTTGGCAGCTATTCGTTGTACCTTTCGCATTTTTTGGCGGCCTTGCTCTGCTATAGGAGTGGAAATAAGGTTATTAGTAGAAATGGTCGGATTTAGATGTCTTCGTATATTTTGGAGCCGGGGCTTGAGAATGGTGAGGGAAAATGAGGTCTTAAAACCCCAATGCTTTGTACTTAAATCAGTCACCCTGGGTCCACCCAGAGTTTTTTTTATAAAGAGAACGTAGTTACGTAGCAGAAATTACCTTGTATTATTTTCGGAGTGTTATATTTAATGCGGGGATGAAAGTAAAATATGTCCTTATTCTTTGAGTGGCCATAAATAAAAAAGCGTGTGATCATGTGGTATATTAACTAATAACCATCGCTCGCGTAAGAAGGCTATAGGCAATATATCCAATGCTTGTAGGAAATGCAACCTGAACTTCTCTACTATCAGATATCAGATATCTAGAAACAGTAGGATTTTTGGAAATCTCCATCAAAAGTTGCAAGTAGAGTCTGCCGGAGGATTTCTTGCTCGTTTGCAGGTTTGATGCATCGGCTCGACCACTTCGAGGGGGTTTTAGGGGCTGAGCTAAGCGAATTAATTATATCAGCTGTAGAACTACGATCTGAGGGGCCTCGACAACGGAAGAGGGTGTCGGCTTCGTCAATAAATATAATTCTTGGAGCGAGCATCTTGGCTAAGCCGAAAAGGCCCTTCATGGCTTTTTCTGTATCGTCGACGTACTTGTTGACTAGATCGGCACCGGAGGCGCTAATAGTGACCACTTTAGATTCCCGAACCAATGCACGTGCCAAATGCGCCTTGCCTGTCCCGGGTGGACCGTATAGCAATGCTCCTCTAACTCTGCTGGCCCTCAAGATGCCATAAGCAAGCAGGTCGAGCATTGGTTAGGTTTTTGACCTCCGGAGTGATCTTCTTCAGAGTGCCTTCTATCCCCAGTTCAAGTGCAGTGTCAGATCATCCTTCCCTGATCTCTTTTGAGTCAACCAACGGACCGAAGAATTGTTCTTCGAATTTATACTTATTTTTCTCTTTCTCGATTTTCCGAGTCACTGCCTGGATTTCCGGTGAAAAGTTGGACCGCTGGTCGCATGATTCGGAATCACAATCATGGTCTCCAGAATCCCAGGCTTGAAGCAGGTCTCGTCTCTGACACATTTAGAAGACCACTACTTTGAAATTCTCTGATGAAAAGTCCTCACTGATTTGTATAACAATTTTATTGACTTCCTCGGTGGACAGAATGGCTCTTTCAAAAAATTTGGCTGCCTGAAAATTGTCAAGAAATGTAATCTTACCTTTTACCGGCGGCTGTAATAGTTGGATACTTGTACTCCCATTGAACTGGTCGATTCGACATTCTGCAAATTAAGACCCACGATGCCGCCAGGCATAGGCAGTGAGAATATAGAAAAGAGGCTGAGAGCGAATACCGCCTGTCTGTTAGAAATCACGTGTATTTTACCTCTCAATGGGACTAGCCCCTTGCAGGGGCCGCACGAAGGGATACTCTCCGTAGCTCCCTTCATGCAATCGAGTCTTCTTCAACCAACTGACACCGCTTGCCCGAATTAGCCAGACAGGAGGAGAAGCCTTATCGCGAGCTCAACCGCCTGTAGGAGAGCACACCCCTCTCAACGCTTCATTCAATACTTGAAAAATTAGCTGACTCAGATTCACGATGGTTCTGGGCAGACAAATTGAATCAATCAGCTTGATCGCGAACGTAGAAGCCTTGTGCTGCATAGGTGCCCAACTTGCCGATCTTTGCGGTTCAACCTAAAGCTTGGTATTAGACCAACTAAAACTTGCCATCTTCATCTCTCACCGAAAGAAATGAGCTGTCCTAAAGTCTTCAATTAAGAGATATTTCAGAAGCAGGCAGCTCGCCCTCCCCAAAATTGAGAAACGTTTTCCTAGAATTCACAGTTCTTTAAACTGTGTCTCATTTGACTGCCCACTTTCTTAATACAGACCCTGTTCGTGCGCTCTCGCCCTCATCAGCATGGTTAAAAGCCACGAGCAGAATCTGGTGCCGAGGCCAGATGGACACTTCACCTGCCTTCGCTGCATGAGGCGTGATATGAAGAATTGACGTTGTTATATAATCTATTGGTCCTTTTCGGGACCTCTTCGGAACTCGCTACGCATTCCCAATTCGGACACTCTCGAGTCTCGAATCATTCGAGGTTTTGTGGGCCAGCGGGGATCTCCGAGGCGAAGACTGGTCTAGAGTTGAATGTGCAGTCAGGCCGGTGTACTTCGTACGAAGCTAGGCCGACCACGACGTAGGGCAGGTTAGGCAGACTTTGATGGCCCGCTTGGTCACCCATCATTTTCTAGACCCCGCGTTCAAATATTCAAGGATGTTAAGCTGTCGCCGTTGAGTACTTCGTACGACATCTACTTTGACAGCTACGACTGCCTGGCAATCTGGTTCCTGGAACAGTTTGCAGTAGGCCGTTGTAGATACTGGTATTTTACGATGAGCCGTGTCATGATAATGTGATGGCAATCTTGTGAAGGGCAAGGAGGAAGTCAAGTTAGTGAGCGTTGGAGTCGATGGCTGGGCGGGCGGACTATCTGAAGCAAGTTGAAGATGAAGTGGTATGGATGTGGAGAGTGCGTGGAAGGAGTATGCCGTTCCACGGGCTGGTGGGGGAGTGCAAGAGAGAGTGTGTGATCACTGGTCTGCATGATTATTGCTTTTTACGTCAAGGAGGATTTGGGGTATTATGGACACATATATCTGCGCCGCGAGGAGAGGGAAAAGATAACCACGTCTTTCGAAAATAATGTATTGCCTTATTGATTCGAGCCAACTGAGCAATATCAAGGACATGTTATCGGTGTTATCGGCGGTGACGCGGTGAAATTGGTGAAATGCAGGAGTCGGCACAACTTCCGACAAATAGGTCTCAGAGAGTGCTTTGCCGCAATCTCCCCACACCGCCACAACACGTCCGTATGTTGATCAAGGCATGACACCCTGACCGCAGGTAATTTCACTTGGTCTTTTTGGTGCAGCGCCATGGGAGGGCACAGGACGCCATAGAGACCTCGCCACAGCAGTTTTCCGCTGTCTATCACACGGCGAGCACCCAGCCCCATTTCACCCAAGGTTCGAGAAGCGCTCTTGCACAGGCCCCCTCGTTAAAAGAAGTCTCCGATGCAGTTATGGCGGGGTTGTGTCACTAATGGTGTAGTGGAGATTAACGAGTTTCCAGCTAGGACTTGCGCGGAAAAGAATCATTAAACTTTCCCGTCCGCAAGCAACCATGCGCCCCAACGCAGCGATTTCATCCTCGCTGTCAATCATTGGAAAGCTTCCCGTGCCCCAAAATAACCCCCAGATCCTGGCCCAGCAACCGTACATGCCCCACCTTCTCGAACACTTGGAAGCAATTGAGGCGTCCAAGTGATCAGATTTGTGCACGCCGATTCTATGCAACGAGATGAAATGAGCATCTGGCGAGTCGGCGACACGGCTGGGCCGCCTCCCTCAGAACCTGCAAATTACATATCGGCCCTACGATGCTACAAGTGAAGGCGAGAAGGATCATGCGAGGAGTGCTCTGGTTTCCTATAAGGAGGAGCGTTGCCACACGGCTGCGTACTCTCCCGACCTGGGAAGCCATTACTGTTCTTACAATCCTTTCAGCCTCTTTAATAGTTAGATTTAGGGCGCAAGTCCTGTCCACTCATTTCTATTTGATATTTCCATCTCCCGGTCATGTTGTCAAACCCTCAATCATGGCTACTTGCCGGTGCGATCGGAAGCCTGTTGTCAACTCAAGGTCTGGTTTCTGGTCAAGCTCCACCTCTTTACCAGGCACCGTTTTTTTCTGTAAGTTTTCTTTTTCTACACTTTGGAGTAGAAACTTTCTTTTTTTTCCTTTTCCCCCTCTTTTTTCCCCCCAAAAATGAAGAAAAGCAAGGAAAGAAAAACACGAACCTCGGCTAACTTCGCTTTCTACGCTTTAGAGACCAGACTTGAATCCCCCAGCCTTCACTTGGGCTGTGTTCGACCATACTTTGGTAACTCCTGGCTATATTCTTCTAACTCCATACACCGCACCTCCAGACTCGGCCTTGGCTGCAGCGCCCCAAAGCGTCCCTGCATCGCTCTTATCGTTGTTGTCTACGCAGACAGGAGGATGTACACTCGGTGCTTTGGAAGCAATCCTCTCCCTTCAAGTTCAGAACGGGCCGTACATCTACGATACCAAAGGCGTAAGACTCCGATTACCTCAGCTTCAAGTTTCCCTCGCGCATAGTCTCTAACTTGACGACAGAACCTCGTCTACAGTGGTTACGGTGCGACTGGCGGGCAGCTCGCCCACGATCTCAAGCTGGCAAAGTACAACGGGCAGACAGTCCTGACCTACTTTCAAGGCAATGACCGCCAAGGTGGGAACCGAGGTCATGGTGTCATTATTGATGATCATTACCATACAATAGCATCAGTATCGCCCGGGTTGGGTCGGACCTCGTCAGATGTGCACGAGTTCACCGTCTTGCCGGGTGGAACAGCTCTGACAACAATCTTCCAGCCAACGCCATATGATTTAACCCCGTTTGGTGTTATGCAGCCCATTGGGTGGGTTATCCAAGGCATCTTTCAAGAGATTGATATCCAGACGGGCGAAGTCGTATTTGAGTGGCGGTCTCTTGATCACGTCTCCTTGAATGAGACATATAACTTGCTAGGAAGCAACTCAGATGCGGGTACAGGAAATACCACTGCTCTGGCATGGGACTACTTGTGAGTTCTCGATTCACTCTTTTGATAGCGTAGCAAGTTCTGACATGGTTTCTAGTCACATTAATTCCATCGAGAAAGATAACCACGGGGATTATATCATCTCCAGCCGCTACTGCTCCACAGTGTACAAGATTTCCGGCCAAGATGGCTCCATAATCTGGCGCCTAAACGGAAAATCGAGCGACTTCACCCTCGTCAACTTCCCCAACGGCTTCGCATTCCAACATGACCCTCGCATCCTCTCCCAGGACGGCCCAGTAACGGTCTTCTCCCTCTTCGACAACGGCTCCGATGGCTATAACACAACCACCTTCTCCTCCTCCGGCATGATAATCTCCGTTGACACATCAGCCTGGACCGCTACCCTGCTAAAACAATACACCAACCCGCCCATCACCACCACGCTCTCCACCAGCCAAGGCAGCATGCAAGTCCTCAGCAACTCCAACGTCTTCATCGGCTGGGGTAGCATCCCGCAAGTCTCCGAGTTCACGGAGAGCGGCGACTGTGTCGCCCTCGGCGCCTTCGGCGTCGTGAACGAAGCCTCCTCTTACCGCGCGAAGAAAATCCCAACCAGCTCATGGACCGGCAATCCAGACTCCACACCCGCCATCTTCACATACGCCAACAGCACATCTCTACCCACGACATTTTACGTGAGCTGGAACGGCGCAACAGAGGTAGCTAGCTGGCAATTCTATGGCGGGAATAGCACGAGTAGAAGGAAGTCAGTTGCCGTTGGCAGTGCGGTGAAAAGCGGCTTCGAGACGGCGTTTACGGCGAGTGAGTACTTCCCGTACGGGTTTGCGGAGGCGCTGGATGCGACAGGGAGGCGGCTTGGGCGGTCGAGTGTGGTGCCGACTTTTGTGCCGTTTGTGACGCCTACGAATGGGACATGGGTGGGCAATGCCACGGCGATTGTGGGGAATGGGACGGCGTCGTCGAATAGTACGGCTACGAGACGTAAGAGATGGGGACATGGGCATTAGGAAGACGAAGGAAGGCCACTTCTAGGTGTTGGAAATTAGATTACTTCTCTTTATTGTATATATTGCGCTTGTAGTTTGCAATTGATTTTGAAATATTTATGATTCTTTAATTTCAGGAACCTAACGTATGGGATATTCATACTCCACAGGAGCAGCTACTCGTGCATCTGAATCGTCACCCTTCTAGAAGGGTCTTAAAGTGACGTTGCTGCCATCTAGTTACCCAGCAGACAGGGGTTTCGTTTTTCTTTCTCTTGCTTATTATTAATTATGAGTAGCTTTCTTATCTTTAATTCTAGCGAATGCGAAACGCCGAAACGCCTCGAACATATCATTTCACAACTCTCATTAGACAATATATTCTGCATCGATTATATAGTGCAACGGCACAAATTCAGGGAACCTATATTAGTGCTTAATATAGGTTCACCGTTCATGCACGTTCCATATCTCCGTACCGGTTTCGGTTTTCAGGGGAACACGGGGTGTTCCACGAACCCTAAATGGCCTTCTCGCCGAGCCGCAACTATGAATTAGTCGAGTTGTGATTACTCGAGCCAATAATATTGCGGCAGCAAGATGACGTGGTTCGAAAGCAAGTGCCAGCCGGTAACACAAGCGCTGGTCCGCCCTCAAGCCACGTGGGGAACTCTCACCAGTGCACCACAAGACCAGGTTTGTCAACGCCTTCGCTTGACTAACGTTTCGCATATCTCCCTCATTTCGCAGAATGGATCACATATCGTGCTACTAAGTGGCCCGGCCTGTGTATAGTCACGGCAAGCGTGCAACATATGTGGCGATCGGCAGCAAGCCGATTCAAGCGTTCAACGGTGCACGGCTCCTGGACCAGATAAGAGCAAAGTAGACAGACGACCTTCGATCATTACTGGATATTATATTCCGTAGATCTGAAACAGCGATTGATGATCAGACGAATGATACCATTTTTCTGATATGCAAACTTTGGGAAACGAAGAGGCTGGATACCGACTCCGCGAAAGTACCGAGTGGTATTCCAGCATTTAGCTCCTCTCGCCCCCAGACGAAAGGCTAAGGGAACCAACTTTCCCAACGAACTTCTGTGGTGGACGTTGGATATGTGGCTTTCTACATCAAACCTACCATGAGGCCGGTCTTCCTCATCGTATTCTTGTCACTTGCTGCGAGAATCAGCGCGCAGGTCTCGCAGAATGGGACCTTCATTGCTGGTGAGGTGGCGCAGATCTCTGCGTGTGGAGTATGTTCTACCCCGAAGCAACATCTAAGGTTGTTTGGTACTCACATATTTCTAGATATCATGCTTGGCCGAAACTATTCCCGCAGTTGGATGTACACTGGCCAACACGACATGCCAGTGTTCCAGCAGTCAGCTCGTAACGCTGACAGGGAACTGCATGCTCGCCAATTGTACTTTCGTGGAGGCTATAGGTAACTTCTTTTTAACGACAAAGAGAAACAGCTAACATCGTTAGCAGAGTTATCTAAAATCCAGGCAGCTATATGTGGACTATCGTTCCAATCACGCAACAAGGAACTGAGAATCATGACTATTGTCTGTGCGGTAATTACGTATACCTCGGTATTGTTGCGATTTATATCAAGGCTGTTCTTGGCGCAGACATACGGCATGGACGATTGGTTTATTCTGGCTGCCGCAGTGAGTCCCCTCCTCCCCTATGAAAGCAGAACCTCGGCTTACGAATGGAAATCTAGATATCAGACGCCGTGTTCACTTATTATGGCGTGCTGCGTAAGTAGTCCCAGTTCTTCTATCCCATCCATAGAATAACGAACTCACAAATATAGTGGAACGTGACGGTTTGGGCAACCATTTGCGCGATATCAGCCTAAAAGTTGTTCCACAGCTTCTTCTTTCGTGTATGTATCTAATCCCCCTTGAACATCACATCACACACTAACGCCCCCTAAAGTTTACATCGACGAGAATCTATACCTCCTCACCATCGGATTAGTGAAGATCTCAATCCTCTTCTTCTACTTGCGCGTCTTCCCTAAGAAATCTTTCCGCGTTCTCTGCTGGCTCATGATTGCCTTCTGTACCGCTAATATGCTGGCCTTCGTCCTGGTGACGATATTCCAGTGCAAGCCTATTTCGTTCGCCTGGCAGCGGACCTCTATTCGAGAAGGGAGCTGCTTGAACTACAACGCAGCAGCATGGGCGAACGCAGGAGTCAACATTTTGCAAGACTTGTTAATCGTGATTCTACCGCTCCAAGAACTTAGATCATTGCAGCTAAGCAAAATGAAAAAGTTTGGCGTCTACGCCATGTTTAGCATAGGTAGCTTGTGAGTTTTCTCTCAGCTTTTTTTTTCCGGATTCCAATGGGTACACAGAACTGACCAGTGATCTGTAAAAGCGTATGCCTCACATCCATCATCCGCCTAAACAGTCTCCGATCCTTCGGCATGACCATCGACACCACCTTCTCCAACGTGCCCATAACCATCTGGTCGACCATCGAAACAACAGCCGCCATTTTCTGCGCCTGCCTGCCCGCCATCCGCGCCGGCATCGCCATCCTCTTCCCCACGCTCCTCTTTCCCACGCTCCAGAAATCCTACCTCACGGAATCCCGGACCCCCACAGCGCAGTTATCAAAGCCCATGGTTTCTCAACATACGAGAACGCAGCAAGAGCTGAATTCCCGCATCTCAGGCATCGATCTTGAGCCAAAGTTTCGTACTTGGAGAGTCCTTGAGACGGCGCTCGGTCCACTGAGTCCTGGGATTAGACAGCGTGATGATGAGGATAAGATGAGTTTTGTGAGCTTGGTGAGCTCGGTGACATTTTCGACGTTCACGAGGGCGTGGGCGCCAGCGAGGAGATAAGAGATACAGTCATCATATGGGGTCGTTATTAGATGGGTTACACGTTAGCAATGTCACGTGACGTCGTTCTCGTCCTGGCCGTAACAATAATACCTTTTCCCATCCAGTTCCTAGGGGCATATTTTCTAAGCGATTCAAACCCCATCAAAGCCATTTAATTTGTATATTCTTAACCACTCTTTCGAGCATTTGGATTTGAGTGTTACCGAGATCCATACTGTATAAAATCCAGGGTAATCAGCTTTCGATGATTAATACTACATGAGCTTGGAGCAAACACTTTACAACTAAACGGACTTCGTGTGAGAAATTTTTTTCAGCAAGCTTGGGAATACAATGACACTTTATCAAGTTTAAATTCTAGCTTTGTGTCGTGAAATGAACAAGGCGAGGGGCGGTATATATTATATAACTAGCAGTATGCAATTTCGGTTCCACTTTTGCGACACTTTGTTACTAGAATAGAAAGTTAGACCAGGTGTCAGACATTTTAGTGCTTCTATTTAATGGTCAATCCCGCGCCTCTAGAGTTTACTTGTTCTTCCTCCTTTGACGGAAGTTATTTCAAGTGCACAATAAGAATTGCCGTACGATATGAATAACCTCTGTAGGTGCTGATCTTAACTCTATCTTAATAGTGCCCGAATAAAGGTGAAAAAGAGCACTATATAATCCGAACCTCTTGCATGACTGCTTTGTCTTCAAGAAATTTTAATGCTTCGCCATCCGTAAATCCATGGACATAGCACTCTCCAAAAATAATAATATATACTCATCCCACTGAGGTCTCAGAATATAAAGCATAGCCACCTCGCAATGCGAAGATGATATCTCCCGGCTGTGACTCAAGAATATAAAAGTGCCATGTAGCCCTTCTCAGTCACCACCAAGGCTGCATCTGGCACCAATGATGGGTGGATTCTTTGTCCTTCAGCGGCTCATAGTCATTCAGTGTGTCAAAGGATTACTCTGATTACTCAATTACTCTGAGTCATGACTCAATGAGTAATGAGTAGAGTTAGAGTAACGACTGGTGAAATTAAATTGAGTAGAGTAGAGTTATTACTCTGAGTTACTTAAAGTAATGT
>Ga0302325_10029018_pt1 | contig 11437 bp, 10 predicted proteins | sample Palsa_T0_2_FD_201948 | JGI IMG/M metagenome (GOLD analysis project Ga0302325, IMG submission 201948) | Peat permafrost microbial communities from Stordalen Mire near Abisko, Sweden - Palsa_T0_2 | ecosystem: Environmental > Terrestrial > Soil > Palsa > Peat permafrost | place: Sweden: Abisko... | reverse complement strand
TCCGTTTGGGGATGCAATCCACAAATGTCTTGCCATCCGAAAAAACCTGGCCCATCTGTACATCGGCGAACAATTTTCCATAGATCTTGTCCGGTGGGGTGGTAACGATCTGCTGGGCGAGCGACAGGAAAGCGCTCAATACCAGTAGTAAGAAGGCTGCTGATCTTTTCATATTAGCGTTATGAGGGATAAAAATAACAAATTGAACGGTTTTACCCCTAAAAGGAGATTTTCCTTATGTAAAATTTTTTTTATACATTTATAAAAATGGAAACACCGCCAGGAATGGCGGCGTTTCGTTTGCTTTTGCTTATGCCAAAAAAAAATTATTGATCGGCGCCGTCGATCATTGCCCGCTGGACGGCGTAATTACCTACATTTTGTCCTACTGTCGCTCCCGTTGTACAATCAATCGAATAATGGATACCTGACCAGACCCTTGAGTCGGCCGCCTGCTGCGCCATAGTCGCATAGGCCTGCGCCCTTGCCGGGATAAGATATCCCAGGATGGCGGCGGCTGCCGAGCTGAACATCGCATGACCGGAAACGTAAGAAGGGAAATTCGGTACGCCGGTCAGCGTTCGGATGGCAGGGTCCATATCGGAAGGCCGGGGGTTGAAATAGTAATATTTGATGCTCCAGCAGACGATACCGGCATCCATTTCTGCCATATTCAGCAGGGCCATATTGCGGGCCCATCTCACCTCACTATAGTTTTGGCCGATGAAGTCCTGCGCCGCGATATAGTCCCAGTGACCCGGCGGTGTCCAGGTGCCGACGCCGTCTGCCCAGAACTGAACCAGGCTAAGTTGTTCGCGGGTGGCGTTCTTTACCGTATTATAGGCTGCCTGCACATCCGCCTTCATGGAATCGCTGCCGGTAGAGGGTGGCGGGCCGGGGCGGAGGGAAACCACTGCCGCCGAGTCGACCAAAAAGCCTTTAACCGCTCCGAAAAGGGGCAGCATCGGCGGCCGGGCGGGTGTTTCGAGGCTTATCCAGGGCTGCTGGTTATTGGCCTCCGCCGTAGTTACAAAAGACGCCCAAATGCTGGGGGTGCCGACGGCCTTGCCGGCATTGTCTGCCCTGCCCCGGGCGATAAAGACGTCGGCCACCTGACGGCCCAGCGCCTCTCCGGCCGTCACATCGCTGGGTGCGGCAGCACCGGAGGCGATCAGGCTAAATTCCTGCTGCTGAAGTTTTGTTTGGATCGACGCAATTTCATCCGGGAAAAGTAATTGCATCATTTCGGCGGTAGCGCCGGCCAGTACGGCGCCTTCTGATGGATAGGACGGGAGGCTGGTCTTCCCGGCCAATGCTTTGACGGTAGAATCCACTGTATAAGGCGCGCCCCGGTTATACAATGTCTTGTAGTGCCAGCAGGCGATCAGGGCATCATATTGGGCGGCGCTGACATAGGCGTATGCGCGGGCGGCATATGGCGGATTGGAGAAAGGGAATAAGGGATAGGCAAAGGGGTTTGTAGAGCTGGGTATAGGATAGGTGCCGTTCGGGAGCTGATAGGGCGGAAGGTTATATTTTGCTACCAGCTCGCGCATGGTCTCATTCCACCGTAAAACGCCGCCGGCGCTCCAGTATTTGATCTGGCCTAGCTGGTCGCTGGTCAGGTGGGCCTGATAGCCCTTGATCTCGTTCAGGTCTGCCGCATATGCCGGCGAGGTTGTCGCTGCGGGAGCCGCCACGGCAAAGGTATCGGGACGGGTGAGCAGGATCGTCTTCCAGCTGCCGGCATTGAGGTCTTCATTGGCCGGGGTCAGCGAAGGCAGGCTGGCGGTCGCATTCGAAATACTCTTATTACAAGCAAGCATCGCCGTAAGTGCGAGGATGGACAAAAACCGGAAAGCATATATATGGATGCGCATATTCATTTCGTTTTGAGGGTTGGTGTTTCAGCCGTTTTACTCTTATGGTTAAAATCGAAGATGTAGAAGACCCCGGCGTCGATGGTCGTCGCCTGTCCTACATTACGTCCGGCAACCGTATAATTGCCGGCGGCGGTGAGGGACAGTCCCTTAATCGCCTTGAATTCGTATTTCACATGCGCGCCGGCCATGGTGGCGTTCATCTTATTACTGGGGAACGGCATATCGTTTTTCCGGATATCGAATCCACCCAGCGTAACCATATCGGAAAACAAAGCCTCGATGATCCAGCGGTTGCTGCGATATCCTGTCCGAAAATTGTAAGCCATCTGATTTGGCATCTGCACCTGGTTGGTCAGGTGCAGCTCGGTGGTATAATAGGACTGTTCGTCGATCGTAATATTGCTGCGCCAGGTATAGGTGCCGGAAGCCGTTGCAAAAAAATGTCCCAGCTGGTAATCGGCGATGATCCTGCCCGATGCGGTCCGGCTATGCAGCCCGATGGAAAGCGGGAGATAGTCGGCGAGATAGTTGGTCAGCGGCACCGATCCGCCGGCCAGCGCAAACAGGGAAAAGACTCCTTTGCTACCGATCTTTTGCCGGAAGGCCTCCCATTTCAGCCAGCCGGAAAGATCCTGTATACCATGCATCCCGTGCAGGGTGCCCGCCGTGGCGTCCGTCCACACATAGGGGGCATTGGCTACCACCGCCAGGTGGCGGGTGATACCGTAGATGCCCATCAGGCTTACCATTTGAGTTTTTACCGTGCCCAGGTTGTAGTTATTGCGATGGTAAGTCCCTTCCCAGTAATAATCCCAGCTGCTGTGGGTATACGTGAGGCCGGTACAAAGGTCATATTTACCCATCATAATCGCATCTTCGTCTGTCTGCGCCCGGAGGCCCTGGCACGCTGTCAGCAGCAATGCCAGTAAGGTCAGGATTCGTCGGGTGAAAGGGAGTTTCATTCAGTTAATTTTGGTTATACGTGTTTCGTTGTTCAAAGCAAATTTTTTAAGCCGGCTCAGCAATAGCCATCCCATATCCATGGCGGGCGATCTTCTGTCCCATCCCCACATAGGCTTCCTTTTCTATTGGCGCCCAGGTACCCAGCCCATCCACATAGCGGTTATACATACAAAAAGCCGCGGCGATCAGCACGGTGTCATGGATTTCCTTATCGGTAGCGCCGTTGATGCGCGCGGCCTCGATATCCACCGTCGTTACCTTCTTGCCCCCCTGTTGTACATGATGGGCTATCTCGAGCAGGGCACGGAGCTTTGCCGAGACTTCGGTATTGGGCAGCCCGTTTTTTATATCGTCGATAAGGGAGATATCCGCACCGGCGTTCGCCATGGCGGCGGCTGCGTGCGAGGTGTGACAGAAATGGCATCCGTTCCACCAGGAGACGGAAGCGGCGATGATCTCTCTTTCCGCCCTTGTAAGCGTGGAGTCTTCCACCAGTAGTACATTGGCCAGATCGGTAAGTGGCAGGGCGGTAGCGGGGCTATAGTCCAGCAGGCCTACGATGCCCGGAAGGTTTTCGTTATTTAGTGCAATGTGTGCCATGGTAGTATTTTTTGGGTTGATTTAAATAGCTGCTTGTGTTTGTGTAAGCGCTGCTTCCGCCAGCCGGGTGCCTTCGACGCGTGCCCGGATCTTTTCGAAAGCGATATCGCGGCTGGTGGACATATCATCCGCAAATGGCGAAAAACCGCAATCATCCGTTGTCGCCAGCTGCGACAGCGGGATATATTCGGCTGCTTCGAGGATGAGATCGCGGACCTCCTTTGGAGATTCGATGCGGGGGCTTAAGACATCCGTCACGCCAAGAAAAACCCGTTGGCCCGGGCGAAGATTTTCCTTTATGGCTTGCAGTACTTTCTGCTTGTCTTTTTCGCTGGCATATTGCAGATAAAAATTTGTCGCATTCAGTTCGAACAACAGCGGCAGCAGATCGCCGTAATCGATGTCGGCGCTATGCGTCGAATCATGATCGCCGCCAGGACAGCTATGCACTCCGACATTTTGACGTTCGGCCGGGGACAGCCGGTTCAACGCTTCATTGTTGAGGGCGATAAAAGAGCGCAACAGACCCGCACTGGGATCCAGCTTTAGCGAAAGGCGCGCTTCGGTAAAATCTATCTGTACCGAACGGGCTCCGGCGGCAAGGCAATAACGGATGTCTTTTTCGTGTTCGTCAATCAGGTCAGCCAGGAAGGCTTCCCTCGAATACCCATCGATGCCGGCAGCCGGATAGAGCAGGCTGAGCGCGGAAGCGGAGATGACGGCCTGTTTGAGCGGGAGGCTTGTCAGTGTTGCCGCCTTATTCAGATAGGCGCCGGCATAGGTCTGGTAGCGGAACGGACCTGCTGTCAGTCTTGGCAGCTGGCGGGTATGGCCATCTTTGAAGGGGATGACCACGCCGTCCGGCGCAAGGCTTTGCAGGCCATGGATGGGGTAGGTGGCAAAGCTGGGCTTGGTCTGTTCGCCGTCGGTAATGACCGGGGAGCCGGTAGCTTCGAATCGTTTGATGGTATCGCGGAGGGCTCTTTCAAACAATACATTCAATTCGTCGACGCCGATATCGCCTTTGGAAAAAGCTCCCAGCCCTTCCACCAGTTCGGCGGGGCGGGGGATACTTCCGATCGGTTCTGTAAGAATGGGCATAATTAAGTTTTTTAAAATTTTCTGCAATGATGAAAAATCAGAATCTGAAATTTGCGCCGATATTGACGACGCAATTTGCAAAGGCGGCATCACCATGTGTATAGACACCTGTCAGCCCGGTAGTTATCTTATCCGGCACGCTTTGGGTGCGGTCACGCACCAGGGCTATCGGAACGAAGGTATAGAGACTGACTTTCGGGAACACATAGGTCAGGCCAGGCTCGGCAGAGATAATGAACCCCGGGCGCCGAAAGCCATCGCTGCCGCCGATCAGGTCGTGTACGGGCAGACAATCATCCCGGACACCGGCAGAGGCGTATAGCCGGTTGAATTGCATGTTGACACCGATCCTCGCCAGGTACTGGTCCGGAACGCTCATGATATTGCTGCCATTGGCGATGGAAGCGGCGGACACTGGCCCGCCATGGGCATTCGAAACGCCGTTCTGATCCCGCGGGTTTGAGAGATAAAAAAAGTTACCGTACACGCCGACCTTTCTTGAAAAGTTATAGAAGCTGTTTATTTCCAAGGTAAGGCCGGTGCCGCCGTCGCCCGGCTGGATGGACTGGTCTACCGGCCCATACGTTTTCGTGCTGTCACTGGTCTTGAAATAATCCTGGTAGTTATCATCGCCGGTGGAAAGTTTGATCCCCAGTCCTACCTGGATATTCCCTTTGGGCATTTTGACGGGGTCAAGCAACCAGCGATAGACAGCAAAACGGATATCGCCCTCACCGAAAGCGTGGGTACTGAACCGATGGTAAACGTTGTCCTGCAGGTAACACTGAGACCGGGCATTGGCCGAGATAGGCAAGTCCACCATAAGGGTCCACCGGGGGTTCAGGATCCGGTAGAGGGCCAGGTCCCCGGTATAGGCGTGGTTGATCACTTCGTTGCCCAGAACCGCACGTTCTTTCTGGTACACGGTACCGATATAATGTTTGAAGGATTTGTAATAGCGGTTGTTGACAGTTAACTGCCATTGGGCGGAGGTGTCAACATGCTGTTGTTGTTCTCCTGCGGTACAGAAACCACCGGTGCTGCGGATGGCCACGCAGCCCTGTGCGGACAGGTGGTAATAGGGTAGTATTACAGCAAAGAATAATAAGTATATAAAGATCTTTCTCATATCGTTAGTGATGTTTGGGGTGATGTAATGGCGGCCTGTCTTCCTTTTCCCAGCGCCAGCCACAGGGCCAAAAGTGATCCATAGCTTCCGGCGCGCTCTACCCATTCAAACAGCTCGTAGTGGGGGTAGAACAGCTCCGTACCTGTCTTCCAAAGCAGCATGGCCAGTAAAAGAGGCCTTGCCGGCCGGATCAGGATCGCAAGCGCCGCTATCATTTCGAATATCCCCACGACATGGGCGGTATTGACGGGATGGGAGAAGCCCAGCGCGGCATATTGCGCAAGCAGGCCTTTCTTTTCGATCCAGTTGAGCCAGCCATGACCCAGGAGAAGAAGGAATACGACGACCCGAAGGCAAAGGATGACGCGGGCAAACGCGGCAGCATCGGGTTTAGGATAAGCGTCCATACGGGACGTCCAGTTACGGAAGCCGGACATGCGTTCGCCGGACACGCGGAAGCCGGATAGTAACAGCAGCGCGAGAGGCGCCCCGAAATTACCGGCGCGTTCGATAAATTCGCCGAAGGATTCACCGGAGAGGGGGCGGAGCAGGGCTGTAACAGCTCCCCAAAATACCAGCCACGCCGGTATGACGCGGATAGGATAAAGAAGCAGGGACAAGCCAAGCAGGATATCGATGCTGCCTACGACCGGCATGACCCGGTAGGCGAGATCGTGGCCGATGCCGAATACGCCGAAATAATTGCACCAAATGGGTTTGGTGATAATACCAAATACACCATGGCCGATAAAGCACATCGCCGAGGCGAGGCGCAGGGTAAGATGCATCCTATGTGCTGGCTCTGCAAGCCCTCCGGAGATAAAATCCTTCATTGATACTACTTGATATAAGCGGGAATCCGCCATCTGGCTGGACGTCTCCCGGAAATTCCGGGATTTCTTGTTTCTGATCAGGCTGGAAGAATCAGATCTGCTCCGGCGGGTTTTCCGCAATGGGGACATACTGTGAAGGGAGCCGGGCTGGACTGTAAAGGCCTTGTTGCGGAGCAGTTGCGGTAGCGAACGCATCCGGAAGGATGGCATCAGTTATTGTTCTCGCCGGGCGATAGTCTTTTGAGCTGTTTTTGACGGGGTGAGCGTTGCTCTTTTTGCCCTGGTTTTGTTGTTGCAGATCGTTGATCTGGCGAAAAAAATCGTTTTTGGCGGTCTGCAGGGTCATGGAAGCCATATTGGGGATACAAAGGACTTCAAGAGAGTCTTTGAAAATCCGGCGTTTGACGTATTGATAGCGGACACCGGCTATTTCGATCTGGCCATTCACTCTTTCAAAGCCGGCGGAACTGTTGTAATAAGCCAGTGAAGTAAGCGGAACCTTAAAGGAAATAAGCGCTGATTCGTCGTAGTTGTTTTGGTCGAGACTGGCTTCCAGCCTGCGTTCAGCGCGATCCTGCCAATAATTGCTCAGTAGCTGGTAACCGTACCAGTTGAAGAAGAGAATACCCATGAGCAGTATGGCGGCAAAGCGTTTCAACAAATACAAGATAGGAATTTTTTTTATGCAGGGAGAATTTTTTTGCGTTTTCGCCGCCGGATCGTCACCGGATCAGCATCACCGTCCCTTTCTGCAGCCGTTGTGGCTGCTGGTACAGCCTGTATACGCAGAACCATACATAGGTCCCCGCCGGCTGTTCTCTTCCACCGGTTGTTCCATCCCATCCTTCAGAAGGATTGCTGGTTTCAAAAACCCGTCTCCCCCACCGGTCATAAACGGCAAATTTGTACTCATTGGTCGGACCGGCAAAGACGGGTTTGAAGAGGTCGTTCTTTCCATCGTGGTTGGGTGTAAAGGCCGATGGAAAATACACATATTGCGGGCAGGTTGAATCGATAATGTTGGTGGAATCCGTTGCGACGCAACCGTTGCTGTCGGTGACCATAAGCGTATATACGCCGGGATTGATCACCGCGATGCTCTGCGTGGTCTGCCCCGAACTCCACAGATAGGCGGCGAATTCCTTTTCGGCGCCGACCGATATGGTGCTATAATTACATTTGACCGTATCGGGATGCAGGTAGTTGGGTTGGATCCCTGCCGGAACATAGAAGGGCAGCGACGGCGGCGATCCCGTCGTGATCATCATGGAGTCCCCGCAAAGGTTCAGCAAGGTAGTCCCGCTCGTTCCCGGCTGGGCATAGAGCACGTAATTGCCAACCGGAAGATGGCTGGCGAAGCTGATGGTAACTTCCGATGTATAGCCAGTGGCGTTGACACAATTCACGCCGGATGCGCCCACGATTGGCTCGGCAGGCGAAGTATAAAAATCACTGCCATCGGGCGCTATGGAGCTGCATAAGATGGGGGCGTTCAATTGGACGGTTACGGAACTGTCGCTGCATTGTTTGACAATATTTTGAAACGCCGGCGGCTGATTGCCGGTAAAAGTAGCGGTAGAGCCGGAAAAGTCGATCGTAAAGCCGGAACTGGGGCCCGGGTCGGAATCGTGCCCGAAGTTGTTGATCATGATCAGGTAGGTCTGGCCGGGAGTCGCATTGATGGCCTCGCAAAAAGAGGTGCCGAAAGCGCCGGCCTGAACATATTGGATATTGCTGCTGGTGCTTAGCCCAACGATACCCAATGGGTTGCTGCCCGGTTCATTATTGTTGAAATTGCAGCGGACCACATCAGAAGGCGACAGACTGCTGCAAAGGGTGTTGGTAACATCCAGAACGGCAAAATCATAATCATCCGAAGTGTCCACGGGAATTATATTGAATGCCAGTACGCCGGCCGCCGCTACGGTTACCTTGATCCACATCGAATTGTCCTCACCACCGCCCGCCACGTCATCGCAAGGTGTCTGGTTGAGGTCCAGCACCAATCCCGTTCCCTGGTAGCTGAAGGGGGTAAAAAACTTGCCGCCGCATAGCGGAAGGGCATGGCAGGCATCCTGTTCCGGCTGATCCGGGGGCAGCAATGTTTGGGAAACGCCCGGCAACGTTAATGACAAGCCAATGACTATCAATGGAATAAGCAATAAAAGAAATCGCTTTGTCATACATAGTAATATACTAAGTTATGACAACAACCAGGAGCAGAACGCGGTAAGCCGCCAGAAAATTAATAGCTTAGCCCATATCCGAATTTATACAACGGGTCCTTGCTGTCATAAGGTACGTCTTCTTTTTGCGCCCGAACCGCTGCCATGGAAGACGGCAATTCAATGGGAAGGTGGCCCCCGGGTTTGGCCTTGCCAAAGATGACGTCCAGTACCGCGGCATCGCTGGCGCCGAAATCAGCCAGCAGGCCTTTTGCTTTTGCGCTGATCTCCGGAATGACGGCAGGACGGTCCAGGTTAATGTCGACGATCGTCGGAACGGTGCTGAGCAACTGGAGGATGCTATCCTTTTGTTTGCCCTTAAAATCCAGGTCGCCGTGATGAAACATGCGGGCCATGGCGATCGGTGATTCGACGGGATAAAAAGGCGTATTCAGGCGCAGGATAGCGATATCGGCCTTCTCGGGCCGGTCGACGACGGTACCGTATTGCGCGGCGATTTTGGGATCGACATTCCGCACATAGATCTTTAATTTTCCGGGCGCCAGCGGGAGAACTTTATCCGCGTTTTTGAGCAACGTCATGGCCCTGCGCTGGGAGGCTTCGCCGGCCGCCATCGAGGCCGGGTTGCCCAGCACCTGGGCGACTTTGGCCGTATCCACGAAGGGGTTGTCGAAAAGCCCCAGTTCGAATTTCTGTTTTAGAAGCCTTCTGACGCTGGTATCGATACGCGCTTCGGTCAGGCGTCCCTCCTTTACCAGCTGAAGTACCAGTTCCGGGCAGTTTTCACCGCCAAACTGGTCGACACCGGCATCGAGGATCTTTTTGACCCGGTCTTCGCGTGACAGTTTTTCCACACCCCAGGCCCTGGCCGGCCATACGAAGCTGCCCATATTGACATCGGTGACCAGGCCCCAGTCGGTACAGACGACGCCGTCGAAATGATAGGTATTTCTTAAGAGGCCGGTAATGATATCCTTGTTAAAAGAAAAGCCTACATCTTCGCTGGTCTGGCCCATCGGCACGCCATAATAGGGCATAATCGCCGCGGTATGCGCCGCAAAAGCGGCTTCGAAGGGGATCAGGTGATAGTTGAAATTCTTGCCGGGGTAGACCTGTCCTTTCTGGAAGGGGAAATGCGGGTCCAGACCTTCGAATTGCGGGCCGCCCCCGGGGAAATGCTTGGTCATGGTCGCTACGCTGTTCGAGTCCAGTTTTTCGCCCTGGTAGCCTAAGATATAGGCCCTGGCCATACTGGCCGTCAGCCGGGCATCTTCCCCGAATGTTCCGCTGATGCGCGGCCAGCGGGGTTCTGTGGCCAGGTCTACCTGCGGGTGAAGGGATTCGCGGATGCCAACGGCGAGATATTCACGGCGGGAGATATCGGCAAACTGCCGGGTTAGGTTGCTGTCGCCGATGGCGCCAAAGCCCAGCGGTTCGCACCATTGGGAGAAGGTATTGGCGGTCATGGCAAATATGTTATTACTGAAATGATTGCGGGGATCCGAGGCAATCGTAATGGGGATGCCGAGCCGCGTCGAGTCCTGTACATATTCCTGCATGCTGTTATACCATTTGGCGAGCGCAGCAGACGCGGGAACGGCCCAGAGGTTGAAATGATTCATTTTGTTTTCCCTGATCAATTTGAGCGCATTCGGGGCAAAGGCAAACATTCCTTTGGCAGGCTTGTCTTCGATCGAACCATCTTCGTTGACCCTGGCGCCGTTGATAAACAACATTCCCGCTTTTTCTTCCAGGGTCATCTGGCCGAGCAGATCTGTTACCCGGGCATCGACGGGCTGCCGGGTATCCTCATAGATGTCCAGCTTACCGTTCTTATTTAAATCCCTGAAGCTATATCCATCGATGGTTTTATTGATGGAGGGGGCATTGGAGTTTGGTGTCGCGCAGGAGAAAATTTGTAGTAGCACGACCAGTATCAGGCCGGTGGCTGGTAGACGTGTGGCAGGCATTGTTATTGTATTAATATGATACAATGTAGGAAATCACTTTGACATCTCAAAAAAATTGAATGCTCACCTTTGGATTCTCCGTTGATCGGTCTACTTTTAAGGAGATGAAAATTTACGTCCCCTGGGGCTTTATCGCCATTTTTATCAGCTTTTACATTTTCCGCGAATACAACCGGGTTCGCCGGGCGAAGCGTGACGAAAGGCGCGAGTACCTGAACGAACGAAGGCAGCAGCTAATTGATAACGTGGTTAAGGCGAAAAAGAGAGACGAAGAAAGACTGAAATAAAGGCGAATGGTTAAACATATTTCTGAAGTGTCGTCGCGTCCCCGGGCCAGGATTACCGGGGTCATCTATTTACTGTATTTTTTATTGGCAATTTTCGCCAGCCTGCTGGACAGTCCCAAATTGGTTGCATATAGTTATGTGGTCAACGCTCTCGCGACAGGCTGTTACGTCACGGTGACCCTGCTCTTCTATTATCTTTTTAAGCCGGTTAACAGGACGCTTTCCTTAATCGCGGCAATTTTTAGCATCCTGGGATGTGTCGTTACAGTCCTGGCCATTTTAAATGTAGCCCCGGCTCATCTTAACGCCCTTGCCTTTTTTGGACCTTATTGTCTCTTACTTGGCTATCTCGTTTTAATATCGACCTTTCTCCCTCGAATCCTAGGTGCGCTATTGGTATTGGCCGGCATAGGATGGCTGGCCTATTTAACTCCGCTCGAACAATATCTCTCCTTGTACATCAAGATTCTCGGAATTTTGGGGGA
>Ga0302325_10029016_pt1 | contig 11438 bp, 11 predicted proteins | sample Palsa_T0_2_FD_201948 | JGI IMG/M metagenome (GOLD analysis project Ga0302325, IMG submission 201948) | Peat permafrost microbial communities from Stordalen Mire near Abisko, Sweden - Palsa_T0_2 | ecosystem: Environmental > Terrestrial > Soil > Palsa > Peat permafrost | place: Sweden: Abisko... | reverse complement strand
GACCTCGTTGAACAGGCCGGGGTTCGTCTTCGGGAGCTCGCGCGCGGACACCGCCACGGGCTCGGCCAGGGCCGCACGGCATGCGGCCTGGATCACGTAGATGCCGACGTCCATGAGGGGACCCCCGCCGGAGAGCGCCCACTCGATCCGCCAGGCCCTCTGTCTGAACGTCCAGCTGTGCTCCCCCGAGAGCCTCTCCAGCGTCCCGAAGTCCTTCTCGCGGGCGAGCCGGTCGAGCTCGATGTGGTTCGGATCGAAGTGGAGCCGGTAGCCGATGGACAGCCTCACGTTCGCCTTCTTGCAGGCCGCGATCATCGCGTCGCAGTCGGCCGCGTTGTTCGCCATCGGCTTCTCACAGATCACGTGCTTGCCCGCCTCCGCGGCCCTGATGACATGCTCGGGATGCAGCCCGTTCGGGGTCGCCACATAGACGATGTCGATGTCCGGGTTTCCGGCGATCTCGTGGATCGTGTTGTAGTCCCAGATGTTCTTTTCCGGGAATCCGTACTGCCGGCTCCACGCCACGCCCTTGTCGCGGGATCCCGTGATGACTCCGGCAAATCGGCACACCTTTGTCTTCAAGAGCGCCGGGCCGAGCTCGCCCCGGGCGTAGAGCCCGAGGCCCATGAGGGCGACACCCGGCCTTTTCTCCCCCGCCCTGGTCGCCTCGTCGACCTCGGCCGCGAGGCTTCGCGCTGCGCCCGTCCCCAGCAAGGCGGCGCCGAGTGTCATGTTGCGGACGAAAGTCCGGCGGGTGTGAAGCGGGTCATTGGCGGGCGGCGAATCCAAGGGAAATTGAGTCGCGGGAAGGGGCAAGCACCGTCGCTAGGGCCTCCGGACCACGGTTGCGGGCGATAGCCTTGCGAGCTCGCCCGCGATGTGGGCCATGACCGTCGGATCGCCCGGAAGCATCGAATGCAGCGGGCACCAGACAACGACCTCGGTCGCCGACGCAAGCCGCGTTGTCGCCGCGGGGTTCACCATGAGGTCCAGCGGCGTGCGGTACGTGAACACGGGCAGCCCCTCGAGAGCTCCCGCGCCGGCGTCGAGCTCGTTCAGGAACGCGCTGCCCGGCCGCATCTGGCGCGTCCCCACCCCGGGGTAGAAATAGGCGCTGAGGGCGCCGCGATGGGGGCCCGCTATGGAGAAGAACGCGCAGCTGGCGCGCGCGCCCCCCAGAGACTGAAGGTAGTGCCGGGCCACCAGGGCGCCCATGCTGAAGCCGACAAGCGCGACGGGATCGCCGGGTGAAAGGGTTTCCCGGATGAAGGCCGCCAGCTTGCCGGAAAGGTCGGGGATCCCGAGGCGGCCGTCGCGCGGGCTGAGCGTGGGCGCGTGGCAGGCGTGCCCGCGCGCCTCGAGGCTGCGGCGGAGCGCGCGGAAGAGGCGGCCGGTGTCCGCGAAGCCGTGGACCATGACGACTTTCATGCAGGCGCCGGGATATCAAGGGTGTCGCTCATTTCCCCTTCCCCGCAGCCCCCTTCGGCATAAGGAGATCCCACTTGTTCCCGTACAGGTCCTCGAAGACGGCGACGGTGCCATACGCCTCCTCCCTGGGCTCCTCGAGGAACGTGACGCCGCGGTGCCTCATCTCCCGGTAGTCGCGGTCGAAGTCGTCCGTGTGGAGGAAAAGGAAGACGCGCCCGCCCGCCTGCCGGCCCACCGACGCCCGCTCCACGTCGCTCGTGGCCTGGGCGAGGAGGATCCGCGTCTCGCCCGAGCCGGGCGGCGCGAGGAGGACCCACCTCTTGCCCCCGCCCAGGGGCGTGTCCTCGACGACCCTGAACTGAAGCGACCCGGCGTAGAACGCGAGGGCCTCGTCATAATCCCTCACGAGGACCCCTACGCCGCCGATCGCCTGCTTCATGGGTCAGGGCATCTCCCCCCGGGCCATTTTTTCGAGCGAGGTGACCGTCTGCCAGTTCCGCGTGGTCGCCTTCGCGGACAGCTTCCTCTCGAAGAAGGTGTTGTTGATCTTCGTGTTTCCGTATCCGAGCGGGCAGTACACAAAGACGATGCTTCCCAGCAGGACGGCGGCCTCGCCCTTCGCGAGCGGGAGGTCGACGCCCTCAAGCGACGCCTTTCCCGGGTGGCGGGCGAGGAATGTCGCATGAAGAAACTTTGGGTCGACCAAGGGGCGGCCGATGAAGGGATTCGCCCTGAGCGCGGCCGTCATCTCCTGGGACGACCGGACTGCGACCGTCACGTCGAAGCCGCAGTCGCGCAGGATTCGCCGCTCGAGCGCGACCGCGTGCCCGTCGGCGTCCGGGCCCCGGGCCTCAAAGACGGCGTTGCCGCTCTGCAGGTAGGTCCGGACCGACCGGAATCCCAGCCCCTCGTGGATCGCACGCAGCCTGTCCATCTTCAGGGGGCGGTTGCCCCCGACGTTGATCCCGCGGACCATGGAAACCAGGGTGTACATCATCGGGACATGCCCGGGTGGAGCATTCCGCCCCGGCGCGCATAATCAACATCAAGAATTCGCGGGCGCGCAGGGAGTTGCGGGTCCGCCGCGCGGCCGGGGCTATGACACGAATCCCCCGAGCAGGGCTTGTCAAAAGCGGCCAAATACTGCAGATTAACCCCTCGACCTTGATGAAACCAGCCTCCGCAAGGGCAATGGCAACCGGCGCGTGCTGCGTGCGTGCTTGCCGCTGTCCCAACTAGATAATGCCGACTGCGGACACTGTCACTCCCGCGGTTGATCCGGCCGCGGTGGACCGGAGGCTATCCGACGCGTCGGCTTCCGAGCGGATGGCGTGGGCGCTGGGGCAATTCGGCGGCTCCCTCGTGCTCAGCACGAGCTTCGGGGCGCAGGCGGCCGTCATGCTCCACCTGGCGACGCGGATGGCGCCTGACATCCCGGTCGTGTTCATCGACACGGGCTACCTCTTCCCCGAGACCTATCTTTTCGCGGACGAGCTCACCCGGAGGCTGCGCATCAACCTGAAGGTCTACCGCGCGCCGGTGTCGCCCGCCTGGATCGAGGCGCGCCATGGAAGGCTTTGGGAAAAGGGCGCGGACGGCATCGCCGCCTACAACCAGATTGCGAAGGTCGAGCCGATGCAGCGGGCGCTCTCCGAGCTGGGCGCGCGGGCGTGGCTCGCCGGGCTCAGGCGCGTGCAATCGAGCACGCGCGAGCTGCTGCCGGTCGTCAGCACGCAGGACGGGCGCACGAAGGTCCTTCCCATCGTGGACTGGACCGACAAGGACATTCACAGGTATTTGACCGAGAATGACCTGCCCTACCATCCGCTTTGGGAGAAGGGATATGTCTCGATCGGCGACATGCACACGAGCCGCCCGCTCACGGCGGACCTAACGCCGGAGGAGACACGCTTCTTCGGCCTCAAACGCGAGTGCGGGATCCACGACTCGGGTTCGAACATCTGATGTATCTGCGATGACACACCTGGACGAACTCGAGTCCCAGAGCATCTACCTCATGCGCGAGGCCTTCCACGGCTTCGAGAAGCCCGCGATGCTCTGGTCGATGGGCAAGGACTCAAATGTCCTGCTCTGGCTGGCCAAGAAGGCGTTCTGCGGCCACATGCCCTTTCCCGTCGTGCACATCGACACGACCTACGAATTCCCGGAAATGCTGGAATTCCGCGTCTGGGCGCAGAAGCACTACGGGTTCGAGCTGATCGTCTGGACCAACTTCGAGGCGCGCGAGCGCGGCATCGGCTACGAGACGACGGATCCGGTCACGGTCACCCACGAGCTGAAGACGGTCGCCCTGCAGCAGGCGCTCTCCGCCTACGGTTTCGACGCGCTCATCACGGGCATACGGCGCGACGAGGACTCGACGCGGGCCAAGGAGCGCTATTTCTCGCCGCGCAACGCCGAGTTCGAGTGGGACTACAAGGACCAGCCGCCCGAGTTCTGGAACCATTTCACGACCGAGTCGGGGCCGGGCGAGCATGTGCGCGTGCAGCCGCTCCTCGACTGGACCGAGATCGACATCTGGAAATACCTCGACCGCGAGAAGGTGCCGCTGCCGGGGATGTATTTTTCGCGCAACGGGCAGCGCTACCGCTCGCTCGGCTGCATGCCCATATCCAAGCCGGTGCGCAGCGAGGCGAAGACGATCGATGACATCATCGAGGAGCTCAAGGTGACCAAGGTGTCCGAGCGCGCGGGACGCGCGCAGGACCACCATGAGCGCAACGCGATGCAGAAGCTTCGGGCCAAGGGTTTCATGTGATGAAGACGATGCCCGCCTTTCCGGACACCACCCTTCCCTCGTCCGCCGACGCCGCCCCATCGGGCCCTTCCGGGCCGCCCGCGGCCAGGGCCCCGGCCTCCGACCACCTCCAGCTCGTCGTCGTGGGGCACGTGGACCACGGCAAGTCGACCCTGATCGGCCGGCTCCTCTTCGACACACACTCGGTGCCTGACGGCAAGAAGGAGCGGATGGAGGCGGCCAGCAAGGCCGAGGGGATGGACTTCGAGTATGCGTTCCTCCTGGATGCGCTGCTCGAGGAACAGGCGCAGAACATCACGATGGACACGACGCGCGTTCCGTTCCGGACGGCGCGCCGCTCGTTCACGATCATCGACGCGCCGGGCCACAAGGAATTCCTGAAGAACATGATCACCGGCGCGGCGAGCGCGGACGCCGCGGTCCTCCTCGTGGACGCGCTGGAGGGCCTGCGCGAGCAGACCCGCCGGCACTGCTTCCTCCTCTCGCTCCTCGGGCTCCGCCAGATCGTCGTCGCCGTCAACAAGATGGACCTGGTCGACTACCGTCCGGAGGTGTTCGAGGCCATCCGCAAGGAGCTCGGCGAGTTCCTCGCCAAGCTGGGGGTTGAGCCCGCGCACTTCATCCCGATCTCGGCCAAGCACGGCGAGGGGCTGCTCAAGGGAAGCGACCGGATGACCTGGTACCACGGTCCGACGCTCCTCGAGGTGCTGGAGAGCTTTAGGGCCAATCCCCCGGCCTCGGGCGGCCCGTTGCGGCTGTCTGTCCAGGACGTCTACCGGTTCGACTCCCGCCGGATCATCGCCGGGCTCGTCGAGTCGGGAAGCGTCTCCGTCGGCGACCCCATCGAGTTCATTCCCGGCGGCAAGCAGAGCCGCGTGAAGTCCATTGAAACGTGGCCCCAGTCGGATCCGCCCCCGCGGGGCCCGGTCGGCTCCGGCAGCGAGGTCGCCATCACATTGGTGGACGAGCTGTTCGTGGAGCGCGGCCAGATCGGGGCCCCCCCGGATGACAAGCCCTACGAGGCGAGGACGTTCACCGCGCGCGTGTTCTGGATTCACGACGTCCCCCTGCGCTCCGGGGAGTTGATCCCGCTGAAGCTGGGCACCCAGCAGGCCGAGGCCCGCGTCCTCGGGATCCAGCGGACCCTGGACGCCGTGACGCTCGAGACCGGCACGGGCACGACCGGCGAGGTCAAGGTCCACGAGGTCGCGGAGATCCGCCTCCGCGTGCGCAAGCCGATCGCCTTCGAGGTCGGAGGAAAGGTCCCGGCCCTCGGCCGGTTCGTGCTCATGAGGGGCCGCCGCATCGGCGGCGGCGGGGTGATCGACTCCGTCGTCGACGAGCCGCAGGAGACCCGCGGCTTCAGCCCCGTGAGCCGCTCGGCGATCCTCGGGCACCGGGGCTGCATCATCTGGATGACCGGTTTGTCCGGCTCGGGAAAGTCGACGCTTGCGCAGGCCCTCGAGAACCGCCTCCTCGGCTCAGGAATCCTCTCGGCGATACTCGATGGCGACGTGCTGAGGACCGGCCTGAGCCGGAACCTCGGTTTCACGCCGGATGACCGCAGCGAGAACCTGCGCCGCGCGGCGGAGCTCGCCATCCACCTCGCCGACGCCGGAGTCGTGGTCATCGCGGCGCTCATCTCGCCCTACCGCGCCGACCGCGCGATGGCCGCCGAGCGGGCCAAGGAGCGCGGCGTTCCCTTCGCCGAGATCTTCATCAACGCGCCTCTCGGCGAGTGCGAGCGCCGCGATCCCAAGCAGCTCTACAAGAAGGCGCGCGCCGGGCAGATCAAGCAGTTCACCGGCATTGATTCCCCGTACGAGGCGCCGCTCGCCCCAGACCTCGAGATCAGGACGGACCGGCTTTCCGTGAACGACTCGATCGAAATGCTGACGCAGCTCGCGCTCGGCCTGGCGCGGCCCCTGGAGCAGACGGGAGCGGGCGCGGGCGAGAATATATGAGCCCCGGGACGGTATACCTGGTGGGCGCAGGGCCCGGCGACCCCGAACTGATCACGCTCAAGGGCAGGCGCGTCCTGGGCGAGGCCGACGCCGTCGTGTTTGACCATCTCGTCGATGCGGAGCTCCTTGAACTCACGCCGCCCGGATGCGAGCGGATCTTCGCGGGGAAGAAGGGCGGCCAGGCGTGCGTCCCGCAGAACGACATCGATGAGACCCTCGTGCGTCTCGCCCTCGAGGGAAAGACCGTGGTCCGCCTGAAGGGCGGCGACCCGTTCATCTTCGGCCGGGGCGGCGAGGAGGCCTCGGCACTCGCGGCGGCGGGAATCCCGTTCGAGATCGTGCCGGGGGTCACGTCGGCGCTCGCGGCCGCCGCCTACGCGGGAATTCCCCTCACCCATCGCCTGCACAGCTCGTCCGTCGTGCTCCTCACCGGCCATGAGGACCCGTCGAAGCCCGATGCCGCCGTCCGCTGGGAGGACTACGCCCGGCTGAAGGCGACGCTCTGCGTCTATATGGGCGTCAAGAACCTGGCGACCATCGCGGGCCGCCTCGAGGCCGGCGGCCTCGCGGCCTCGACGCCGTCGGCGATCGTGCAGGCGGCCACCACCGGCGTCCACCGCACGATCATGGGCACGCTGGGGACTATCGCAGGCCTCGCCGAGGCGGAGAACGTCCAGGCGCCGGCGATGCTCATCATCGGCGAGGTGGCGGCATTCTCGGAGAAGCTGGCTTGGTTCGAATCCGCGAGGGAGCTTTCGCGGGCGCGATGAAGGTCGTTTTGGTCGACAACGGCTCGCTCGAACCCGCGGCGCACGCGGGCCTGAGGGCCGCAGCCGCGGCGATCGGCGCAAAGGCGGACGTCCGCGTGGAGGCCGTTTCGTGGAAGCACAGCGACCGGATCCCGCCGGCGGCCCTTTCGGGCGGCCCGGCGCGGACATTGGCGCCGTGGATCCGCGCGCAGGTCTCGGCCGGTGAACGCGAATTCCTCCTCGTGCCCTTCTTCATAAGCCCGCAGGGCGCGATAGGGTCCGCCCTGCGGGGCGACCTTGTCCGGCTGCAGCGCGAAACGGGCGGGTTCGACTTCTCGTTCACGCGGGGCCTCGCCGACGGGGCCGCGCTTGCGGAAATAGTCGCCGACCGCGTCAGGCAGGCGGCTGCCGCCGGCGGACTGCGGCGGCCGCGCGTCATCGTCGTCGACCACGGTGGCCCGTCGCGCGCCTCGTCCGAGATCCGCGACCGCGTCGCCGGCGCCGTCCGCGCCGAGCTGGGCAAATCCGTGGGCCCGCTGGGCGCCGCGTCGATGGAATCACCCCGGGGTCCCGGATTTGAATTCAACCGGCCGCTCCTCGCCGACCTGCTCGCGCAGGCGGACTCGGGCGACGTCCTGATCGCGCCCCTGTTCCTTCTGCCGGGCCGGCACGCGGGCCCGGGAGGCGACCTCGGGCGGATAGCGCGGGACGCCCAGGCGCGCCTGCCGGGACTGCGCTGCCATTTCACGGAGCTCGTCGGAACGCATCCCGGCGCGATCGACGCCCTCGCCGGAGCCGTCGCCAGCGCGCTCGGCGCCGAGGCCACGCCATGAGCGACGCCCCTGCAGGCGCGCCGAAGGCGCCCCACAAGAACGAGCAGCTCAAGGCGGAGAGCCACTACCTCCGCGGCCACATCCTGAGGGACCTGGAGGACGCGTCGTCCGGCACCATCACCGAGGACAGCGCGCAGCTCACGAAATTCCACGGCATCTATCCCCAGGACGACCGCGACCTGCGCAGCCAGCGGCGCAAGGAAGGCAGGGAGAAGGCCTACATCTTCATGGCGAGGATCCGCGTTCCGGGAGGCGTGTGCACCCCCCAGCAGTGGCTCGCGATGGACGCGATTGCGGACAGGCACGGGAACGCCACGCTCAAGATCACGAACAGGCAGGCCTTCCAGCTCCACGGCGTCATCAAGGGGGAGCTCCGCCCGGCGATCCGCGAGGTGAACCAGGCGCTGCTCGACACGCTCGCGGCGTGCGGCGACGTGGTGCGCAACGTGATGTGCAATCCGAACCCGCACATCTCCGCCCTGCATGCGCAGACGCTCGAGATTGTGAAGGCCGTCTCCAGCCATCTCTCGCCGCGCACCCGGGCCTACCATGAGATCTGGGTCGACGAGAACCTGGTCGCGGGGGGCGTCCCGGATGAGGACGAGGAGCCCATCTATGGGAAGACCTACCTCCCTAGGAAGTTCAAGATCGTGTTCGCGGTGCCGCCCAGCAACGACGTCGACGTCTACGCCCACGACCTCGGGTTCATCGCGATCACGGACGATGGGGGAAGGCTTTCGGGCTTCAACATCACGGTGGGGGGCGGCATGGGCATGTCCCACAGCCAGCTCGAGACCTATCCCCGACTGGCCGACGTGCTCGGCTTCTGCCGGCCCGACCAGGTCGTGGAGGTCGCGGAAAAGATCGTCACGGTGCAGCGCGACTTCGGCGACCGCACCGACAGGAAGCACGCCCGGTTCAAGTACACCGTCGCCGACCGCGGCCTCGCCTGGATCAGGGCGGAGGTCGAGCGGCGCCTCGGATGGGAGCTCGGCTCGGCCCGGCGGTTCGAGTTCACGGACACCGGCGACAGGTATGGGTGGACCGAGGGTCCGAACGGGGATTCCCATTTCACGCTCTTCATTGAGAACGGGCGCGTGAAGGATGGCACGAAGACCGCGCTCCGCGAGATCGCGAAGGTCCACAAGGGGGATTTCCGGCTCACGCCCAACCAGCACCTCATGATCGCGAGCATCGCCCCGTCGGAGAGGCCGCGGATCGAGGCCCTCCTCAGGGAGCACGTCCTCGACACGGCCCATCGCGCCACGGGGCTCCGCCTGAATGCGATGGCCTGCGTCGCGCTGCCCACGTGCGGGCTGGCCCTCGCGGAGAGCGAGCGCTACCTCCCGGACCTCGTCACGCAGCTCGACGCCGAAGTCGAGGCCGCGGGCCTGCGCGACGACGCGATCGTGATACGCATGACGGGCTGCCCGAACGGGTGCGGCCGGCCCTATCTCGCCGAGATCGGCTTCGTGGGCAAGGCGCCCGGGAAGTATGCCATGTACCTCGGCGCAGCCTTCAACGGCTCCAGAATGAATGCTCTCTACAGGTCGTCCGTCGCGGCCGCGGACATCGTGCCGCTCGTCCGGCCGATGCTGAGGCGCTACGCGACCGAGCGGCTCCAGGGCGAGCGGTTCGGCGACTTCGCGATACGTGCGGGACTGGTCGCACCGACCGGGACGCCGGCGGATTTTCATGACAAGCCGCAGGAAAAGCCCGCGGCCCGGCCGGCGGCGCCGGCCTGAACTCCCGCGGGGCTTCCCAGGGCCAAAATGAAACGGGCCGCCTTACCCATGGCGGCCCGTTTACATTCCTAGCTTACCCTGTTTTACCCTATTTGATGCGCCCCACTTGGAGCGGGTACGCATCTGATCCACTCCATAAAGACGCAGCGCCAGGACATAGGTTGCGGACAACCGCATTTGAGGTCCCATTCCATTGCTGCCTATTAGCTTAGAATTGCGGTCCGCCTTCGCGCGCGATCAGGGAAGGATGCCGGGGTCGGCGGGGGGCTTCTTCGGCTTCGGCTCCGTCCAGGATCTCACGAGGAATTCGGCCAGGTTTTTCATGCTCGTTCGCTCGAGGCCATAGGCGCGGGCAGCCGCGACAAAGACGGGGGCTACCTCGCTGCGCTCCACATAGTAACGCCACAGCTCGGAATCGAGGCGGACCACCGCGTCGGCCCTCTCGGGGGACGCCGAAACGATCGACTGAACTTTCGCCCGCCAGTACTGTCTCTCCTCGCTCTGACCCTGCACGTAGTCGTAAAGCATTTGCTCGCTCCGGTTGAGGCTCATGCGTTCAACGTGCCCCGGGAATTGTAAAAAACAACGGTAAACCCGAGGATCAGCATGGCATTGCATTTCGCCGCCTCCCGTGTTTAGCCTCCACCCCCGAAAAGCTTCCCTCCCCCCTCACTATGTGGCAAAAACTTAAAGATCAGTTGCCCGCGATCATCCTGACAGCCGTCATTATATGCGGTGCGGCGTTCTGGATGCATACACAGACCGTTTCGGAAATGGCGGCAAAGGAAGAGGCCGACCTGGCGCCCCTTCGCGAGCAGAACGAGGCCCTCAAGGCTTCCGCTGAGGAAAACAGGCTCAACATTGAGGCGACGAACAAGATGCTAAAGGACGCGATCTCGAAGCGCGAGGCGGACATGTTCCGCACCGATGAGGAGATCCAGAAGCTGAACGGCGAACGCATGGACGCGCTCGCCGAGGCGATCGCCAAGAAGGTCCAGCCCTACAACCCGCTCCCGAAGAGCCCCGAGGAGGCCGAGAAGATGCAGAACGAGCAGGTCGACAAGGTCTCCTCAAGGCTGACCATGAAGATCCAGCCGATCCTGAACGAGATGGCCAAGGACCAGAACCTCACCCGCGATTCCATCGAACGGTACAGCCAGCGCATCTCGGACCAGGTCGGCACCGCGCTCACCGGCGAAATGGCCCGCAACCAGAAGCTCAACAATAATCTCCAGGAGACGCAGGCCGCCGCGGCCGACGCGCTCCAGCTGAACCACGAGCTGACCGCGCTCTACGTGGCGTCGCTCAAGGATGACGGCATTGTCACGCGCCTCCTGATGCTGCCCGCGAACGTCGTGAAGGACGCCGCGAATTTCAGCATCATCACCAGCAACGACCGCAAGAAGATCGAGCAGGACCTGGTGAACAGGGAGAACGAGATCGAGAAGCACCTGGCCGACATACAGGCACAGAACCCGAAGGGCTGACCGGCGCGGCAAGGGCCGCCTACGCCGGAAGGATGCGCGTGGGAAGCAGGGCGGCGTCCTGCATCCCGTGTATGATCTTCTTGTCGGGCGGGCAGAACGTGGCGAGCGCACCCGAGAGGCGCGCCTTTCCGTCCACCAGGAAATAGTACGGGCAGAGCCGCAGCCGGCCGTCGGTCTCGCGCGCCTCGTGCGGCGCATCCGCGCCGTAGAGCCTGTGGCCGACACGGCGCGGCTTCCGGTACGCCTGCAGGACGTGGAGGTTCGTCGGGGCAAGCTCCAGCGCCCGCTCCACTCCCTGCTGCCATTCCTCCCGGGAGCAGTCGCTCCCGAGGACCACGCTCCTCGCCCCCCAGGCGGTCTCGTGGAACCCGCTGATCTTGATGATGAGGTCGCGCTCCTTCTGCGACGCCGAGATGAGGTCGCGCCAGTCGCCGAGCGCGCGGCCCCCGGCCC
>Ga0302325_10029015_pt1 | contig 11439 bp, 11 predicted proteins | sample Palsa_T0_2_FD_201948 | JGI IMG/M metagenome (GOLD analysis project Ga0302325, IMG submission 201948) | Peat permafrost microbial communities from Stordalen Mire near Abisko, Sweden - Palsa_T0_2 | ecosystem: Environmental > Terrestrial > Soil > Palsa > Peat permafrost | place: Sweden: Abisko... | reverse complement strand
GTATCATGACACGCCTTGATGCAACTTGCGCATGGCAATTCGAGCTTGCACTATATTCCACTTTGAATCAGGATTGTTCAAGAGTCCAGATATCTTCCCGGGTGCTTACTGCGGTTTTCATCAGCCGGCATCGAATGCAGGCTCCTGCTTTGCGAATATGGTCTACTTCCTTCCTGCGTGCATGAGAGAACCGCTTCCTCCGTCTCATGGTCTTGTCACTTGCTTGGGCAATAGCGAACTCGGAGAGGCAGTCTTCGAACTTCCTTATATCTTGAGCCTTCCAAGACTGCGTGCGTGATGGGTCCTTAGAGGTAGAGCTTGGCTTGGAGGCGACATCGACGCTATCATAGTCTTCGACCAGATCCGAAATCTCGGGTCCTGTTCGATTGGTTGCAGCTCCAGGAACATCAAAGCCAGTGGTATTTTCTGTAGGAGACATGCAAACAAGATCTTGAAACTCAAACCAGTCGTCGGCTCTAGAGAAATACTCCTCGGTAGAATGGTTGAACGTGAAATGTTCTACTGGCTGGGATAGCAGATCGAGAAAGTCTTGACCTAACAGATCAAGCTCGAGCGATTGAGAATCGAATGCCCAATCCTCCATCGTGAATGGATGAAAGGGACAGAAAGTGTGTGGGTGTTAAGTGCGACAGTGATGAAAGGCTAAGAGGACATTGGTAAGATTACTTTGAAAAGCAGGAGATAGTTAGGGAAGAGGAAACTTTATAGATCTCGAAAGGCTAACCAGGCTCTGCACTTGACGATCCTCGGTCTACTCAATTAGGAATAAACGAGGCCTGACCTATCAAGCAGAAGTAGAAAAGCCACCAGAACCTTCGGTCAACCAAATATGGAATCCAGTCAGGTGACAATGAACGCCGCAAAGTCGTGTGAGACGTCTATTTTGAGCCGACCGGTGAGAACGGGCTTCCACCATTCGTTCTGGGACAAACAACCTTAACATGAATAGTGGGCATTGCTTTGCGAATACAGGGGTGTGGTTTTCAGGAAAATTGAGACGCGGGTTCCTGGCTGTACCAAGAGGACAAATGAACCAAAAATACGATCGCGAAGACAAATGCCAGTTTACCACTTAATTAATCATTGTGAAAAGCGTTAATAAAACCAAATATACCCAAATATGAAAGATATTGTGTCTTGAAGAAATGTAGTCTGACACCACTCAACAAAATAAGGCTAATCTGAATTGATCCAGCAATTCTTGCGCTGTTTTGGATTTCTCTCCAATATGATATAGAAGGTGCACTCAGATTACTGTAGTCCACACATCACCAGGTCTTGATAGGGCTTTTGCGTAAGCCTTCCGGCCCAGCCTCCTCTCATGGTCGAGCACCAAAGTACGAAGGAGAGCGTCACGAGAGGACCTGAAGTCATCGTCCTCATTCACTGAATTGACTAGAAATCGTCCAATTAGTATATGGGTGCCCTTGCAAGTTGTGTGGTACTAACGAATATAACCAACTTCGGTCTTCACTGTCCCAAGCCGTTCAACAATCTTGAAATCTCGGCCAAACTGCTGAAACACCTCATCCTCAAGGAAGTTGAGCCACAGAGGTGAAGACGGCCTAAAGAGACCGGAGTAAATGGAGATCAGTATTTCGTACATGTGCTGCAAAAGATCAAGCTCGCCCTTTTCTTCTCGCACGGAATGTAAAATTGTGCGTCGATAGGTACACATTAAGAGCCAAAGGCATGCCCAAATTGGCAGCCTATTATCCTTCCCAGGGCCCTTGCTGTGGAAGATCAAGGATTGAAGTTGTCCAAGAACATCAAGCTCAAGGACTTCAATGCCTTGACTGAGTATGACTCCAATCTGCATGTTCACCGCTTTGGAAGCGTAGATGGGTCGTTGTTGGTGTGATATCCTCGGTTCCTGTAGAGCTGAGCACCAAAGTCCGTGGAGACAACTCAATCGAACAGCTTTCTGCATCAAGTCGGACTAATTTTCAATGTCAGTATGCCAAGAAACAAAGAAGTAGAAACGAAGCTTACTAGAGGCAACGCTTCTTCGCATTCATAATATCTTCTAGCTAGGGACATGAAACTGCCTTGCAGGGTATCGCCAAAGATAGCTCTACGTTTGAATCGTGTTAGTTCAAGTGCCCAAGTCTCTAGACTCTCAAGCGTAGGCAATGATTCTTCCGGGATCGCATAGTAGAAAGTCTCAGCAGGGAGGGTAAAGCCGTTATCGTCGAGAACATGAACGTTGTGGCGGTCCTGTGTCCCGGGAAGGGGTACAAAATCCTGCACCTCGATTTCAAACAACGCGGGAAGGATATATGGTCCATCATGTCCCCCGTTCCAGACATCATCTGAGTGTTCCAGAAAGATGTTTGTGTCCCAGTTGTCCCAAAATGACAGTTGAACGATTCGTTTCGGATTCGTGAGGACCAACGGGACTTCGTCCTTAATCCATGACAGGTCTCTCTGTCGCTCCCAGAGGTCTGCAAGTATCAGCCTAAAGTCTCGAAGGAAGAAGGAATATTACCAGTTGTATTTCGGACATCCAGAAGCTTCTGACGAACACACAAAGCTCTTCCGAGAGGTCTGCTGCCACAATGCTTGAGACACCCATCGCAAGGAAGGTCAATTTTGCACTAGATACTGGAGCTTAGAAACATCATAAGACAGTGTTAGGCAGGGAAGCAACTCACGGGTCTCTTGAGAAGCCTGCATCTCAGACAAGCCCCTGCCTTGCGAACCTGTTCAACTTTCTTCCGCTTTTCCGGTCGATAAGGTCGTCGATGATTTCGTCCCAATGTCGTGGGCCGGGAAATCTCAAATTCCACGAGAAACTCATCTAGATTCCCCGTCCTTGACTCCTTGGGTGCCAGGGTTCCAACATTTTGAATTTTGGATGCCGGAGACCCGGGTCTCAGGGGTAATTGCGAGCCACCAAGAGAAGTCCAGTCAAATTCACCAGGATGTTGGACCTCAACTCCATAGAGTGTTGTTGAATTGAAACCACTTGAAATATCGATCCCAGGAAAGCTGCAGTCAAGAGCGTAAGAAATGTCTGGAATCCCTAATGAGTCGTTGAACACTATCTGGGAATGTTCCCAAGGATTTAGGTCATCAGAAAGCCCGAACATCTGAAGACATCCTTGATCGAAGAGATTGAAGTCCCATCCTTGAGGGGTTTCAGGATCAGGCTCCAGGTAAGCATCCATCACGTCGGCTGTACAGAAGATGAGAGACAATTTAATTCAAAGGGCCGTAAAATTTAACGAAATTTGAAGCTATGGTCCAAAGTGGCCAAGAACTGATCTTGAGAAGGAAGTCGCAAAGTTATAGGAAAGAATGAGGCTAGTCACTTGAGCACCAGATCTCGGTCAGACCAGAAAAGTACGCGAAAGCAATTCTCGAAACAAGGCAACGAATCACGACGTTCGACCTGCATGACATTTCTCGGTCTGCCCCAAAACAGTAACCAGCCAGACCCCACACCCCACGCCTAAAGAGTGCAAGGTGAAAGGAGCGGTGCTTTTAATAGGCAAACATGCTGATTGGCTGGACTTGGGTAGTTTTGAAGGCACGTTGTCGGTTCAAGGTCACGGTTCCTCCGGATTTCAAAGCAAGACGATACACTCTCGTCTTATGGACCCCGGAAAAAATTCGAAGTCCATGGAAATCTGTCCAAAACATTCGATGAGCTGAAGCCTTGCGAAGTAGCATTGACATAGAATGAAGAAGAAAGGGCTGATTTGAGATGGGTAGACCACAAAGTCTTGCCCGACCAATGAACAGGATAAAGCGCCTATCCTGACGGACATTAATCGGGGTAGGAGCACTTATTCCAAGTACTTCAACGCCAAACATGTATGTAAGGGGTGTAGTAGATATCATAGACTCCACATCTTGATTCACAACTCGTCTTCTTCTTCTTCCTCTTCACCCTCTTCGCCCTCTTCTATTTCACCGCCCTCTTCTTCATCTTCGTCGTCCTCTTCACTGCTACTGCCGGACCCTTCACTCTCACCCTCGCTCCCAGGATCATAGTCCTCCTCGTCTTCATCCTCAAGGTCGATAGCTTCTTGCTCGGCTTCAATGGCAGCCTTCTCCAACTCTCCAGCCTCAGCATTACCAATAATATTCCCATCTTCGTCTTTGACCACATTAACATTCAGTCTCTTAGCCTTCCTCTGCTCGGCCATACTCTTGTCCTGCAACCCGTGCCTCTTCACAAACCCATCAATGCCCCCAAAATCCTCCTGATCCAGCATGGAGAATTCAAATTCTTCTTTGCTTTCTTCTCCACCAGCCACACTCATATCTACCTCTATGGAAAGATTGAAAGTCCGTTGCAAAACGCTCGTATATGATACAGCGGCTATTCGTTCATGTGGCAAGAACATCATCGGCTTCTTGAATCCCCACAGTATCCCATTGGGCAGGAAAAAAAGATATGCATCCTTCGATCCCCTGAATGCTTTGACATGAACTGCTTTCTCTCCTGGTCGATGCGCTTGTTTCAGCTCTGAAGCAAAGAGCTTCACGTCTGCTTCCATAATCTTTAAGGAGTTCTTCCCAGCAGATTTCAGTCTCGTAGATATCTGCCAGTCGAAAAGAGTCTTATAATCATCTGATACTGCTGCCGCGGCGGAGGCTTCTAGACCGTTTATTGTGCCTGGTTTTGGCGCGCTATCGGGGATGGTAAAGACGATGGGTTCGGGGGTTGGAGGGGCGCCTGCTGCAGGGCGCGAAGGTGTGATTATGGAGTTTTTGGGGAATAGGACGTAGTTGTATTGCTTTTGCGTCTTGTCTGGGACAGGGAGACAGAAGGCATAGTCTTGAGTTTCGGTTATTACCCTTTCCCCACCACGCGGAGAAGAAACCAACCTATATCGCTCCATGCGTAACTTGTCCCGGCAACCGGCTCTTTGGAGTCTGGAAGGCGGGCGTAGAGATGTGATGATGTGAAGCAGAGTGTGTATTTTTTTCGTTGTGGGATGACGAGAGATATATCCTTGATTTCGAGAAGAATAAGGTCGTTGCCAATTGCTGTGCTGACTCCTATTGCAGATGGGGCAGGTTTCTTATGCACATTCGTGCCGTTAAAGACTAGTCTACTCGTGAGCTCTTCATCCAGGCGTCGTTTCTTCGATGCAGGCTCAGATTTGGGAGGGGGAACGAGGCTGCAAACGTGGAGGGAAATTTGGTTGAAGAGTTCGATATAGTGAGGACCAGCTTTTGATGGAGGTCAGCTCTGAAATTGTACTGCAGACGAGAATTTTTCTCGCCGTCTAAGTCAAAGAGTGATGGTACGCCAAACCACCATGGATTCGAGGGAACATCTGCAGATTCAAACTAACCTGCGGCAGCATTTCGAACCGCTACTTGAAGGTCCGGTCGCCCTTCAAAAGCCTTGTCAAGACTTTTCTCATCCAGTATTGAGCCCATGGTGAAGTCAGCAGGCCCTGGTGCTTCGGGGGAGGTTGTTGTATGGAAGTTGGCCAAGGGACGCGATCTTCAACGCGTTCGGCAAAAGTGAAGCCTGAGCCTTTGTGGTGATGTCACGGGGACCTTTGTCCCCTTTCGTGCTCGCGAAGGTCCTCGTCAGCCTAGACTTATGGGGGCTATTTTGTCAACTCGATGAGCCCTTTTAAACAAATAAATCTTTCAAGGATATTCTATTCCGAAGGGAACTTTGCGGGTTTGCCCTCGAGAATATGTAGGTAGCAGTTCTTAGGAATTTTCATGTGCAATTTTCACTGACAATATCACTGACAAAAAACGTGCTAATACCTAGGTTTCTTACTGCCTATTGCTCCATCACAACCGGAACACACATAACAGTCGTTGGAGATATGTCTCTTCTCAATTCCTTTGAAGGCTCAATAATTTTATATAGTTGTGAAATAAAGGCCTTTTGAAAATATTGAAGTTTCCATTATTAATCCTTATCGGATTAGTTTGAAGAATCGAATCTAACATCCTCCGCCAAAGATTCTCAATGGACCATCGGACTGTACAAGATGAATGATACTTGAATCGAAGCTCATACGCAACGCCTAACTCCCTTTAAACCCCATACTGTACACATTCTGATCTTCCTAATCATAACCTCATTGCGAATGTTTCATCCCAAAGTCGCTGCTAGAATAATGATAGTCAAAATGACTGCCAAAATTAACAACAAACAGCAAGCTTTTGATCTTGCGTTCTTCTGATATCTCGCCGCGCTCCTCAGCTCTAGGTCTGCTCCTCTTGCATCCGTCCGCGTGTTCTCTACATTCTCGTGAATGTTGTCAAGGAGCTCTCCTTGCTCATTGACAATGTGTGCGACGTCTCGGAATAGTTCATTCAACTCGGTAACGCCTTGCTCGATATTGCGAATCTCGGCTTCACGCTCTACTATCAAGGAATCTTGAAAGTCTACTTCGTCCTGTGAAGCCAGTCGCAGCTGTTCTTGAGACTGCTGTTGCCCATAGGGATTGCTTCCTTCTGCCGCAGGGGATTGTTGCTCCTCCAGCGCCGTTCGGGCAGCCGATGCCGATGACCGTTGTTTTTCAAGGGCAAGCCGTTGTACTGACTGGAACTCCTGCAGGTTGTTCTGGAACTCGCGGGCAAGCTTCTGTTGAGTATATTTCTGGGATGGCTTTTGAAGTGTTAGTATTTATGTTCAGAGATCCCATAAGGCTTCAAGCTTACGCTAACATCCTCCCACGATTGTACCTTCTTCACGCCCTCGCCCACTTCCTTGAAAGTGTCCTTAGATTCCTCGAGTAGGTCGTGCACTCTCTCCCGCACCCGCTCAGTATCTCTCTTTGTACCCAGTAACGCGATCTCATTAGAAAGCCTCGAAATATTGCCTGTCAACGTGAAGAGCTGGGTCATGAGATGCTGTGACAGTCGCTGGAACTCTGGATCGTCAGCGTATTGCGGGTCATCCTGTCTTCGCATAGTCGTGGGCTGGGATTCCAGCGACGATAATTGATCGAACGACATATCTGTGATAGTCGCAAACGAGGAAATGTTAAGACCGAATAGAAGGAGAAGGTTTATGTACAAGTTGATGCCTGCTCTGAGTTGCTCGTGATACGGGTTGACGTACCCGCCTGCTAGCGGCTTGGCGCTTGTTCGCTTCGCTTGCAGCATTGTATTTTGATGGTAACCATAGTCAACAGACGAGATTTTTGTTGCGTCAGGACCATCATGATGACATGATAATTCCAATGCCATAGTCTGGAGTCGATAGTTTCCTTACAGTCTTTACAGTCGCATAGAGCGTTCCGCGATGGCGCCAGTACCTCGAGTCCGTCCGTACAAGGACTTTCTTACACCTGCCTTGCACAGAAGATTTGCGACGGCAACGGTGATCCTGTTTGGACTTTGCTATTTAGAGTCTCTTCTTATCGGAGAATGGAATTCTTGTAAGTTATTCTCCAGGCTACACTGTTTCATTATATCTAACAAGTCTTGCAGTCATCTGGTCATGGTTCCCATTTGGACGAGCTGGCATACGAATGGGCCTCCTTTTCATCCCCGCATTCATGATATTTGTTCTTAGAGTTGCTCAACTACATGTGGGCATACGGACATCATACTCGGCATGGCACACCTTTCGGACATATGCCCTCAGATTTGAGGTCCTTCAAACCTTAGGATGGTACTTCCTTTCGGCATACATCTTCAGCGAGATCTACATTTGGTCAGCCCCGAAGAGCGCAGACCTGAATAGGATCAAACTCATACCAAAAACCGATCGTACGGCGCTTAATGAAAGACCGGTCTATCTAACGAGTTTTCTCTTCTTCATTGCGTCGGTCCAAGCAAGCTTCCATCTCTACTACGATTATGATCGACTCAACATGCCAGTTACGAAGACCGGAGCGGAAGGCTCTTCTGATCAAGGATCGCATTTGGTTGTTCCTCCTACCAAGCAGCTGGAGGCGCAGTTTCCACTCCTGGCCTTGAGTTCCCTGAAACGTGCCATAGCTGCCGCAATTGTTTCTCCCATAATTTATTCGATCGACCTAGGCATATATCCCTACTCGGTCCGGCGTTTTGCGTGGAGCTTCACACGCTCCTGGGCGAAGATATTCTGGGCCCTTCCCAAGTCCAACTCCCTGCCCACCATCCGACCTTTCCACTTGAGCGTCCTCTTCCAGACTCTCCTGGCCGGCTTCCTCTTAACTTTGCTCTGGGAAGTAGCCAATGCTGCTTTCACGGCATATGTCGCTCAAGAACCCCTCAAGAATGAAAGGCCTATTACATATGAATCCCGAGATCCAAATGGAAGCTTGTTGACTGGCTTGAGAGGCAAAAAGCTACAAACGAGGGTACGTGTTAGGTTGGCACAATCCGTGGAATATGAACTGACATGTGTGTTTAGGCTTTTGCTTTTTGGGAACTTGTCTACATTGCAGAGCGCTTTGAGGGTCGACGCAAGATTATCTTTGAAGATATAGACCGGAAAGGGGGGTCTGCCTGGTCGCAAATACTGGCAATATGCCTCGAAGTCATCACCGGTATTGACAGTCGCATTGCCGACTACCAAACACCGCGAGTCGTATCAGCCCAGCCTATTACATTGAAAGCAGATGCGGTATCAACGCTGCCACGCTTAGGTCAACCCTTGAAAGATGGCGTGAATAAACCGGGTGACATCTTTAGTAAGCCTCTAAAACCGGCATCAACAGCTCCTCGCGTTGTCGAGGCGGTTGGGAAGTTCGCAAAGAACCACGGTCAATCACCGCCAGGCGCTCTCTCGCCCAGGTCTCGAAGACTCCTTGAGAAGGCAGAAGGAGCTGTCCTTACCCCGGACCAGAAGGAGGCGTTAACCAACCAGGGATTTGTGGGACTTTTCAGAGAGTGGATCAGTTGGCTTCTACAAACAGTCGCAGGAAAGCCATTTCGACAGGAGTACAGACGAAAGATGGCAGCCGTTGTCCTTGGCCAGCCTTATGGCGACGTTGGAATCATAGTCGACGCTATTGATGCGTTGACTAGATTGGCAGTATGTAGTCTGAAGGAAGACAAGTACGGCAACGTTCAGAGAGACGTCAAGCTTATTATTCGCACTTTCACGACCACCGTCACACAGCTGGAGGGGTTCAAGAAGAGTTTGGGTGTCCACTGGACTGACATAGAGAAGAAGCAGGAGAGCCCCGAAGCCGATGCTATATTGGTGGCCTTGAAAGGTGGACTCAACGAACTTGTTACAGCATTTGGGGATTATAGCGAGGACTTGAGATTAAGTCAGAGTGAGATGAGAATGGCGCGAGAAGCAGCAACTCCTGCTCCTACACCCGCGCCTGTTAGGCCAGAAATGGAACAGAGGAAGTAGATAGGTGCTTAATAGAAATGAAAAAGAGTACTTCATTTCTGGCTCTCCGATGCAGAACAGCCAACGAAATGACCACGCCGAGACTTTCCCGAAAGGCACCACCGTGCTCGTACCTCCCCCTTTAGAAACTTGTTCTACCTGTAGACTATCAATCACGAATGGTGTCTCACAACATAGCCAGAGTAGCCGAGATACAGCGATCCCGGCGATGTCACGGGTCTTGACCATGCGTGGTGATACAAATTGCGGGGCAGTTACCGCTCCCGAGATTCCCCCAGCTCCAAGTACTAATGGACCTCATGCAGCATCATACGATGTAAACTTCTCTTGCCTCACGGCTCGAACTTTAACTCGTTCGTGCTGGAATTGAGCTTGTACAGCTGAGTGATTGCTCGTCAACATGGCGTCTTCCGCAGCTCTCACAGCTTCAGCAGCTCTGAAGTCCCGCGTTGCCCGCCCCTCGTTGCTCAAGAAGCTTGCCCATCCGGAAGATCTGATTCCATTGTTCCCAAATGGAGCATATATTGGTTGGAGTGGGTTCACAGGTGTTGGATATCCCAAGTATGTATTGAATTTCCCGTTTTCCGAGTCAATTGAGCTCCGCCCGGAGGTTTCGGACCTCGCGGTATTTAGTGGATAAATACTGAATGCTTTTACAACAGGAAGATTCCAACGATGCTCGCAGACCATGTCGAAAAGAACAACTTGCAGGGCAAGCTTAAATACTCCCTATTTGTAGGTGCGAGCAGTGGAGCTGAGACGGAGAACCGCTGGGCGGCATTGAACATGATCGAGAGGAGGGCTCCGCATCAAGTTGGGAAAGCTATCGCGAAGGGGATCAACAATGGGAATATCAATTTCTTTGACAAGCATTTGTCGATGTTTCCAGTTGATCTGGTTTACGTGAGTGCCAGACGATACGTCCTGGTCCTTTCTGCGGAGTACTAATAGAAGACCAGGGTTTTTACACCATGGACCGGCCGAGCAATAAGCTAGATGTCGTGGTTGTAGAGGCTTCTGCCATTACTGAAGACGGGGGGATTATCCCCGGTGCATCTGTCGGGGCTTCACCAGAACTGATCCAGATGGCGGACAAGGTTTGCACTTGTCCCTTGCTATAGTCTTCGAGTAAGTGCTAACGCTCCAATTGTAGATCATTGTAGAAGTAAATACTGCTATCCCCGATATGAGGGGCTTGCATGATATTACGATGACTCAACTTCCTCCACATCGAAAACCATACCTGATCATGGCCCCTGAAGACCGTATTGGCACAACTTACATTCCTATCGATAGTGAGAAAATCGTAGCAATCATTGAATCCGATTATCAAGATCAAACAGTAGCCAATTCTCCTGCGGATGAAACCTCTCAAGCAATTGCTAGACACTTGATCGAATTCCTTGAGCACGAAGTTAGTTGTAACCGGTTGCCAAAAAATCTCCTCCCCCTTCAGTCTGGAATTGGCAATATTGCCAACGCTGTTATTGGCGGACTTGCGGAATCGAAGTTTGAGCATCTGAAAGTCTGGACTGAGGTAAATTTGGTGCTCTTCTCAGGACTTGAAAATGATACTAATCACATGCAGGTCTTGCAAGATACTTTCCTGGATCTGTTCGACTCTGGCCGCCTCGACTTCGCGACTGCAACTTCTATCCGTTTCTCCCCAGACGGCTTCAAGCGCTTCTATGATGGGTGGGAACAGTACCACAACAAGCTTCTCCTCAGATCCCAGCAAGTTTCTAACTCCCCAGAAATCATCCGAAGGCTGGGAGTAATTGGGATGAACACTCCCGTAGAAGTCGATATCTACGCCCACGCGAACAGCACCTGCGTAATGGGATCCCGCATGTTGAACGGCCTTGGTGGCTCTGCAGATTTCCTTCGATCCGCCAAGTACAGCATTATGCACACACCATCCACTCGACCATCAAAAATCGATCCTCACGGCGTGAGTTGTATCGTGCCGATGTGTACACATGTTGATCAAACAGAACATGATCTTGACGTGATTGTCACCGAGCAGGGTCTTGCGGATGTCCGAGGATTGAGTCCAAAGGAGAGAGCGAAAGTCATCATCGCGAAGTGTGCACATCCAGAATACAGGCCTATTCTGGAAGACTACTACA
>Ga0302325_10029014_pt1 | contig 11439 bp, 15 predicted proteins | sample Palsa_T0_2_FD_201948 | JGI IMG/M metagenome (GOLD analysis project Ga0302325, IMG submission 201948) | Peat permafrost microbial communities from Stordalen Mire near Abisko, Sweden - Palsa_T0_2 | ecosystem: Environmental > Terrestrial > Soil > Palsa > Peat permafrost | place: Sweden: Abisko... | reverse complement strand
GTAAACAGCGAAACATGGCAGAGGTATACGACAAACCGGAACAAGGGATGCAGAGACATGTATTCGAAATGCTCGAGCTGACGGAGTTCAATGGCTGGACGATGCGAGGACGATAGCGTGTCTAAACACCCCGGGGTCTCCCTAGCTTCCTATTCCGATCAACGCCTTAGCCAATGGCGAGTGGCATTTACTCTAAGGACATACTAATCGAAATACCAGAGATTGCGCAGTCTCCTACACCGCGGAGCTCCCGGTTTCGCTGAAACGAATACCTTGGTGTCAACGAATTCGTCGATCCATGAGGCTTCGCGTGTTGTTCTTCTGCCCTGCTACAGTTGCGGTTGTCGCGGACCCTTGTGACGGAACAAGGTCGGTCTTGTCGTTCCGATCGGGCCGTGAGTGAAGCCGGAAAGCTTAATATAACGTCACTCGGGGCATCTGCGCAACCACGCCTTAGCGGCAATCGAATAGTCTCCCTGCCGCGGGATCAAGAGTGTGTAACCAAGCGCGGCCGGTTGCTCTCCCGGCTCGCAGTTTCTCTAATCCACTCGGTGCGACATTTCCCCGTTGGAGAAACCTTGATCGGGTCGCGTAAAAAAGAGAAGCGGGAGATCCTGAAAGCGACACGTCTCGGACATTTCATGAGTCTCGTCTAGGTTCGGAAGACGTGCAGATCGACAACCAAACCCCGGACGTGACATGACGTACCCGTTGGAGCCGAGGATTATTCCGACGGGATATATAGTTAAGAAACAATTAAGGTTATCAGTGGGGCACCCGAAGATCCGAAGCGTGATCAACAAATATGGTTTCCGCGGAAACAGTCGGTCCGAAAGGAGCCGTCGGGCCTTCCCCCACCGCACGGATCTGCTCGTTTAGTAAATAAGGTTACATCACCCTCCACCTCGGAGCCCGGGATGTGTGTCGCCCCGAGGAAGCCCGCTAAAACACGCTACAATTTTCCCCAGCTTCGGTCCGAGATACACCGTGTGCAAAAACTTTTAAAGGGACGCGATCCCTCTCGAGGAATCCATTCATCGGTCACAGACAGACGAGAAAATGGACGCCAAACTTGCTGGTCTCGTGGTACTGTGCCCCCGTTCTGTTCTGTTCTCACGGCACAGGGTTTCTACTGGTTGCTTATTTTTGTTACCCTGCTGTTTCTCGGCTTACGGGCTTGGGTTCGCTACTTCCTTCAACGCAAACGTCCCAACTTGAGCGACTTGTTTGTCCTGCTTGCCTGGCTGGGATACACCGCCAACGGAGTCACAAACCTCATGATGAGTATCCTCCAATTCGAGTTTTCGTCAGGCGGCTCATCGAACGACGTTTCCGTCCAGGCGAGTCCCGACAAATTGGTCCAAGTCCTCAAGGTACCCTCTTACCCTCACCTCTTTCGAAGATTAATACTAATCACGACAGTTAATCTACGGCGCCTACACCACTTATCCATTCATGGTATGGTCCACCAAAGCTTCCATCCTGGCGTTCTATTATGAACTCTTTCCTTTCAACCAGAAAGAATTGAGACTCGCGCTTCATGTCACCACGGGCTTCAATATCGCAAGCTTCACCGTCGCCGAGATCATGAGCTGTTCGTATTGTATTCCGGTCTCTTCGAATTGGTATCTTCTCCCCTCTTCCGTGATCCTTATACTGACTCGATAGGTCCCTGGACCCGACGACCCAGTGCGTCAACGCGACGAAACTACCCGTGTTCTATACCTTTGCAATTACTAATATCGTCTGCGATGTCGCAAGTACGTCCACACTCTTTCCTCGCAAGCTGATTGTAGTCTTCGTGTTACCCTTCTTCCTCCTACGAGAAATCAAAGTCTCGCGTCGCCAGTTCTGGGGACTCTGTGTCGTCTTTGCCCTCGGCGGAATAACCATCGTCACCTCCATTGCCCGCACCGTCGCCATCGCCGTCGTCGCCGACACGACTCAGGTCGTCGTCTGGAGTATCCTGGAAGGCGGAGTTGGTATCATCGTCGCATGTTGTCCTGCATTGAGGGTTCTTCTGAGGAAGGCTGGAGAGACGTTTAGTAGTCGTTCCAGAGGTCATGAATCACTTGGCACAGGCATCTCGAAGAGACGATCTAGCAGACATGTCTCTGATGTTGAGGCGGACGTTGACGAGTATCCTCTTGTTAAAGTCGGGAATCAGAATGAGATTATAAAGCAGATAGATTTCCAAGTTAGAGTAGACTCCCATGGCCCACCAGCGAAGGATGATAATCCGTGGTAGTGTTAATCAACTTTAAGATCTGTTTCCTTATAACTTTCTCTTCAGTGTCGGTGGGAGCCGGGAGTTTTGTACGTGTGGGTCCTGCCTTGTTATCGGATCTTACTTGGTCCGAGTAGCCGCATGAATGGCCTCTCACAGAGCTGGAGTATGTCGGCATGTAAGCCAACCATCACTAGCTCATCTGAAATTTGCGGACAGTGTTTACGCCCGATGGAATATGAATATGGTCGATTTACTGCATATACAATTGCCAACGCTCTATGAGATTCGTGCATTCCTTCCCGTTAGTAAATGTATGCTTGATGAGATACATTTTAATCCATGTCTGCCGGCTCTTTCTTCTAACTCGGATTACTACGACGCAACTGGGCCGACATTTCACGACTACGCAACTCGTCTTGTAGATGACGGAGCCAATCACGTTGTTCTGGTGTAATATTTCGTCCGATAGTGTTGCGAACCAGAAACTCAACGAAATCGTCCAAGTCTACCGGACCGTCTCCAAACTCGTTAATAACAGACAGCCAATCCGCCTCTGAGCTCAATCGCGCTAGCCACGTACGCGCTATTCACGACGGTTAGTGATAACCAAGTTTAAATCGAGGTGTGTCACCGAAGATGAACTGGGCAGAATCAATAAACTCATCGCTGTCCTGATAAAGATGCTCGGGCCTTGCCGTGTCCAGCAATCCTAACCATAACCATAACCCTTCTTTCAATGTGGATATCATGTCAACGAAGCTTTCCAAAAATTCGTCATCGGGGACTTTGGGGAAGTACACCCTCCCCGCTTCTCTTTGACGAACTAAGACCCTTCGAACGTCACGAAGTTTGTTTTGCAGAACTCCCCCCATCCGTAAATATTGCAGCGCAACTATCCGTCTGCCAGAAGGCCCGAAAATACTCAGTACTCCATCTGGAGATAGTTTCACGTAGATGCTCAAGGGTGTGTCTATATGGGAGAACTCTTCCGCAGCTGTGACCCAGTCGTCCCCCGATGCGGTTACCCAACTAGTTTCGCTGGCAGTGACAAAGGAGTTGGAAATGGTAGTGACGTCGACCGTCAGTGGAGACGGCACCGGTTTTGTTAAACCACCCAAAATGGTTGTCGCCGAGAAGTCCTGCAGTCTCCTCAGTATGCATTGAATCGTATCGGGGATGGATGCATTCGGACAAACGATTTCGAGCAGATACTTGACGAAATTTTGGCAATTGTTTTCGAAAAGACGATAATCCGGCCGTTCAGTAACAATCCTGAGAGCTATCCATCAACACCCTTCAACCGAGGACTCGTACCTTCGTTCTTGATTTCATCTGCGGTCATATCGGTATGACCCACGTATTGCGCGGAAAACCACTTCCATTCCTGCCGCAAATTCGCGACACTGAACTCTCTGCATATATGTACATTATTGCGATCATCATCATCCCTGAACAAGTCGTACATAGTCCCCAACTCGGTGTTATCAATAGCGCCGTACTCGCGGGTCCGGCTGAGAATCGCCTTGGCGTCCAGGAGACTCATTTCGCTGACGAGCATGCCCCAGTGACACAGATAATGTCGTCCATCGGATGTTTTGATCAACGACGGGAAGGTGCGTGCATGGGACAACGGCCAAGTGAAGATCCACACTGAATAGCCCATCGGCTGGCGCCCTGTGGCTGATCGTCGTGCTGGTTGATAGCGATGACGTGGCCCGGAATGATTGGGACCAGAGTATTTAAATCCGGCAATTGCGAGGTTTAAGCCGCTCTGGCGCAATACCTATTGCGAGGGACTCAAGCGTTGATTTCTCCACCAGAAAGGTCGAATCGCTTGACAGCCTCGTCTAGGCATTTTTTATATCACAATACAGCTTCGGAGTGGTAAGATTAGTTAGACGCTGCCCTCTGATGTAGTATGTAGACCTTGCAGAATAAATGACGCATCGCTGGAATGATACATTGGTCGCTTCTTCCAGCGGTGCAGTCCAAGCAAAGCCCCCAGGCGTTATTTATTAGGCGACACGCAGTGGAACTTGCTCACTTCTTCGGCACTCGGCGATCACCTGAAGCTCCCGGAAATGATAGTGAGGAAGAGGACGCCGGGGCATTTGTAATAGCGCGAATCGCGAAAGTTGCTGACGTGGCATATAAGATTACACATGGCCAATTTCCTGGCAAGCCCGGCGTCCGGTCAGTAAAACCTTTCGACTTCCCTTCGACCTCCCTAAGACATCGAGGGTTCCGTTGTCTCAGAACAGACGATCTGCGGTAAGATGTCTCAGGGTCCGAATCAGTATTTCATCTCCGCCCTACTATTCTTCCTTGCCATTCTTCTCTTCAGTCCATCGACACCGCCCGTTCCTCAGAACACCAGCAACATGGTGACGATAAAAACAGCTCCCCATACAGCGACACGATTCCAGGCACCCAACAACGAGAGACATCCCGTTGACGCCGACTCATTCTTCACTTGGACGGAGGCCTTCCAACAATCTGGTTCAAGGGTCATTGGCTCCTCGTTCGACTCGACGCAGCGAGTGTATCCCAAGTCAAACGGGTTTGTCGACACTGTTTTACGGGCGTACAATGCACATCATAATCTCGTCATTCGTCCCGACGATGTTTGGATCGCTATTATCTCCCAGCTCTCGTTTCATATCAATGCAAATGCGGAGGACCTGCGCAAGCACTTTGTCGCTCATGAAGGAAAGAAGGAACTACGACTTTATATTCCTATTACCCCGTTGGAGGAAATCGACTGGGATTCCGCGGGCGATCGGATGACACATCTAATCGATGAGAATCTGACGGACAAGACCATGAGGGACTGGATTTTACCTGCCTTTACGACCACAACGAGGATCGATCAGACGGTATCAGCAATGCTAATGATGTCCTCCATGAAATCCTATTTCACATATACAATGGAAATGTTTTGCGGCATCCCGCAAGTCACTCTCGCCGGCACCAAAGAAGACTGGCTAGAGATTCGGTCCCGATTAAACAAACTCGATTCCTGGGACGACAAAACACGACACTGGAAACGTCTCCTGCAGCCGATAATCACAAAGTTCGCTCAGGCGTTTGACGGTGAAACGGACACCGAGTTCTGGAGTCACATAGTCCATTCCCAAAGCTACGGCAGCGGGTCCACATCCCTCGGCGGCTGGATCACCGCTTTCACAGTATTCACCGCGGAAGGCAGGTGGATGGGCGATGACAATGCAGGAGGACACTGGGGACCACCGCATCCGCAGTATGAACTGGGAGGAATCAAGTATCCCAATATTAAAATGGCTGCTGTGGCGAGTGGAGCCGCCGAAGTGGATCTCAAGATTATTGATGGTACGGGGAAAGAATGGGAGACAATGTTGATTATGGGGAATATGGGAATGAAAGTCATCGGCAGGGAAGAGGACACCGTGCAGAATGTTCCGATGTGGGCTTGTTGCTTGAAAAAGCCCAAGGAGGAGATAAGTACAGAGCCGAGATTTAAGTTTCATCGTTATAATCGTTAACGACTGTAGTTCATCAGAGTCAGTAGGGTTCGCTGGTTTCTTATTTCGTTCTAATAGTTCTATCTCAAAGCTTTCTCTGATAATGAATGTCACATTCTCCATTCGGTGTGAATCTTCGTAGCGAGCGGACGGGATTGATTCTTCGATTATAGTTCTGCATTAGCTGAGCGCAAGGGCAGGAGTACGTGACATATCAGGCCTCATGGATAATGGTGGCAATTAGATGTTTGATGGTTGCGTCATCTGATGGACTAATGTTAGGATCTATGGTCCAACCAAGGTAAAGTGCATGTCCGTTGGAGGCTGACGCGTTGGGAAATTCGATTCGTTTGGCCTTGAGTAAGCCACTCGCCGTTTGGTTAAGGCGTTGAACCTAATACTCGGTTCTCCGAGGAAAGGAGACCCGGGCATGTTTAGACAGAATATCTTCACTCCATCCAATATACTTCACCCCTCGAGATGCCCGACGTTCTCCCTTATTATCCTCTCAAGGGACATCTTCAAACGCGACCCAGTAGGCGCCAAAAGTACGCTCAGGTTGCACTTTCCTGGAGCGATCGCCGATCTGATGGCACTAAAGCCGAAGTGAAGACTGCAATATTCAAAGAGGTTTCTTGGGCATGTTTAAAAAAGTATCTATTCCTCCGGAACATGGCAGAGATATACGACCCATTCACAGAATCGGAACAAGGGATGTAAGGCAGCTCGAGCTGACGGAGTTCAACAATACATGGCCGGACGGTGCCACGATGATGCCAAGTCCGCCTTCCAGGATACTCCACACGACGACCTGGGTCGTGTCCGCGATGGCGGTGACGATTCGCGGAAAAGGAGAACATACCAATTCAAGAAGATGGGAAGACAGTACTCTTGGGGTGGGTGAGCGCCTCAGTCTCACAACTTGATAGTTTTTATCCAAAGGTTGAGTATCTGAATGACCGGGTCGTCTCGGACGAGAAGGACGAGGCGTGGTCGGAAGCCTTTTAGTTACAGATTTGCCTCTCCCAAGATCTGTATCATCCGAAAAGTCATCAGATAGGGCTATATCCAGAAGAACGGCCACATAAGAAAAGATATACCTGCGAACCCTACTGACTTGTCCTACTGTCGTTGACGATGAAACTTCCATCTAGGGTCCGTATTTCCTAATTCACAGAATAGAGTCCCAACAAATTGGTCCCAGTGCTCAAGGAACCGTAATACCCGCAGTTACTTTATGGGGCATCTTTCCACCGTTCACCGTATGATGCACCAAAGCGGTGTTCTATTATGAGCTCTTTCCTTTCAAGCAAAAGGAATAGGAAGCAGGACGCGATTCATAGCGAAGAATCGGGGGAAGAGTTTAGGAGGAGGACCGAAAGACAAGCCAACAGGAACATGGACAGTGTCCGAAGATAACATTCATTCTACCTACATACGATATAGCTCATCAAATAAGAAACTTATGGTCTTGCGGCGGCGCGAAGGGTTGAGAGCAAAACGCATCCGTAAAACCCGTTGGCTCACCCGAAAAGTTGTAGGGGCATTTCGGGAGTGGCCCCATCTTCGCCCCCACAGCCACATCAAACACCCTGACAATATCATCCACCCATATGTGAAAGTCGGGATAGGCGTCGGATCCGTTGTTTGGGTCTCCGCGATACGGACCCCAGGAAGGTGTTCCGATGATCATGAAATCCCACTTGAAGAGATGGTCAGGTTTCCCCTGGCAGTAGACTTGCGAAAACGCAATTTCAGATAAATAACCCGACTCGGTCGTCTCCGCTGTGCCGATGGCAGCGAGTAGCGGACTGGAGATATTGATGTTTCGATTATAGTTCTTCACTATTAGCTGAGCGGAAGGGCAGAAATACGTGTCGAAGAACAACATGCGAAGCCTCATGGATAACGGTAGCAATCAGTTGGATTTTAATAAATGTTTTGATGGTCGCTTCATCTGGCGGGCCCAAATTAGGGTTGATGGCAAAACGTCCGGCTTTCTCAACGAATTCCTCGATCCCAAGGTAAAGCGTATTCGGTCCAGCGAAACCGGCAACTCCGCCATGTGGGAGACTGACGAGTTGCATCGAGATCTCGGGTAATTCGATAACTTTGCCCTTGAGTAAAGCAAAATTGCCACTCGCCAAAGCCCTTTGGATAAGGCCTTGAACCTACTGTTTGGCTTTGCCAATCGAAGGGGATACCTCGGGATGTTTATATACGTTAGTGGCATATGCTCTTGCCCACGCGCCGTCCAGCCATTTATTGTTGAAATCCTTCAGCTCGACCATATTGAATACATTGCCTTGCATCCCTTGTTCGAGTTTCGGATCAACCGGGTCGTATATATCGAAAACTCTGCCATGTTTCGGGGAATACTAGATGTCAACGTGCAACCGTAAGAGATAGATACTTTTGTACGCATACTGAGCTGAACGAGGGCCGCCAAGGAAACGTTCTCTTTGAAGATTCCAGCTTTCGCTTCGGCCTCGGTCAGCGGCGCTGGTTTAAGCGCTCTCGACAGATCAGCGAAGAAATTCTCCAGGATAGCGTAAATTTCGTCTTCGCTGCGTGTCGTCTTTCCACCGGGTTTTGGAAACGCAAATCCTGCATAATTCTTGGCCAGGTGAACAAGAATTGCGCCTACCAGATCCCGTTTAAGGATGTCCCTGTTTGTAGAGTTGAGAGGATAATTAGGGACAACGGTCGGTGTCTGGAGGGCAGCAGTATACCCGACGGAGCGAAGATATTCACTGAGATTGGGTGGGTTCCGGACGGGCTTCATTCGTGCGTCAACAACGATCGAGTTGTATATACGCTGTGCGGCGTCGGCGGGGCGCTGGGTTCGATCCATGTTGCTGGGAAGTCGACGACCGAGCGGGAGGTTTTATACAGAATCAGATCCGACATCGGCTTTTCGAGTCCACGAAAACCGTGGTAACCCCCACCGTTTTTAAAGCCTATCGGGTACCGGTCACCGGCGTTAATCCAATTACGAGCCGTGCTTGTTGTCGTACAAGGCAGCCGCTTTCAGGATATTCCTATACCGGTTCCTTGCTGAGGTTATTCTACGCGACCCGATCGGCCAAATTGAATTTAGGTTTCTCCGACGCGGAAGGAGAGCCTCGACCATTGGATCAAAAAATAAACTCTAATCCGGGAGAATACAACCGGGAAGGAATTGCCGTACACCCCACGCTACTTCATCGGGTATTAGCGCACCGTGGGCACACGTTCTTGAGTTGGGGGCAGGGCGGCTCACAGAAATATTGCCCTCGCGACAGAAGCATCTGCCAGAAGAATTACAAGAACGCGGGACTTGATAGAACCGGAGACTATCAGATGAAGTCTTCTAAGGGCGCGCCGGATAGTCAAGGTTCGTGCTCCTCACTTTGTAAAGAACGCGACGATTTTATTGCCGCTCAAGGTTCGGCATGTGGTTGCACGACCGCGGGATTGGGACCGATAACCGGGAAGCCAAATGAATGTAATTGTTGGGACGATAATACTCGTTTCCCACTAACTACCCGTGAAATTAATCAGAAAACATCCATCAACAAACTGTGAGTCGTCCTCGTCCTCCTCGAAATCCACACCCGAAATGCCATCAATATCAATCTCATCCTCGGTCCCCAAGAACTTTTGCGGGCCGGCGACAACAGCGTTCCCTTCGGGGTTGATGATGTTATGAAGCTCATGAAGATCAGCGCCTCTGATAAACGGCCGACTCTGATAGAGGACCGCCTTTTTTGAATAGCGTATCTCTCGCAAACGATAAGCGAACACAAATGATCCAGGAACATGTTTCTCCTCCCGGCCGTCGCTATGCGCGTTCCCCGAAACATGAGCTCCAACATCGACGGGAATGCCCACAGACATCCCCGGAAGGGTTCCCGAGAGCTTCCCGTGCAAGCTCTTCTGTGTCTGATGAACCACCTGAGCGCCCGATCCAATTTTGATCCCAACAATCATGTACACCGCTTTTCGATATCCATGTCTAGCGAGGTGCCTGAGAACAGCATCTTGCTGCATGCTCTTGAGAACATATTCCTCACTAGGAACGAACGTCTTCGAGACAACCTTGTCGATGTCGAAGGCATGTTTCTGGGACGTTTTACGATGTCCCGCAATATCGAAAGGCAGACTACCGAGTATCGTCGCCGAAAGGCCGATCTCGGAGCCTCCTCGTGTCGAGCTCTCGTAAGTCGCTTTGAACTCTTCGGTTTCGGGAAGCAGTTTGTCGAACTGCCCAAAGTCCAACGGACCAGAGCCTAATCGTTCGGCGGGAGTTCGATGATGTGTTATCAGTTGACCGAGCTCGATTTGGGTATCCGGCGGATAACTTGTATCGCACAAGACAAACCATGTTTTTTCCTGGTTTATTAACGTCTTCTCAAGGGAGACATACCATTTCTTCTGCGAAATCAAGGTCTGAATGGGCGTAGTGGGAGCAGCGAGGATGTTGGTGGTATTGCGGTGTGTTGCGCCGTATTGTCGTGAGTTGCGGGCGAGACGGTTCCGATTATTATATAATCGGGTGACGCGGCCCACACAGCCTCGTTCCGTTGCTTTGTCTCGTTGACACAACGTGCTCACGACGGTGCTGTGGAGGGCCAGACGTCCGGAAAGACACAGTAAAAGCTGCAAGGAACGACATACGAACAGGTGGCACAGCCTCAACTATCGAAATCGAACAGCAACTGTCAAAATCGAATTGCGCCCCGACGATGGAAGCTCCGGTTTGCATTTCCGATTCCGTGTTGCACACCCTCGGAGATGACAAGTACATTCCCTGCCGACCATTGTAACGAAGCAGGGTGACTTGGGCAAAGGAATGGTTTACGCAACTTGAAACAGTGCATCGTATTGTCGACGAGAACAGAAAGGACAACCACCGCGCCGTGAGGGTTGGGATACTTGACACCGGGATCGATTCCACGCACTCGGAGATCAGCCAAGCAACAATGATCAAGGAATGCAAAGGATTCCCCGATAGCCTCGATCCATGCAAGGATAAGATCGGGCATGGCACCCACGGAGCGAGCGTCTTTCTTAAAACCGCTCCGCAGGCCTCACTCTATATTGCGAGAGTGGTTGACGATCAAAAGAGAATAGCGCCCGACAATGACTACCAAGCAGTTGTCGACGTAAACCCACTGCACATTTACTCTGAATGATAGGCTTTCGACTGGGCGATTGAAAAACGGGTCAACATCATCTCGATTTCATGGGGTTTGGACGAGGATGTGCCGGCAATTACCATGGCCATCGACAAAGCCTACTCTCTCGGTATTATTATTCTCGCATCAGCCTCCAATAAAGGAGCGAACAAGGACATTACTTTTCCAGCTCGACTCCGGAGTGTCTTTTGCATCGGTGCAGCCGATGGAAAGGGATCCCCTTCAGGATTTAACCCGCCACATCGCGGGGTGGAGAAATATAGTACGTTGGGAGAAGCAGTTTCCGGGGCAGATGTCTTGGCACCAGACTCCGAATCTTCAAGCCATGCCACGACCACGCTTCGAAGTGGTACATCTACTGCTACTCCAATCGCTGCGGCAATAGCAAGTCTTCTACTCGATTACACCCTCCAGATTCTCGATCCAGTCACTGGCCCGGGAAGCACCGCCCGCATTCGAAAACTCTTCCTCGCCATGTCCAAGGCGACTGTTGGCAGTTCCTATCGGTATATTGTACCGTGGTCGATTC
>Ga0302325_10029010_pt1 | contig 11440 bp, 6 predicted proteins | sample Palsa_T0_2_FD_201948 | JGI IMG/M metagenome (GOLD analysis project Ga0302325, IMG submission 201948) | Peat permafrost microbial communities from Stordalen Mire near Abisko, Sweden - Palsa_T0_2 | ecosystem: Environmental > Terrestrial > Soil > Palsa > Peat permafrost | place: Sweden: Abisko... | reverse complement strand
TGGAGCTCCGCCGCCGCGTTGCATCATACGTTCCTGCATCTTCTGTTGATCCTCAGCATATTTCTGCTTCTGGCTATCGTTCAGGATTGCCTGAATCTTGGTATTCGAGTCTTCGCGAATGCCCTTCATCTTGGCCATCTTGTCATCCCGGGACAAGGAACTGTCCTGACGCAATGCCATCATCTTCGTCTGCTGGTCGGCGAGGATCGGCTTGATTTGCGTCTGCTGGTCGGCAGACAAGTTGTAGCGCTTGGTCATGCGCGCAACCTGTTCGTCGGGAGTCATCTGTTGACGCCCCATGCGGCCAGGGCCAGGTTGCGGGGCGGAGGCATCGGGGGCGGCGGGGCTATCCTGCTGCGCAAAAGCGGCAGCCGTCCCAAGGGCGAGTCCAGTGGCCAACAAACCACTGAGGACGATACGACATAACTGGTTCTTCATGGGGTGTTTCTCCTGCATATCTACCACGGTGATAAGAACACGTTGTCTGGCGCATGGTTGCTGCGGAAACCAACTCGCATGCACCCCTTCATGAGAAATTGACGTAAAGACTGCCCCAGGAGTTTAGTTTTTCGGTGGCATGGGAACCGGTGCCGAGCGTAATCCACAAGACAGCTGCCCCGGTTGCGACCCACCGGGAGCAATATACGCGTAGGCAAACACTACCTGGTACTCATTCTCGCCCGGATACGAGCACAGCGCGCAGCCAGGTTTGTACTCGAGTACAGGATTGTCCTGTGGGCTTTCCACCCATTCCCTGGATTTGTGCGGTGGCAGGATCACCCACTTCATCTCGCCATCTCCCTGGGCTGCGGGATAGACAGCTACCCGGCCATACGGATTACCTGCGTCCACCAGGCTTCCCCCGGCTCCATTCGATGCCCGCCACAGCCATCGGCCATGCGAACGTGCATACCAATGCGAGCTGGAAGGAATGGGCTCGGCCAGCTTGATGGCGTGGCTGGTCTTATTCGCCAGGGTGAAACGAAAACCCGACCCCTGATCGCCAACCATCGCCAGGTAGTTTGCCGAAAGTGTGACCCCGGAACAAAGGGGCACGGATCGTACCGGCCTCGCAGCTACAGTACCAACCGGCCAGAATAGGATCAAACAAAAGAGGATCCGGGAAAGAATCAGACCACTCCCTTCCCCTCCACTATGTGGATGTAACGGTTGGGAACGAGATGAGTGAGTTTTTCAACCTGCTTGCTGGGTGCTGGCCAGTGGATTTCCAGCTCCTCGACTTCGGTGGCAGTGCCAATCCCAAGCACTTCACGGGGATCGTGGGAAGAAAGATAGCTGCCACCATTATTCTTCAATCGCTCTCGCACCTTACCGCCGGCTTTCCAGATGATGCGCGCGCCAATGGCGTCACGGTTGCACGTGACGCCTTCGAGCTTGATGCCCAGCCAGTTGTTGCCTTTGGCCGCGTTGTTTTTCAAGAGCACGGGAGGACCGCCGTTGACGCCAACGATTACATCCACTGCGCCGTCATTGTCGTAGTCACCGACCGCTAGCCCTCGCCCCGCCCAGTCTTTCCTGAATGCCGGGCCGGCCTCCTCGGTCACATCATGCAACTTGTGGTCCGCTCCCTGGTGGAACAACAGCAGCGGCTCTTTGTAATGCACCTGCATGGAGTAGGAATCGATCATGTCGTCAGGATGGCCGTTCGCCAGGATAAGGTCAATCAGACCGTCGTTGTCGTAGTCGAAATACTTCAGCCCCCATCCGCTCATCAAGCGGGTGCTGCGAGCTACGCCTTCTATCTGCGCAGCGTCGGCAAAGGATTCATCTTTATTGTTGATGTACACCGAATACATCTCGTGGTCGACATTGGACACGAACAGATCCTGATACCCGGTTCCGTGCAGGTCCGCTGCATCCACGCCCATGCCCGACCGAGGCCGCCCACTCTCACTGAAACCGACGCCCGCCTGCAGCGCGATCTCTTCCCACTTCCACGAGCCATTCGCACCCGGACCACGATTCATGAATAGAAAATTCTGCACCGTGTCGTTGGCGACAAAGAGATCCATTCGGCCGTCGTTGTTGATATCAGTCGCGACGACTCCGAGACCTTTGCCCAAAGCAGACGCGATCGCTGTTCCCTTGGTGACATCTGTAAAAGTGCCGTCGCCGTTGTTGTGGTAAAGGAAACTAGAGCTGGGCTTGAACACTCTCGGGACACAGTAGTAATTCCTGCCGATCGCGTTATTGCCGCACTCCAGCTTGCGCACGCCGGAATAGTCGACAAAACTGCAGACGAAGAGGTCGAGCCGGCCATCGTTGTCGTAGTCGAACCAGACGGCACTGGTGGTGAAGCCGGGCGTGGCCAGACCGCCGCGCTCCGTCACATCGGTGAAGGTTCCGTCGTGGTTGTTCTTGTAGAGGATGCACTTCCCGTAGGCGGTGACCAACATGTCTGGCCAGCCGTCGTTGTCGTAGTCTCCTACGGCCACGCCCATTCCGAAATAGGCCCCTGCTACGCCGGCCTTCTCGGTGACGTCGGTGAATGTGCCATCACGGTTGTTCTTGTAAAGCGCGTTGCGCACCGGCTTGGCCGGTTTCCAGAAATCGCTGGGACCACTGTTCACCAGGAAGATATCCATCCAGCCATCGTTGTCGTAGTCGAGAAAGGCACAGCCGGGACCGAGCGCTTCAGGCAGGAATCGGCTGGGAGACATTGCATTTTCATGAGCCCAGGTAATGCCCGATGCGGACGCCGGCACCTCGGTGAACAAAGGCCCATTCGGAGCGGGCGCAGCTTCTGCGGAAACACGAAAGACATTGGCAGCCCCGGCAAGCAGGCCAAACCGCAGAAGCCCGCGTCTAGAAAAATTCATTCTTTTCATCCTATATGTCTAGCCGGGGTAGGGTTCATTGGGCTTCACGACGCGAATGCGATGATCGGTAAATTTGTAATGTGCTCCCGGCAACTCGATCCTGGGCATGTGACAGGAGACGCACTTGTCTTTGGAGACCGGGCAAATCTTCGCATCCGGTTTGCCGGCCGCACCCTTGATCCCACCATGACAGGTCAGACATCTCGGGTCGAAGTTCACGGTTTGTGGATTGAAGTCGTGGTGCGGGTTGTGACAAGCAAGACAACTGATGCGCGCGTCATCCGGGTCATAGCATTTGCTGCCCGTCAGGCGGTAAGGTTGGAAACGGATATTGGCGATACTGGGATGTGGCTCCGCGGCGATTTCTGCCCAGGTGCGATGGCACTGACCGCAGAAGTTCGAAGACAGTTCGGCGGAAAGCCCAATCAGTTTATGTAAATCCTTTGGCGCCGCGTGGTCAGGACCACCTGCGAGCATGGCGGCTAGATGCTCGTCGACTCCCTGATGGCAGTGGGCGCATTGCACTCCAGAAGATAGCTTGTCCAGGGTGAGCTGCTTCCCGTGCACGGCATTGGTCGCGTGGCATCCAAAACAGCGCAGCTTCTCATCCTGGTGAATGAGTCGTCCGGCAGCCTCGTTGAGGTCGGCTGGTGGCGAACCTTCATACCCCATCGTGGTGCCAAGGCCATTCAGCTCCCGGAACCAGCTCACGCGGCTCTCGTACAGCGCACCGTCTTTCTCCAGAAGGTACGTCTGCCCTAACGCGGAACTGGCTCCCATGGTCCAGCGAATGGGCAGGGTCACGGTGCTGGTGCCATCGGTAACTGAATACTCGCTCTGGGTGCCCTTGCGTTCGATGCGATAGGAGTATTTGCCTACGGTGGTGGTGAGCAGCGGGTGATCGATGAGGACCTTGCTGTGATCGACTGTTTCAAGCGCCTGCGCCATGTAGGTGGTCGGCTGTGTCAGAGCCTCTACATGACATTTTGCGCATGCAGCCGGAGCTACAGAGTCGGTCTGCGCCACTGTGGCCGCGGGCAGAAGCAAACACCACAGCATTAGATACCTTCTCATCAGGAACCCAAAGTCACTGCACCTTGGCGCCCGACAGCTTGGCGCCGGGTTGCTTGGCCTGTGCTTCCGCCGTCAACTTGAGAACGATTTCCCGTTCCCGCTTGCTGTCTTCCGGCCGCTTGAGGCGGTAGTAAACCAGCGACAACGATACGTGCGCTTCCGTAAATTGCGGAGACTGCTTCACCAGGCCTTCGAGAATATTTCGTGCCTCGTCGAGATGGCCTTCGTCGATCGCGATCAGCGCCAGTTGATAAAGAACGCCAGGATCTCCTGGCCTGGTCTCCTCCGCGCGCCGGAAGTACTTGCCGGCCTTTTCGTAGTCTTGTTCTTCGCGAGCCGCAACTCCCAGTTGCAGGTTCGCCTCAAAATTGTAAGGATCGACCCTGATCTCATCCTCGTATTGTGTGGCGGACAGATCGGAGTCGCCGGTGAACATCAACGCCTTGCCGTAGAGCACATGCACGTCGGGGAGATTGGGATTGAGGGCAACCGCCTTCGCGAACTCATCGCGCGCACCCGCGAAGTCCTGCACGTTCATTTTCGCGGTCCCTAGCATGAGGTGCGCCTCCGCCGAGTCGCCGTTGCGCAGGATCCGGTCGACTAGGACCTGCCCTTCCTCCACCCGCTTCTGCCGGATCAAGGCTGTTCCCAACAAATAGGCAACGGCGAGGTCGTCGGGATATTTCTGCTCTTCAGGCTCGAGGATGCGAATAACATCCTCCTCGCGGCCCATCCTGAGATAACAATCTCCCAGCAACAACACCGCCTGATGGTTCCCAGGATCTTCCGCATAAACCTTCTCAAGCTGCGTCGTCGCGTCGTCAATCTGGCCCATCTTGTAATACACCAGGGCAAGGTTGAGCCGGGCGCCCACCAGCTTCGGAGACTGCTTGAGGGCGATCTGGTATTCGGGCAGAGCCTCCTGATACCTGCCCAGGCCGGCCAGAGCCGCGCCCAGATTGGAGTGGATGGCCGTGGCTTCAGGATGCAATTTCAGAAACTCCTGATATTCAGGAACCGCTCCGGCAAGATCGCCCGCCTGTTGTCTTTGCATAGCATCCTGCACCAGTTCCTGGGGACTGGTTTGCCCTTGGGCAACCGCGGCGAAGAGTAGTAGGAGAACGAAAATGGCTTCCGAAGACCTCCCACTGATTTTACCCAGTTGGGAGGGACTTCCGAAGCCATTCTGTTTGACGACGTGGTTCCTTTTGTGTCTCGTCGAGTTAGAAGTAGAACTTAGCGCCGAACTCGATAATGCGGGATCCTTCCTTCTGCGTGGCTACGCCGAAGTTTGTGTTCCCCTGCGTGATGACTCCGGTGCCCGGATCCTGCTGCCACTGCAGGATCAGGTTGCTGCCACTGCTGGTGAACGAATACAACGGGTGGTTCAGGAAGTTATAGGCCTGTGCGCGAATCTGAAGCTTCATACTCTCCTTGATCTGGAAGTTCTTGAATATAGCCAGATCGGAGTCAAGGAATGCTGGTCCATACGCCACCGGCATCAGCGTGGGACCGTTGACACCAGGGGTTGTGTTTGGCTGCAGACAGTTTCCGTTGACGAACTGATGCGGAAGCAGGTGACCTCGTAGGTCGCAAGTGACGATCGGGTTCAAATCCTGAGCGTTGGTGCCCAGAATCGATTGGTTGTTGATCGCAATACCCTGCGGGTTCGCCGTACTGATCGAGCCCGGGATAATGGCAGCTGATTGCGGGCAAGTAATCCCAGCCATCGCGTACGCCGCAGCCTTCGCCGTCGGGATTACGCAGGTGTAGTTGCCGGATGCACTGTTTGATCCGTAGTTACCGTGGAGCGCACCGGTGGTAAAGCCGTTACCGCCATAAGAGATGTTGGCGCCGCTTTCCAACTGCGTGACGCCGGAGAGTTGCCAGCCGTTGAGCACTCCGTCCAACAGCGCCCCGTGGTGGAACAGCACGCCCTCATCGATGGAGTATGCCGCGTTGAACAAGTGCGTGCGGTTTGAACCCAGCGGGCCGTAGTTGCTCTTCAGACTGTACGGGTCGATGGTGGGCGAAATGATCCCCAACGCTTTCTGGAACGTATAATTCGTCTGAATGACATATCTTCCGGCATGGCGTGCCCAGCTTACCTGCATGCCGTTGTAATTCTGGTAGACGTTGTTAGTGGCCAGGTTCAGGTCGCCGTAACCTTGCAATGGGCGATATTTGTCGGCGTCGGCCGTGGCAGGATTCACCGCGCTGAATAAGGCCCCTGCGGGAACCATATTGATATTGCTCCCGGCGCCGCCCGCAATATTCTGCTGATCCCTGCTGCGGTTCCCCACGTAAGAAAGCTCAAACAAACCCTGCCATGGAGTGACTTGGTCGACGTTCACGCTCCAACTGTCGGTGTTGGGCTGTTTATCATCTGTCGAATCTACGGCCGCGGGAGAAGCCGGCGTAGCAGACAGATTCAGGCAAGAAAAATAAGAGCTAAACAACGATGATCCAGCCGGCGGGTTCGTTGGACAGCCGGTTCCTCCCACCCAGGTGCTTGGTTTAATTTCCGCGTTGGCAACGCCTGCAGAAGCATTCAGACCGTTGGTGAATTGGCCGGAGTGGTAGTAGAAACGCCCCCATCCGCCACGGACAACGGTTGTGCCGTTGCCGGATACGTCATAAGCTGCCCCGAATCGCGGTTGATAGAACAATGTCCGCGTCGGGAATCCCCCCACCGGCACGGCACTATTCCTGGCGTGCCACTGGAATCCGCAGAATGTGGGAGCCGAGGCACAGCTGGGTGAGAACTGGGACGTGTTAAAGATGGAATAACCAAAGCCGAGACCATCTAACCATGGCGTGAAGTGGGTGAAACGGACACCGTATTCCAGGGTGAGCTTCCTGGTTATTTTCCAGGAATCCTGCCCGAAAAACTCGTAAGTGGCATAGTGAATGTCGTTAATCCGATTGAAGTTGGCTTCCTGGTAATCAGAAAGATTGCCGGTCAACAGATCGGCATACTCGTTGCCGTAGCTGTAGGTGTTACCAGCAGAAACCTGGGAGTAGCCGTTTGTGTAGCCGTTGGCAGGCTGCGAGTTCCGGATCCACTCGTAGAAGAAACCGGCCTTGATGGTGTGATTGCCCTTCACCATGGTGAAGGTATCGCTGATGCTGGGCATCCACTTGTTTGCATAAAGACCCTGGGAAGCTCCGCCCGCTTCGAATCCGCCCGGGTTGAATACTAGAGCCGCTTCTCCGGCGCCGCCATTGCCGCCGAACGAGGGGATCTGGGCGACGCCATTGTTGAAGAGGCCTTTATAGTTATAACCAACAGCGCTGCGGTCAACTTTCTTGGGATCTGCAAACACGTTGGGAAAACCGACAAATGTGTATGCGATGACCGTTTCATTGGTCATCGTCTGGTTGAACACGTGGGTGATCGACCCCGAATACGCATCCGACTTGTTCTTGCCTTCCACAGCGGTCGGATAAGGAACCTGGTCTGTTTGCCGCCACCAGAGACCTACTGGGAACTGCTGAACTTCACGCTGGTAGTTGTAGCGAACAAAGACCTTGGTCGCGTCGCTGATGCTGTAGTCGCCGCGCACCGTGAACTGACGGTTGTTCTGGGCAAAGACTTCAGCCTGCGTGTAGTTGTAACCCTGGGTGGCAAGCGGATTTGCGTTCGGCGCCGGATAGAGCTTCATCAGGGCAAGCATGTTGGGATCGATACACGCGCCATTGGCAGGACCTGTGCAAGGGCTCAGTTGGGTGCCACCGAATTTCGTCATCGCCGCACTGGTGAGTTCCCCGGGAAGTTTGCCTGTTGAGCCAAGGTTTCCACCCCCGCCTTCCTTTGCGATCTCTTCCGGCGAGAAGTCGCCCGTAAGCTCCCCGGCGGTAGGAACCGTCGCCCGGAGCAAACCAGTGTCCAGCGTCTGCTTGAAATACTCAAAACCAGCGAAAAAGAACAGCTTGTCGTGGTTCTTATTAAAGCGGGTTCCCGGGATGATCACCGGTCCGCCGATTGTGCCGCCAGGGTAGTAATAGGAGTTGTGCGGTATGGCTACACCGCTGTTGTTCTTCAACCAATCGTTCGAGTTAAGCACGTAGTTGCGGGCAGAGAAGAATCCGCTGCCGTGAAAGCTGGAACCGCCTGCTTTCGTAACCGAAGTGATGACAACCGGACCCTTCTGATCTTCTGCGCTGAAGTTTGAGGTCAGCACCTTGAATTCCTGCAGGAAGTCAGCGTTGGGATTGACCGGCGTATCGCAATTGCAACCAGGATCAGAAACGTGTGCCCCGTCCGCGACGATATCCAGCGAATCTGTCGGCAAGCCGTTATACGCGGAGGACGCATTCAAAGGGCTCTGGCTTCCCGAATCGCCATTGCCGTTGATGCCGACCGTCTGGCCGGTGTAATTCGCGTGGTTGCTGGTCCCGTTGGTGACACTGAAGCCGGGAACAATCTTGATGTACTCTGCAGCGTTGCTGCCCACCTGGGTGAAGTTCTCCAGTTCCTTGGTGCCCAGTGCGAAAGAGCGCTCGCCGGAGTCGGTGGTGGCCAGGGCTATGTTTTGCGCGTCTACGGAAACGGTCTGATCAGCGGCGCCGATATTGAGAGCCACGTTGACGTTCCGCTTCTCGCCGCCGCCCAGGCTGATGTTCGCTGCCGCGTAATCCTTGAAGCCCCCGGCCGCGACCGACAAATTGTAGGTACCGACGGGCACTGAAGCGAAGCTGAAGTAGCCGTCCGAATCTGTCTGAGTGTCGCGCGCGGAACCGGATCCGGCATCGGTCAAGACCACTTTGGCATTCGGAACAACCGCGCCGGTGGGATCGGAGACAACGCCTGTGAGGGTTCCAAAAACGCCCTGGGCTAGTAAGGGTTGTCCACAGAACACAAGGAAAGAAACGAGCGCGGCTATCCGCGAGAATCTGCGTACGTTCACTGACACACCTCTCCAAAACACTGCAAAATCGTTCGGTAGTACAACGCGTGCATCGCGCCGTGTTTATTGAGTTCCGCTGAGCATCTGAATCCTCCAGCTATGCGCTTGTCAAGCGAATTTCGAAAAATACTTAAACGTTTCTGTGGAATCCGGTTTTTTGCGGGTTTTGTAGTTACTGCCTATCCCCCGCAGGCCTTTGCTTCGCAGCTCCCAGCTGCTTCTGCCCGTTCTCGCAAGCGAACGAATAAGCGATTTGTTTTCAGCTTGTTTGCGTGAGCAGTCTAGGGAGAGCCGGGACCGACTTAGAGGAGAAAAAAGTGGTACTGAAATGGCAGTTACGAGTCGGTACGTCGGCCAGGCACGGGCGGTTATAAGAAGAACACTCCAGTAGCAAGATAGGACACCGCCTTTTACAGAATCTTTTCACCTCGCGGCCAATCGGTGGAGGAAGAGTCTGCCGCGGAAGGGCGGACCAAAAGACACAGCTATAGCTGCTTTTCCATGTGAACGATGGGGAGAGAAAGGCCGGGCATGAGCGGAACCTGACGATGTTCCCGTTCGACGTAACCCCGGGCAAGATACAACGGCACCCCGGTTAGGGTAGCTCCCATTTCGAGACGGCGGAAACCTTCGGCTGCGGCAGCTGCCTCGCAAACCTCGAGGATGCGGCTGCCCACTCCGCGCCGTGCCCAGGAAGGATGTACGAAGAAAGCTCGTATCTTTGCCGCGTCGTGGCGTGGATCCAGCAGAGCATCCTCGCGGCCTGCGCAGTGGTCACTGCCAAAAAGCGTCTTCCGCTTGCTCCAACCTCCGCAGCCGGCTATGACCTGGTCATGATCAACCCTGGCTTCGGCGACAAAATAGGTTCCATCTTTAATCAATTGTGTGTCCACGCCGAAGACGCGGTCCAGCGCTAGTTCCAGTTGCTCGGGGGTGTAGTCGGCCGTCTGCAGGCCCAGAACGGACGCGCGGATGAGTTCTTGAATCGCCAGGATATCGGAGGGAACGGCTTGCCGGACGGTGAGGAGCATGGGACTCGCGTTGAAAGTTCAGAATATCAGGGTCGAATATTAGGGTCGAATATTAGGGTCATGGGACCGGGCAATAACACGCCTTATAGGTAGCCGGGTCCAGGGCTTCGATGGCGCATTCGAGGGTTCGCACACCATTTGCGGGCACGTGATCGTGAGCGCTGGAGACATTGAACAATGTCAGCCATTGGGCACTGGCTTCCGGATCGCTTCTTAGCTGGCCGTAGATGTTGTTGAGACTGGCCGCGTCCAGGCGAGGGCTGTGCCATTTCTCAATAAAGCTGTACTCCTGTGTCCAGACGCCTGGAACGTCGCTCTGCGCGGCCTGGAGGTTGGTCAGATAGTAGGTGCTCTGATCCACCAGTTGACCACCGCCTGCGAAGGTCACGACGCGAAAGGCGGGATTCTGGCCGTAGATGGGCGAGATGGGCGGATTGATCAGGACGAATTGCGCATTGTTTTCACTCCCATGGATGACACGAAAGTCATCGGTGTGATCGTGGCCGGCGAACATGGCGGTGATGGTGGTTTGATATTCGGCCACGAGGTGGTCGAAGAGGTCGGTCCAATAGGGCTTCCACATAGGAACGATGGCCCGGCTACAAAGATCGTTGGAATCCGCGGCCTGGGAGAGCGACCGGTAACTGGACATGGTCGCGTAGCCGTCAATTCCCGGCGGGATGTGAAACATGAGCCAAACCTTTTCGCGGTTTTGCGCGGCACGCGAGAGGGTTGACTCCAACCAGGCGAAGGTTCGAGTGGCGGCTTTCGAGTCAACCGGCGAACAGGAGTCAGCAAAGTTTGCGGCCTGATATTTGTTCGAAAAAAAGACGGAATTCACGGAGATGATGCGCACCCCAGGCGTGGACCGAGGCCGGACGGTGTAGCTGCCGAGAGATTTCCAGTTGGCGGTAAACTGGCCGTTTGCCCGGGCGAGCGATCGGGCCGGCTTGGCTGAATCGCTCAGGAATGGACCGCCGCCCTCGATGTCGTAGTCGCCACATTCATCGTCGTTATTGCCAGGGGTCAGCAGGATTTGCGACTTGTTATACCGCTGGCGCAGTTCGGAAGTGACAAAGGCAACCGTTTTGGATACAAAAGCGCGATAGTGCTCTGGTTTGGTGTCGTGGATGGCCTTGGCATAGGCCTGGGGAAATCCGTGAGCTAACAGATCGCCGGTGATCATGACCAGGGCGGGATCGGGGTCCGTCTTACGCATCGCGTCGAAGGCAGACCGCAGGAGCCACCAGTTGGTGTCCTGACCGTAGGGGCTGTAGGCGGTGGACGTGGAACGGTTGAGAATCGCCTCCCATTTGCGCACCGGGGCGGAAGCCAGTTCGGCGACGAGCGTGGGGTCGGCAAAGGGATTGAAGTGAAGGTCTGAGGCAATGAGAAATTGTTGGCTGGGCCGGCTGGGCAGCGAATGAGCCGTGCCGGCCAGCAAGACCAGGACAGCCACGAAGGCGAATGGATGGCGCTTAGGCTCGATCAGTTCCCTCTCCTCCTGATGGTTAGCTTAAGCGATCAACGTCGAAACTGTTCCTGACTAACGGTGGCCGCCGCCTCCGCCTCCACCTCCGCCGCC
>Ga0302325_10029009_pt1 | contig 11440 bp, 10 predicted proteins | sample Palsa_T0_2_FD_201948 | JGI IMG/M metagenome (GOLD analysis project Ga0302325, IMG submission 201948) | Peat permafrost microbial communities from Stordalen Mire near Abisko, Sweden - Palsa_T0_2 | ecosystem: Environmental > Terrestrial > Soil > Palsa > Peat permafrost | place: Sweden: Abisko... | reverse complement strand
GATCGTTGGCTGCCGCGCTACGCCTTCGCGCTCGAGCAGATGTACGAAGAGATCCCGGGCGCCGTCGCGCACAAACGCGCCGTCAAGCAGATCAGCTACATCACGGCCTACTTTCCGCAGACGCTCTACGCGCGGATCGGGCGCGCGAAGCTCGCCCAAGGCGTCCCGACGCCCGACCCGTCCGACCCGCCGATCGTCCTCGACGAGCTGCAGCGGCTGGCTCTGATCGACGGCAAGGTCATGCCGACGATGCCGCCGCTGGCTTCCGCCGCTCCGACGGCCGTCCCGACGACGATCCCGACCGAATCGCCCGCGCAGGCTCCGGTCGTCCCCGCTCCCTGAGCAGGCGAAGAGGACTATCTTTGCAGGGCAGAGTATTGCCGTGGTACCTGCCTGCATCGGAGCACTCCGTGGACGTCACTCGCGCCATCGCCGACCTCGACGAAGTTCGCACCCGCCTTGCCTCCGTTCAACGCTTTCGCGGCCTGTCGGGCCAGGCGGCCCTGGCCAGCGGTCTGGGCGCGCTGGGCAGCGGGGCCGTCCAGCTGCTCGTCGTGCCGGCGCCGCGCGGCCCCGACGATGCCGCTCGCTACGTCGCGATCTGGATCGCCTGTCTGGCGTTCGCGCTGGCGCTCAACTATGGTGCCGTGGCGATGTGGCTGGCGCGTCACTGGTCGTCGCGCACGCGCACCGAACTGCGCACCGCCGCGCTCTCGATCTTGCCTTCGGTCGCGGCCGGCGGCGCGTTCACCGCGGCGCTGCTGGCACGCGGCGAAGTCGGTTTGCTGCCCGGCACCTGGGCCCTGTGCTACGGTTTGGGCCTGCTCTCGGCGCGCTCGATGCTGCCACGCGGCGTCGCGGCGATCGCGCTGGGATTCGCGGCGGCCGGCGTGGCACTGCTCTTTGCCGCCGGCACCAACGCGCTCACCTGGTGGGTGATGCCGCTGACTTTCGGAATCGGGCAAGTCGCGATCGGAATCTCGATCCTGCGCGACGAGGCGGCCCACGGCGCGGAGGCGGCGGCATGAACGACGCACCGTTCGCGTTCCCCGGTCTCGAGCGCATCTTCCACGAGCGCGGCCGGCTGGCCGTCTGCGCGTGTCTGGTCGCCAATCCCGACGGGATGCGTTTCACCGAGCTGCAAGAAGCGTGCGGCCTGACGGACGGCAACCTCAACCGTCACCTGCACGCGCTGGCCGAAGTCGGCGTCGTGACGAGCGAACGCGTGCGCGGACACGGGCGCCCGACCACCATCGTGCGCATCACCGAACCGGGCCGTACGCGCTTTCTGTCGTACGTCGATGAGCTCGAGAGCGTCGTGCGCGGCGTGCAACGCCGCACCGACGGCGCCGCATCGTCGCGGTTGGCGACCCAGTCGTGATCGAACGCGCACCGGTCGTCACCGGCGTACCGCGTCACGTCGCGATCATCATGGACGGCAACCGCCGTTGGGCGCGCACGCACGGGTTGCCGGCGCTCGAGGGGCATCGCCGCGGGATGGACGCGCTCGAGCGCGCGGTCGACGCCGCCCAGCGCATAGGCATCGAGCTGCTGACCGTGTACGCGTTCAGCGAGGAGAACTGGACGCGCGATCACCGCGAGGTGTTCGGTCTGTTCGGGCTCGCCGAAGCCTTCGCGCGCGACAAAGCCGCGGCGCTGGCGGCGCGCGGCGTGCGCGTTCGCGTCATCGGCCGTCGCGACCGCTTGCCGCGCGGCGTGGTCGAAGCGTTCCGCATCCTCGAGGACCGAACCGCGCACGAACGCGCGATGCTGCTCACGATCGCCGTCGACTACGGCGCGCGCACCGAGCTGCGCGACGCGTGCCGCGCGCTGGCGCGCGAGATCGTCGCCGGCCGGCTCGCGCCCGAGCAGATCGACGAGGAGTCGATCGCCTCGAAGCTCTGGACGGCGGGATTGCCCGATCCCGACCTCGTGCTGCGAACCGGCGGCGAGTTGCGCCTCTCGAACTTCTTGCTCTACCAGTGCGCGTACGCGGAGCTCTGGTCGACGATCGAGCCCTGGCCCGACTTCGACGGCGCAACGCTGGGCCGCGCCGTCGAGGCGTACGCCGCCCGCGAGCGCCGCTTCGGCAGCTAGCAAGGCAAGCGCTCGAGTTGCCCGAGGGCGCCCGCGCTGGGCCCTTTGTTGCAGACGCTCGCGAGCGTTCGTGATACCATAGGCACTTATGGCCCAAGTCCGGACGCGGCCCGACATCCGCAACGTCGCGATCATCGCCCACGTCGACCACGGCAAGACGACGCTGGTCGATGCGATGTTTCGTCAGAGCGGGATCTACCGTGAAGGCCAGCACACCGAAACACGGGCGATGGACTCCAACCCGCTCGAGCGCGAGCGAGGGATCACGATCCTCGCCAAAAATACGGCGATCGATCACAACGGGGTGAAGTTCAACATCGTCGACACGCCGGGCCACGCCGACTTCGGCGGCGAGGTCGAACGCGTGCTGCAGATGGTGCAAGGCGTGGTGCTGCTGGTCGACGCCGCCGAGGGCGTGATGCCGCAGACGCGGTTCGTGCTGCGCAAGGCGCTCGAGCTCGACCTGCGCGCGATCTGCGTGATCAACAAGATCGACCGCCGCGACGCGCGCCCGGTCGAGGTCGTCGACGAAGTGTTCGACCTGTTCATCGAGCTGGGCGCGTCCGACGAGCAAGCCGATTTTCCGGTCGTCTACGCCAACGGGAAAGCCGGAATCGCCAAGCACGAGCTGTCCGACGAGAGCACCAATCTCGACCCGCTGTTCGACACGATCGTCAAGCACGTGCCCGAGGCGCCGGCCGAGGACGGCGGTTTCCAGATGCTCGTGTCGGCGATCGACCACAACCGCTACGTCGGCCGGATCGGGATCGGCCGCATCTTTCGCGGCTCGTCGAAGGTCAACGCGCCGATCGTCAAGGTCGCGCGCGACGGTACCGTCACGCCAGGGCTGCGGCTCACCAAGATGCTCGCCTTTCACGGGCTCGAGCGCATCGAGGTCGAGGAAGCGTCGGCCGGCGACATCATCTGCGTCTCCGGGATCGAAGGACTCAACATCGGCGACACGATCGCCGACGCCGCGTATCCCGAGGGCATCACCGCGACCGCCGTCGACGAGCCGACGGTGTCGATGTACTTCATGGTCAACGCGTCGCCGTTCGCCGGCCGCGAGGGCAAGTATCTCACCTCGCGCCAGATCCGCGACCGGCTGATGCGCGAGCTGGAATCGAACGTCGCGCTGCGGGTCGAGGACACCGGCTCGGCCGACACGTTCGAGGTCCGCGGCCGCGGCGAGCTGCACCTCTCGATCCTCATCGAGACGATGCGCCGCGAAGGCTACGAGATGGCCGTCAGCAAGCCGCGCGTCATCATCACCGAGCGCGACGGCGTTAAGATGGAGCCGGTCGAGTACGTGGTGATCGACGTGCGCGAGGAGTACGCCGGCGCGGTGATCGAGTCGGTCGGGCGCCGGAGAGCGCAGATGTCGAACATGGTCACCGTCGGCGAGACGCGCCGGCTCGAGTACACGATGCCGACCCGCGCGATCTTCGGCCTGCGCGGCGAGCTGCTCACGCTCTCGCGCGGCACGGCGGTGATGTCGCACGTCTACTACACCCACCAGCCGCTGGCGGGTGACATTCCCGGTCGCTCCAACGGCGCGCTGGTCACCAGCGACACCGGCACGGTCACCGCCTACGCCCTGATGGGGCTCGAGCAGCGCGGGCGCTTCTTCGTCGATCCCGGCACCGAGGTCTACGAAGGGATGATCGTCGGCCGGGCCAACGACGACAAGGACGTCGCGCTCAACGTCGTGCGCGCCAAGAAACTCACCAACATGCGCGCCGCCGGGACCGACGAGAACTTCAAGATGCCGCCGGCCGAAGAGATGTCGCTCGAGCGCGCGATCGAGTTCATCGAGGACGACGAGCTGGTCGAGGTGACGCCCAAGTCGATCCGCCTGCGCAAGCGGCTGCTCGACGAGGGCGACCGGATCAAGTCGCGCAAGCGCGAGAAGGCCTTCGCGAGCTAGGCTCTCCAGCCGCCGCGCGACGGGCGGTGCCGGCCGCTGCAAGCGCGAACGGCGGCGGCGTGAGACGACTAGTGACTTTGGCGCTCGCGGCGGCGGTCGCCGCGTCCGGGTGCACCCGCGTCGACAACACGAACGGCAACGGCGGGCGCCACGCCGGTACCAAGCCTGGGATTCTGCGGCTCGCGAGCCTCAACGATCCTGACACGCTCAGCCCGCTCGTGGGCACCTACCAGGTCGACGTCGACTTATCGATGTTCTGGGCCGGCTACTTGTTCAACTACAGTGATGCCAACGAGCTGGTGCCCGAGCTTGCGACCGTCGTGCCGAACCTGTCGAACGGCGGGATCTCGCGCGACGGGCGGACGATCACCTATCACCTGCGCCAGGGCGTGACGTGGCAGGACGGCGCGCCGTTCGACGCGCGCGACGTCGTGTTCACGTGGCACGCGGTGATGAACCCGAACAACAATGTCGGCAGCCGGCAGGGCTACGACGACATCGCCCGGATCGACACGCCCGACCGGTTCACCGCGATCGTCCACCTCAACCATCCGTTCGCGCCGTTCATCGGCACCTTCTTCACCATGGCGGCGACGCCGTATCCGATCTACCCACGCCACCTGCTGGCGCAATATCACGACCTCAACCGCGTCGCGTACAACAGCGCGCCGGTCGGCACCGGACCGTTCAAGGTGGTCGAATGGCACCGCGGTCAGGTGCTGCGCATGGTGGCCAACCCACACTATTGGCGCGGTGCGCCGAAGCTCGCCGAGGTCGACTACTCCGTGATCCCCGACGACAACACGCTGCTGACGGCCATCCAATCACACACGATCGACATGTGGTACAACGCGCCGTCGACGCTCTACGGACCGGCCTCGAAGGTCCCCGGCACGCACGCGATCCTCACGCCGTTCACGCAGTACTCGCAGGTCGTCTTCAACACCGCGCGTCCGATCGTCTCCGACATCAACGTGCGCCGAGCACTCGCCATGGCGACCGACCGCGCGCACTACATCGACGTGATCACCTACGGCGTGGACGTGCTCAACGAAGGCGACCAGCCGAAGTTCTCGTGGGCGTACGATCCGGACCTCAAACCGCTGCCGTACGACCTGGCCCAAGCGAACACCGTGCTCGACCAGGATGGGTGGCGGCGCGGCTCCGACGGGATTCGCGTCAAGAACGGCCAGCGGCTGCGCATCGAGGCCGCGACGATCACCGGCAGCGCGGTCGGCAACCGGATGGCCCTGCTGCTCCAGGCGGCGTGGCGTTCGATCGGCGTCGACCTGGAGATCAAAGGGTACGCATCGTCGCTGATGCTGGCCAGCTACGGCGCCGGCGGGATCGTCCAGACCGGCAAGTTCGACATCAGTTTCTTCTCGTGGCTCAACGGCATCGATCCCGACGACTCCACCAACGTGATGTGCGACCAGATCCCGCCGCACGGCCAGAACACCTCCCGCTTCTGCAGCCGTGAGGTCGATGCGCAAGAGCGCACCGCGCTGACATACTACGACCAGTCGACGCGCAAGCGCGCCTACGCCAGGGTCCAGCAGATCCTCGTCGACCGGCTGCCGTTTCTCACCATGTGGTTCGCGCGCCGCTTCGACGTCGTCAGCGACGACGTCCACGGCTACAAACCCGCCCACGCCGTCACGACTTTCTGGAACACCTGGCAATACTCGATCTAGTGTGTTCGCGCAAAATGCGCGAACACTCGCGTTCGGCCTTCGGCCGATCCGCCCGCGGCCTCAGGAACGAGAGAGCTCGCGGATGCCGGTGGGGTCGGCGATGAGGACGACGTCGGTGAGGCTGGGTGCGAACAGGCCGGTGGTGACGACGCCGTGGATGTCGCGCAGCGAGGCGTCGAGCGCGACGGGGTCTTCGATCGGACCGAACGCACAATCGAGGATCGCGTTGCCGTTGTCGGTGACGTACGGTGAGTCGGCACCGCGGCGCCGAATGCGCGCGCCGGGATACGACGCCTCGATCGCGGCGGCCACGACGCCGACGCTGAACGGCACGACCTCGACCGGCGTCGGGAAGGCGCCGAGGGTTTCGACCAGCTTCTCCGGCGTGACGATGACGACGAACGCACGCGTCGCGAGCGCGACCGCCTTCTCGCGAAACATCGCGCCGCCGCCGCCCTTGGTGAGCGCCCAATCGGGAGCGACCTCGTCCGCGCCGTCGATCGCGACGTCGATCTCACGCGCGCCCAGCGCGATCAACGGAACCTCGAGCTTCACGCACAGCGTCTCGGTCGCCGCCGACGTCGCGACGGCGACGATCCGCTCGCCCTGCGCGATGCGCTGTCCAACCCGTTCGATCGCCCAATGCGCCGTCGTTCCGGTTCCCAAGCCGACGCAGGTGCCGTCGCGCACGAAGCGGTCGACGGCCGCGTATCCGACCGCGCGCTTCGCTTCGTCCGCAGGCGTCATGCCGGCGGGTTTCGCTCGGAAAGAAAGAAGCCCCACCGAGGTGGGGCTTCGCGGTTCCGGTCGCCGTTAGCGGTTGGCGCGGCAGTGGCCAGGGACCCAACGACCGTAACGATCGCGGTGCCCCATGACCCAATGGTAGCCGCGGCCGCAGCGGGGATGGTTCTGGTGCATGGGTTGAGCCGACGCCGGGGCGGCGATGAATCCGAACATGGACACGAGGAAGCCCAGGGCCAGCGCGATGCTGAGTTTACGCAAGGAGAGTATCCTCCGAAATGAATACGAGATGAGCGCGTGGCTTCGAGGGCCTGCAGGCAGGACCGAGCGCAGCCCGCGTGACTTGGCAACGCTCGGGCTGCCCGTCCGAGTTCCTCCCCTTACCGGAAAGCGGGAAGACCCGGCAGCGGCTCGACGACCTTGAAGGTCAGCTCGCCGCGGTCCGATTCGAAGCCGATGCGGACCGTGTCGCCGTCGCGCACGTCGCCGGCGAGGATCTTGCGCCCGAGCGGCGTCTCGACTTCGCGCTGGATCGCTCGCTTCAGCGGGCGCGCGCCGTAGGCGGGCTCGTAACCGGTTCGCACGAGATGCGTCTTCGCGTCGTCGCTGATCTCCAGCGTGATGCGGCGCTCGCGCAGCCGTGCGCGCACGCGGTCGAGCTGGATCTCCACGATCTCCTTGAGCTGCTCTTCGTTCAGCTTGTGGAACACGACGATCTCGTCGATGCGGTTGAGAAACTCGGGGCGGAACCGCTGGCGCAGCTCGTCGAGCACCGTGGCGCGCATCACCGCATAGTCGGCTCCCGTCAGCTCGCCGCTGACGTCGAGGATGCGGTGCGAGCCGATGTTCGACGTCATGATCACGATCGTGTTCTTGAAGTCGACGGTGCGGCCCTGACCGTCGGTCAACCGGCCGTCGTCGAGGATCTGCAGGAACACGTTGAACACGTCGGCGTGCGCCTTCTCGATCTCGTCGAACAACAGCACCGAGAACGGTCGGCGGCGCACCGCTTCGGTCAGCTGACCACCTTCGTCGTAGCCGACGTAGCCGGGCGGCGCGCCGAGCAGCCGCGCGACGCTGTGCTTCTCGCCGTACTCCGACATGTCGATCCGGACCAGCGCGCGCTCGTCGTCGAACAGAAAGCCGGCCAGCGCGCGCGCGAGTTCCGTCTTGCCGACGCCGGTCGGTCCCAAGAACAGGAACGATCCCAGCGGCCGGTTCGGGTCGCCCAGACCCGAACGCGCGCGCACGATCGCCTCGGCGACCGCGGTGACGGCTTCGTCCTGGCCGATGACGCGCTTGTGCAGCTCTTCTTCTAAGTGCAGCAGCTTCTGGATCTCGCCTTCGAGCAGCTTGCTGACCGGGATTCCCGTCCAGCGGCTGACGATGGCGGCGATGTCTTCTTCGTCGACCTCTTCTTTGAGCATGCGCGCGTGACCGCCGGTCAGCGCCGCTTCCTTGGCGTGCAGCTGTCGCTCGAGCTCGGGCAGACGCCCGTACTTGAGCTCACCGGCCCGGCCGAGGTCATAGCTCTGCGAGGCGCGGTCGATCTCGGCCTTGGTCGCTTCGATCTGCTCGCGCAGCTCGCGCGTCTGCACGACGGCGTCCTTTTCGGACTGCCAGCGCGCGCGCAGCGCATCGGTCTGCTCGCGCAGCTCGCTCAGCTCGTGCTCGATCTTCTCGAGCCGCTGTTTCGACGCGTCGTCGGTCTCCTTGAGCAGCGCCTGCTTCTCGATCTCGAGCTGCATCATGCGGCGTGACGCTTCGTCGAGCTCGGTCGGCATCGAGTCGATCTCGGTGCGCAGCTTGGCCGCCGCCTCGTCGATCAGGTCGATCGCCTTGTCGGGCAGAAAGCGGTCCGCGATGTAGCGGTTCGACAGCACGGCGGCCGCGACGAGCGCGGTATCCTTGATCCGCACGCCGTGATGCACTTCGTAGCGCTCGCGCAGCCCGCGCAGGATCGAGATCGTGTCTTCGACCGACGGCTGGTCGACGAACACCGGCTGGAAACGGCGTTCGAGCGCCGCGTCCTTCTCGATGTACTTGCGGTACTCGTCGAGCGTGGTCGCGCCGATCATGTGCAGCTCACCGCGCGCGAGCAGCGGCTTGAGCAGGTTGCCGGCGTCCATCGAACCTTCGGTCTTGCCCGCGCCGACGACGTTGTGCAGCTCGTCGACGAACAGCAGAACGCGACCTTCGGCACTTTGCACGTCCTTGAGGACGGCCTTGAGCCGCTCTTCGAACTCGCCGCGGTATTTCGCCCCGGCGATGAGCGCGCCCATGTCGAGCGAGATCAGCCGCTTGTCCTTGAGGCCTTCGGGGACGTCGCCGCGCACGATGCGCTGCGCCAGCCCTTCGGCGATCGCGGTCTTGCCGACGCCCGGCTCGCCGATGAGGACGGGATTGTTCTTGGTGCGGCGCGACAACACTTGGATCACGCGCCGAATTTCTTCGTCGCGCCCGATCACCGGATCGAGCTGGCCGGCTTGCGCGGCCTTGGTGAGATCGCGGCCGTAGCGCTCGAGCGACTGGTACGTGCCTTCGGGATTCTGGGTGGTGACGCGCTGATTGCCGCGCACCTCGCGCAGTGCGGCGAGCAGCTTCTCGCGCGACAGCCCGCGCTCGCGAAATAGCTTGCCGACGGCACCGGAATCGGAGGTCATCGCGAGCAGCACATGCTCGACCGAGACGTAGTCGTCGTTGAGCGACTTCGCTTCGTTGTCGGCGGCGGCGAGCAGGCGCGACAATCCCGGCGACACCGTCACCTGGCTCTGGTCAGCGGACGCCCCCTGCAGCCGCGGCAGCGCCGCGATGAGGCGGTCGGTCTGCTGGTCGATATCACGTGGATCCAGTCCCGCCTTCTCGAGGATCGGGGCGGCCACGCCGTCGGTTTGGGCCAGGACTGCGGCCAACAGATGCTCGGGCGTCGTCTGTGTGTTGTGCTCCGAGAGCGCCCGAGTGTACGCCGCATTCAGCGCCTCCTGGACGCGCTGAGTCATGCGTTCAACGTTCATTTTCGCACTCTAGAACCCCGAGTGCTAACCCCGGGTTGCGAGCAGGGGCTTGTCTGGTCGAGCGCCGTCTTGGCCCGCGTTCGATATCGTGATACCATGATATCGTCACTTCGACGGCCGGCTCAGTTGATGATACCTTTTCGGCCGTTTTCGGTCCTCAATGTCCCTCGAAAGGTGGCGCATTCATGGCGCAGCGTGAACGAACGGAAAACGACGTGAGGCAACTTCCGTTGCGTCTCGATCGCGAACTGTATCAGGAGCTCAGTCGTCGCTCGACGATCGAGAACAAGTCGATGTCGAAAATCGTGCGAGACGCGTTGCGTGCTCACTTCGACGCCGTGCGCGTAACGAAGCCCCAGCTTCGCGCTGCCATCGAACGCATCGCTCACGAAGACGCGGAGATCCTCGAAGCCCTCGGACGCGGGCCACAGGAGAACGTGAATGGAGTTCCCGACCGTCTACCTGGAGATCGATGATGTCCTGGAGATCTTCGAAGCACTGATCGGCCCGGCAACGACGCTTCTCCGTTCGTGCGATTTGCTCGAGTCGGCCGTTCTTGCACCCCAGCAATCCGCGTTCGGACAGGACGCATACCCCACCGTCGGCCGCAAAGCGTGGGCGTACCTTCGTGGCCTGTGCCAAAACCACGCGTTCATCGACGGCAACAAGCGGATCGCATGGGCAACGACCCGCGCATTCCTCTTGGCAAACGGCATCGGAATCGCCGCCTCAACGGAAGTCGTCGAAGATCTGATCGTACGACTCGCAGCGGGTCAGTCGACCGAAGACGAAGTTCTCACCTTTTTCGAGACGTATGGTTACATGACCGAAACCGTGAGGTCGATCGGCGACGAACAGCTCGGCGATCAGCTCGCATAGCTCCGGCCGAAGGCACTGCACGTCTGGCTAATGCTGCCGGCCCCAACGAGCGTACGGCCGGGGGCCGTACGGCTCGGCGCCGAAGAATCCGCCTCGCATGCGTAAGCCGGAACCCTGTACGTTGGAGACGCCGCGTGTGCGGCTAGAACCGATGGAGGCCGCTCATGCGTTGGAGCTCGAGGCGGCGGCCCGTGACGGTGCGCTGTGGAACCTGCGCGTCTCGTTCGTTCCGGCGCCGGGCGAAGGCGATGCCTACGTCGCGTCAGCGCTCCGCGGTTACGAAGAGGGTCACATGCTCCCGTTCGTCGTTCGCGACGTCGCCAGCGGCGAGATCATCGGCAGCACGAGGTATCACGACATCGTGCCGGAGGTGGAGCGGATCGAGATCGGCTACACGTGGTACGGCAAGCGCTGGCAGCGGACGCACGTGAACACGACCTGCAAGCTGATGCTCGCGACGTACGCCTTCGAAGAGCTCGGAGCCCAGCTTCTCGGCTGGCGCACGGACGGTGAGAATTACGCCAGCCAGCGGGCCATCGAACGACTCGGCGCGCGCAAGGACGGTTTCCTGCGCCATCACGCGCTTCGGCGGGACGGGACAGTGCGCGACACCGTGATGTACAGCGTCACCGCTGCCGAGTGGCCGGAAATGAAGGCGCGGCTGTCCCGACTGCTCGACCGTTCGTCCTGAGGCAACCCGCGGACCGTGCATTCGCGGCAGACGGTGCGACCTCACGAAGTGGGAAGGTCTAGCGCAATAACGCTTCGATGACCTTGTGGTTGGCGAAGTAGAATGCATGTGCACCTCCGCGCAACAGAGTGCCACGGTCGTCGAAGTCAAGTTTGTCTCTGTTATACTTCAACCATCGGGGCGGCGGAGATATTCCCGCCGTCCGCATCGTCGACTCGTCACGAGGGGAACGAGTGAACGGTGACTGCTTCACCGGCGGCTCCTTTGACGAGAAGCCGTCCTCTTCTGACCAGTAGTCTGCCCATTGTTCGACGAGTGGGTTGTCGTCGCATTTGGCCATTCGGCGCCCGACGTCCGGGCATTCTAAGGTCAGCAGGTCGAAGTAACTACCAATCGT
>Ga0302325_10029007_pt1 | contig 11441 bp, 8 predicted proteins | sample Palsa_T0_2_FD_201948 | JGI IMG/M metagenome (GOLD analysis project Ga0302325, IMG submission 201948) | Peat permafrost microbial communities from Stordalen Mire near Abisko, Sweden - Palsa_T0_2 | ecosystem: Environmental > Terrestrial > Soil > Palsa > Peat permafrost | place: Sweden: Abisko... | reverse complement strand
CGTGTTCGCGAGGTAGCAACGAGGCTGGTCTCTGAGTTCGTCCGTGCCAGTTCGCCCAACCGTGCCGATATCCGCGGCAATGATCCGTTGACCCGCAGTCGATGGAGCAGGTTTTGGGTACCGAGCGCGGCCGCGGAGAACACCACCTGATCGGCGCACCAGGTCCGGCGTTGTTTGCGCACCCGCCGCCCAGTGTGGACGGTTTCGACCTCGTAACCGCCGCCGGGCAATTCGCGAACGTCGACGACGGTCGTCATCGGATGAACCTGCGCGCCGGCCCTTTCGGCGAGGTACAGGTAGTTTCGTTCGAGGGTGTTCTTGGCGTTGTTCGGGCATCCAGTGATGCATTGAGAGCAGAACGTGCAACCGGCCCGGTCCGGTCCGACGCCGCCGAAGTACGGGTCGGGCACCGTTTTGCCGGGCTCGCCGAAAAATACACCCACCGGGGTTGGGCGAAACGTATCGGCGATGCCCAAATCGTCGGCGATCGATTTGAATACGTCGTCTGCTGGGGTCAACCTCGGATTGGTAGCGACGCCGAGCATCCGTGTGGCCTGCTCGTAATAGGGCGCTAATTCGGCCTTCCAGTCCGTGATCGAGGCCCATTGGGGATCGTTATAGAACTGTTCCGACGGTTCGTAGAGGACGTTGCCGTAGATCAATGATCCGCCGCCGACGCCGGCGGCCGATTGAATGACGACATTCTTCAGGATGGTAAGCCGCAGGGGGCCAAAGAGTCCGAATTTAGGTTGCCACAGGGCTTTTCGCAGAGGTATCTGGCCGGGAGGATAATCCTGCGGCCGCCAGCGCGCCCCTTGCTCGAGCACCCCGACGCGATATCCCTTCTCGCTCAGCCGAAGAGCGGTAACCGAGCCCCCGAAGCCCGATCCGATCACGATGACGTCATAGTCGGGACTCATCGAAGTCCTCTCGCCAGCTGTCTTAGGCCATCGATCCGCGGCGACCGCGCCTTTGCAGGTTGAGGCCGAGAATATGCCTTGCCGATCAGTTGATGGCTGGATTGAGCAAGTGCGCCATTACCGCGAAACGCCGACGGTCAAGGCGGCCACAGTCATCGCCCGCATCACGGCACGCGACCGCGCTGCCTTGCCGTCGGCAGGCTTCAGGCTGTGCGGCGTGGAGTTGAGCAGACCGAACACGGCGTGCGCCATCAGCCGTGCATCGGTTTCGGCGAGTCCCGGCTTGAGTTCGCGTAGCACGCCCACCCAAACCTCGACGTATTGGCGCTGTGCTCGCCGTACCTGGCGTTCGGAAGCGGCGGGCAGGTACGCGAGGTCGCGGTCCTGGATCCGGATGAGGTCCGGTTCACCCAGTGCGAAGTCGAGGTGAAAGTCGATCAAGCCGTCCAATGCCGCGGCAGCGTCGGTCCTGCGCGAGCGGACCTCTCGTGCGCCCGCGAGTAAGCGGGTGCTGATGCCCACCAACAACTCGACCAGCAGCGACTCCTTATTGGGGAAGTGCCGATAGATCGCCGGGCCGCTGACTCCCGCTGCCGCGCCGATATCTTCGAGCCGCACCGCCAGAAACCCACGCTCGGCAAACAGTCGCTCAGCGGCGGCCAACAGTTGCAAACGTCGGTCCGATTTGCGTCGACTGCGGGGGTTCGCCGCCTGGGTGTGGTCACTGCGGTCGGCCGGAGCGGACACTGTCGTGTGGCCTCCCTAGACACTTCGGTTAATTCCTACTAACCTAACACGAGTTAGTGACCATTAACCGAAATTAGCGTGCAACCGATGACCTCTCCGGCGGAGAACCGCGACGCGCACACTGCGCTCGTCGAGCAGCTGCGCAACAAGCTGGCCGCGGCCGCCCTTGGTGGCTCGGAACGCGCGCGAAGTCGCCATGTCGACCGTGGCAAACTGTTGCCCCGCGACCGCGTCGACGGTCTGCTTGATCCGGGCAGCCCGTTGCTCGAAATCGCGCCGCTCGCCGCCGACGGGATGTACGACGACGAATGCCCCGGTGCCGGCATCATCACCGGTATCGGCAGGATCTCCGGTCGTGAATGCATGATCGTGGCCAACGACGCGACGGTCAAAGGCGGTACCTACTACCCGATTACGGTCAAAAAGCATCTGCGCGCGCAGGAGATCGCGGGCCAGAATCGGCTGCCGTGCATCTACCTGGTCGACTCCGGTGGCGCCTTCTTGCCCCGTCAGGACGAGGTGTTCCCTGACCGCGAACATTTCGGCCGGATTTTCTATAACCAGGCCAGGCTTAGCTCCGACGGCATTCCACAGATCGCGGCCGTGCTGGGCTCGTGTACGGCAGGCGGGGCCTACGTTCCGGCGATGAGCGACGAAGCGGTGATTGTTCGCAACCAGGGCACCATCTTTCTCGGCGGCCCGCCGCTGGTGAAGGCGGCCACCGGGGAAGTCGTGTCGGCGGAGGATCTCGGCGGCGGAGATCTGCATTCCAAGGTCTCCGGCGTCACCGATCATCTCGCGCAGGACGATCGCGACGCGTTGCGCATCGTCCGGCGCATCGTCTCGACGCTGGGGCCGCGCGAACCGCGCATCTGGGATGTGTTGCCGACGGTGGACCCGATTGCCGATCAAGCTGAGCTCTATGACGTGGTCCCCGTCGACCCTCGGATTCCCTATGACGTGCACAACGTGATCACCCGGATCGTGGACGGCGGCGAATTCGGCGAATTCAAAGCCGAATACGGCAACACGTTGGTCACCGGATTCGCCCACATTCACGGCCACCCCGTCGGCATCGTCGCGAACAACGGAGTGCTGTTCTCCGAATCCGCGGTCAAGGGTGCGCATTTCATCGAGTTGTGCGACAAGCGGATGGTGCCGCTGCTGTTCCTGCAGAACATCGCCGGGTTCATGGTCGGCCGCGATTACGAGGCCGGCGGCATCGCAAAACACGGCGCCAAGATGGTGACCGCGGTGGCCTGCGCGCGGGTGCCCAAGCTCACCGTGGTGATCGGCGGGTCCTACGGCGCGGGCAATTACTCGATGTGCGGACGGGCTTATTCGCCGCGTTTCCTCTGGATGTGGCCCAACGCCCGGATTTCGGTCATGGGTGGCGAGCAGGCCGCGTCGGTGCTGGCGACGGTGCGCGGGGAGATGACCGCCGAGGAGGAAGAAGCTTTGAAGGCGCCGATCCGTGCTCAATACGAGCACCAGGGCAATCCGTACTATTCGACAGCCCGGCTCTGGGACGACGGCGTGATCGATCCCGCCGATACCAGAACGGTTGTCGGTCTTGCGCTTTCGGTAGTGTCTAACGCGGCCGTCGATCCGGTCTCCTACGGCGTCTTCCGGATGTGAGTGTGTGATGTCCTTCGATACGGTTCTGGTTGCCAACCGGGGCGAGATCGCCGTCCGGGTGATCCGCACACTCAAGGCGATGGGTATCCGATCGGTAGCCGTCTACAGCGACGCGGACGCCACAGCGCGCCACGTCGCCGCGGCGGACCTCGCCGTCGCGATCGGCCCCGCACCCGCTCGAGACAGCTATCTCAACGTCCCCACCATCGTCGACGCGGCCGTGCGCACCGGAGCTCAGGCCGTTCACCCCGGCTACGGGTTCCTTTCGGAGAACGCTGATTTCGCCGCCGCGCTGGCCTCGGCGGGCGTGACGTTCATCGGACCGCCGGTAGGCGCCATCCAGACCATGGGCGACAAGATCGCCGCAAAGGGCACCGTGTCGGCGTTCGGTGTGCCGGTGGTACCCGGTATTGCCCGGCCCGGCCTCACCGACGACGAACTGATCGACGCCGCCGACGACATCGGCTACCCGGTTCTGGTCAAGCCGTCCGCCGGTGGCGGCGGCAAGGGCATGCGCCTGGTCGAGCGGCCCACCGACCTACCGGGCGCGCTGATCAGCGCCCGTCGGGAGTCGGCCGCCGCGTTCGGCGACGACACGCTGTTCCTGGAGCGATTCGTGTTGCGCCCCAGACACATCGAGGTTCAGGTGCTCGCCGACAGCTACGGCAACGTGGTGCACTTCGGTGAGCGGGAGTGCAGCCTGCAGCGCCGGCACCAGAAGGTCATCGAGGAGGCGCCGTCACCGCTGCTGGACCCCGAGACGCGCGCCCGGATCGGTGCCGCCGCGTGCGATACCGCGCGCAGCGTGGATTACACCGGCGCCGGCACGGTTGAATTCATCGTCTCGGCCGACCGCCCCGAGGAGTTCTTCTTCATGGAGATGAACACCCGGCTACAGGTCGAGCACCCGGTCACCGAGCTGGTGACGGGATGGGATCTGGTCGAATGGCAAGTCCGGATCGCGGCGGGGGAGAAGCTGACCGTCGGCCAGGCTGACATTGCGTTGCAGGGACACGCGATTGAAGCGCGCGTCTACGCCGAGGATCCGGCGCACGGCTTTTTGCCCACAGGTGGCGATGTGCTGGCGGTGGTGGAGCCCGATGGGCCGGGTGTCCGCGTGGACTCGGGCTTGTCGGCGGGGATGGTCGTCGGCAGTGACTACGACCCGATGCTGGCGAAGGTGATCGCGCACGGCGCGGATCGGGCGGGCGCGCTGCGAACCCTCGATCGGGCCCTGGCCGAAACCGCCGTGCTCGGGGTAATCACCAATATCGAGTTTGTCCGCTTCCTGTTGGCTGATCCCGACGTGATCGCCGGTCGGCTCGATACCGGGCTTTTGGACCGCCGCGCGGGCGATTTCATCGCGGCAGTGCCCTCCGACGAACAGTTCGTGGCTGCCGCGGCCTTCCAGTGGTTGCGACGTTTCCCCGCGCCGGGCGCCGACCTGTGGGAGGTGCCGTCCGGGTGGCGACTCGGCCGCCGGGCGCCGGTGAGCATCCGGCTGCGATCGGGCGAACGCACCGAGCACGTCCACATCTCCGGCGTCCCACACGATGCTGAAGCGCGCATCGAGGATGGCGAATCCCGATCATTGCAAGCTGATCTCGCGGGCGGCCGGCTGACCGTCACCCTCGACGGGCTGCGCATCGAGTACACGGTCGCCGCTGCGGACAGCACGATATGGCTCGCCGGTGACGGGGTCTTCGTGGCGATCGAGGAGGTGCGCGAAGCATCGGTGCGCGCCGACGAGGAGCACAGTGGAGACGCCGAATTGACCAGCCCCATGCCCGGGGCGGTGGTCGCGGTGAGCGTCGACGACGGCGCTGAGATCGAGGCCGGCTCGGTCGTCGTCACGGTCGAAGCGATGAAGATGGAGCATGCGCTGACGGCACCCGTCGACGGTGTGGTCGAACTCCTCGTCACCGTCGGCGACCAGGTCAAGGTGGGCCAGCCGCTGGCCCGGATCACCACGAACACCAACGCAACACCAGTAGCAGAGGATCGCGTGTCATGACTGACTTCCTTTCCACCGGGACGCTCCCGGATGAGTACCAACAGCTGGCCAAGACCGTCCGCGACTTCGCGCAGACCGTTGTCGCTCCAGTCGCCGCGCGCCACGACGCCGAGCACTCCTTCCCCTACGAGGTAGTCGCCGGCATGGCCGAGATGGGCCTGTTCGGTCTCCCGTTCCCCGAAGAGTTCGGTGGAATGGGCGGCGACTACTTCGCGCTGTGCCTGGCGTTGGAGGAGCTGGGCAAGGTCGACCAAAGCGTGGCGATCACGCTGGAGGCCGGCGTCTCGCTCGGCGCCATGCCCATCTTCCGGTTCGGCACCGACGCACAGAAGCGAGAATGGCTGCCGCTGTTGGCCAGTGGCCGCGCCCTGGGAGCTTTCGGGCTGACCGAACCGGGCGGCGGCACCGATGCCGGCGCGACGAAGACCACCGCGACTCTCGACGACGGCCACTGGGTGATCAACGGCTCCAAGCAGTTCATCACCAACTCCGGCACGGACATCACCAAACTGGTCACCGTCACGGCGGTGACCGGCGGACGGGACGGCAAAAAAGAGATCTCGTCGATCCTGGTTCCGGTGCCCACAAAGGGATTCACGGTGGAGCCCGCTTACGACAAGGTCGGCTGGAACGCCTCAGACACCCATCCGCTGAGCTTCGACGACGTGCGAGTGCCCGAGGAGAATCTGCTCGGCGAACGCGGCCGCGGATACGCCAACTTCCTGCGTATTCTCGACGAGGGCCGTATCGCGATTGCGGCGTTGTCCACCGGCGCGGCGCAGGGTTGTGTCGACGAGAGCGTCAAGTACGCGCGGGAGCGCGAAGCGTTCGGCCAACCGATCGGCCGCTACCAGTCCATCGCCTTCACCATCGCGCGGATGGAGGCTCGTGCTCACACCGCGCGGACCGCCTACTATGACGCCGCGGCGCTGATGCTGGCCGGTAAGCCGTTCAAGAAAGAGGCGGCGATCGCCAAGCTGGTCGCCAGCGAAGCGGCGATGGACAACGCCCGAGACGCCACCCAGATTCACGGCGGCTATGGGTTCATGAATGAATTCACGGTGGCCCGGCATTACCGGGACAGCAAGATTCTCGAGATCGGTGAGGGGACTAGCGAAGTGCAGCTGATGTTGATTGCTCGCGAGGTGGGGCTGTGACTTCAGAGAACGGCGAACAGCCTGCCAAGACGGTCGTCCAGCGCGGCTTGTGGTTCGAGGAATTCGAAAGCGGCGTGCGCTACCTGCATCGCCCGGGACGGACCATCACCGAGGCCGATAACGTTTTGTTCACGACACTGACGATGAATACCCAAGCGCTGCACCTGGATGCCGCGTTCTCCGACGCGCTGCCGCCCTTCAATCAGCGGCTGGTGAACTCGATGTTCACCCTGTCGACTCTGGTCGGCTTGTCGGTCGCGCAGCTGACCCAGGGCACCATTGTCGGCAACCTCGGTTTTTCCGAGATCGCCTTCCCCAAACCAGTTTTTCATGGCGACACGCTGTACGCCGAGACCGTCATCACCGAGAAACGCACCTCGAAGAGCCGTCCGGGGGAGGGCATCGTGACGCTCGCGCATACCGGTCGAAACCAGCACGGTGACGTGGTCGCGACGGCGAACCGCAAAACCTTGGTACGGATGCGTCCACCCGAGGCCGCTGGCGGGGGGGCCTGATGGGCCTGCACAACCCCGGACCGGCATGGCTGTTCTGCCCGGCTGACCGCCCTGAGCGCTACCAAAAGGCCGCGGCCGCAGCCGATATCGTGATCCTCGACCTCGAAGACGGCTGTGCCGCCGCCGATCGGCCCGCCGCGCGTAAAGCACTGGTGGATATGCAGCTCGACCCGGCCCGCACCGTGGTGCGCGTCAACCAGTTCGACACCGCCGATCAGGAACTCGACCTCGAGGCCCTGAAAAATACGTCCTACGACACTGTGATGCTGCCGAAATGCGAAGCGGTCGACCATGTCAGCGCGCTTGCGCCGCTGAACGTCATCGTGTTGGTGGAATCCCCAATGGGCGCCCTGGTGGTGACTGAGACCGTCCGGGTGGACAACGCAGTCGCCGTGATGTGGGGTGCCGAGGATCTGTTCGCCGTGCTCGGCGGCACTGCCAACCGCTACCCGGACGGGACATACCGCGAGGTGGCCCGCCACGTCCGCTCGCAATCGCTGCTGGCGGCCAAGGCGTACGGCCGGCTCGCGCTGGATTCGGTCTACCTCGACATCAAAGATCTCGACGGGCTGCGCGCCGAGGTCGACGACGCGGTGGCGGTGGGTTTCGATGCCAAGGTCGCTATCCACCCCAGCCAGGTGCCGGTGATCCGGGACGGTTATGCACCCTCACCCGATCAGGTGCATTGGGCGCGAAACGTTCTCGCCGCAGCCGTCGATGAGCGCGGTGTCTTCGCATTCGAGGGCAAAATGGTCGACGCGCCCGTGTTGCGGCGAGCCGAGCGAATCGTGCACCTGGCCGGCGACGCCAGCTCTTAGCAGCGACTACTTGCGTCGGGCCGCGGCCAGCCGAGCGGCGAATTCGGGTGATTGGATCGAGATAGCCTGCGGCCCGAGCTCAGTGTTCTTGGCAAGCTCGTGCTGTTCATTGTCGAGCGAGCCCGGGCTGGCCGTGGCCCGCATGGTGGCTTTGGTCGCCAGCACCACCTCGCGCGGCGCAGCCGCGGGCCCGGCCGCCAGTTCCAACGCGGCGGCGACGGGGTCGTCGGCAACGCTGAGCGCCAGCCCATGGCGCACAGCGGATTCGGCGTCGAAGCGCATGCCGAACAGCAAGGCGGCGCGGGCAACCTGGGGTCCCACCGCGCGCTGCAGCATCCACGTCGCCCCGCCGCCCGGGTGTATTCCCAACTTCTGAAAACGGGCATCGAACACCGCGTTCGACCCGGCGATGCGCACGTCGGCCGCCAGCGCCAGGTTCAGGCCGGCGCCGACAGCCGGGCCGTTGACGGCAGCGATGGTGGGCAACGCGCACTTTCCAACGGCCATGAACCCGTCGTAGAGCCGCAGCAGTCCCTGTTCGGCCGCACTGCCCAACGCGCTGAGATCGGCACCGGCGCAGAACGCCTTGCCGGCGCCGGTGACGACGACGGCGTGCACATCGGGGTCGGCCTCGGCCCGTTCCACGGCGGCGCGCAGCTGCGTCGACATCTCGCCGGTGACGGCGTTGCGCCGGTCGGGGTCGTTGACGGTGATCAGCGCGACGCGATCGTCGACGCTGAACAGGACCAGGTCGGATTGGGGCATCAGGCACCTCCGCAGATTCGTCGGCGACGGCACACAGCGCACCATCCGCTTACATGTGCCACGTGTACCCCACCGGCCACAGTGGCACCAGGCAAATGAGTACCCCCGGCAGGATTCGAACCTGCGACCACAAGATTAGAAGTCATGTGCTCTATCCAGCTGAGCTACGGGGGCCGAAGGCCATTAAGCCGAGGTCAGTCTAGCCAACGGTGCACGCGCCGTTCCCCGGTACGCAACGCCGACAGAAATGTTGTTGGCGGGAGCGGTGATTCGCTAGTGTGAGGCCCGCCACACACGTACGCTACCGACGGCCACGCCCCATGCAGCCGCGCGACGTGTGCTCAACGACGAGGAGTGGCAGCGCGTGACCGTAGCCATAAATGTCAGATCGCGATACTCGCAGGCTCGGGCCGAAGTGCAGCGCCAGGGTTTGCAGCTCGCTGCGATGCCAATGGGTGCCTATCGCACCGGCTCTCTGCTGCTTCGCGGCTCGCCATGGGTGGCGCGCTTTCTGGCGGAGTGGTTGTCGGCCGAGTTTCCGCCGCAGGTGGTCACCGGCCACGCCCTGTCTGGCGTGACGCCGCTCTCGGTGGGCCGCGTTGCGACGAACTGGGCGGCGCAGCGGGCAGACCGGATCCTGACTGCCGCGCTAATGGATTCGTTCGGCCCGGATTACCGCGAGCAAGCGTGTCATCCGATCGGCGATCGCCCTGCGTGCTCGCATCGCGGAGGCCTGCTGCAGGCGGCCGGCGACCGCCGCCGTTATGCCGCGCAGACGTCGGATATCGCTTACGGTCCGGATCCCCGTGACAACCTGTTGGACATTTGGCGCCCTCCCGCCGTCAAAGCGGGGGATCGCGCGCCGGTGGTGCTGCAGATCCCGGGCGGCGCGTGGGCCGTCAACGGTAGGCGGCCACAGGCCTACCCGCTGATGAGCCGACTCGTCGAACACGGCTGGATCTGCGTGTCCATCGACTACAGCAAAAGCCCTCGCAGGGCGTGGCCGACACACCTCATCGACGTCAAGCGCGCGCTGGCCTGGGTTCGCGACAACATCGCCGACTACGGCGGCGATCCCGACTTCATCGCTGTCACCGGTGGCTCGGCGGGCGGGCATTTAGCCTCGCTGGTCGCGCTCACCGCTAACGACAAGCGACTGCAGCCCGGTTTCGAAGAGGCCGACACAACCGTCCAAGCCGCGGCACCTTATTACGGCGTCTACGACCTGACCGACGTCGAAAAAATGAATGAAATGATGCTCCCGTTCCTCGAGCATTTCGTCATGCAAGCGCGTTATTCCGACCACCCTCAGCTGTTCGAATCGGCGTCGCCTATTTCGCATGTGCACCGCGAGGCGCCGCCGTTCTTTGTGCTGCACGGCGAGAACGATTCGGTGATCCCCAGTGTGCAGGCGCAGGCTTTTTGCACCGCGCTGCGCGAAGCGGGGGCTCCGACCGTGTGCTACGCCGAGCTTCCCAACGCGCACCACGCTTTTGACTTATTCTCCACAGTGCGGTCCAGATTTGCTGCTGACGCCGTTGCCGATTTTCTCGGAGTCGTCTACGGACGTTATGTGCAGTCGCGATCGACGGTTTTTCGCAGGCAAGCCACACCGGCCAGTTGAGTGTAAAGATGCGTGACGCCACGCATCTTTCCAATTCCGCGGCCCGCCAAAGTATTTCGCCGGCGATCGCAAAAGCGTTCATTCCCGCGTTCTGATCCGCACAATCGGCTACCACCACCGCGCCAACCGGGCTACGTTGGAGTTGCCCGCGGTTGAGCGCAGCGCCCTGGCAAAGTGTTATGCGACGTCGCAGGCGTGACGGTTGGACGCGTTCGAAACGGGAGGCTTGAGTGGCGACAGCGGCGTTGGCCGGACGAGGGAGCGGCGGTGGCTGAGCAGGTCGACGCGGCGGGATTACCGACGGCGCTGGGGCCGCTCGATTACCTTTTGCATCGCGGGGAGGCCAATCCGCGTACCCGCTCGGGAATCATGGCCGTGGAAATCCTGGACAGCACGCCGGATTGGGGCCGTTTCCAGGCCCGCTTCGAGAATGCGTCCCGACGGGCGTTGCGGTTGCGCCAGAAAGTGGTCGTGCCGACGTTTCCGACGGCCGCGCCACGCTGGGTGGTCGATCCCGACTTCAACTTGGATTTCCATGTCCGCAGACTGCATGTCGCGGAGCCGGGCACGCTGCGACAGGTATTCGATCTGGCGGAAGTGATGCTCCAGTCGCCGCTGGACATCGCCCGACCGTTATGGACGGCGACCCTGGTCGAGGGTCTGCCCGACGGAAAGGCTGCGACGCTGCTACACATGTCCCACGCCGTCACCGACGGTGTCGGCAGCGTGGAGATGTTCGCCCAGATCTACGACCTGGAACGCGATCCGCCGACTCAGCCGGCCCCAGCCCAACCCATTCCGCAGGATCTGTCGGCCAACGACCTGATGCGCGAAGGGCTCAACCAATTGCCTCTCAACGTGGTCAACGGGGCCCTGGGCGCGGTATCGGGAGCGGCATCGTTGATCGGGCGTGCGGTGCTCAACCCCGGAGCCGCGTTGGCGGGGGCAGTCAGCTACGCCCGCTCGGGGGTGCGGGTGATGAGCCAGGCCGCCGAACCGTCCCCGCTGCTTCGTCGCCGCAGTTTGGCCACCCGCAGCGAAGCCATCGACATCCCGCTGTCCGACTTGCACCGGGCGGCAAAAGCCGGCGGCGGGTCGATCAATGACGCCTACCTCGCCGGTTTGAGCGGTGCGCTGGGGCGCTACCACCAGGCACTCGGGGTGCCGATGTCCACACTGCCGATGGCCGTGCCGGTCAGCTTGCGCGCCGACTCGGACGCGGCCGGCGGCAACCGATTCACCG
>Ga0302325_10029006_pt1 | contig 11441 bp, 6 predicted proteins | sample Palsa_T0_2_FD_201948 | JGI IMG/M metagenome (GOLD analysis project Ga0302325, IMG submission 201948) | Peat permafrost microbial communities from Stordalen Mire near Abisko, Sweden - Palsa_T0_2 | ecosystem: Environmental > Terrestrial > Soil > Palsa > Peat permafrost | place: Sweden: Abisko... | reverse complement strand
GGATACGACCTGTCCCAGGTATTCGGGGCCGTCGCCGCGCTCGCCCCGCACCTGACCGGGCCCGCGCTGATCGTGGGCAAGTCCACTGTCCCGCCTGGCACCACCGCCCGGCTGGTCCGCGAGCTCCGCCGCCAGGCGCCGGCCGGCGACGCGGTGGAGGTCGCCTGGAATCCCGAGTTCCTGCGCGAGGGTCGCGCCGTCGATGACACCCTCCGCCCGGACCGGATCGTGGTCGGCGTGCCGAGCCTGGCCGCCGAGGCCACCGTGCGCGAGGTCTACCGGCCGCTGACCGAGGCCGGCATCCCGCTGCTGACCACCGATCCGGTCACCGCCGAGCTGGTCAAGGGGGCGGCCAACGCGTTCCTGGCGACCAAGGTGTCGTTCATCAACGCGATGGCCGACGTCTGCGACAAGACCGGCGCTGACGTCGCCACGCTGGCCGACGCGGTCGGCCTGGACGCGAGGATCGGTCGGGCCTTCCTCACCGCCGGTATCGGCTACGGCGGCGGCTGCCTGCCCAAGGACGTCCGCGGCCTGGCTGCCTTCGCGGCCGGGGCCGGGGCCGGGACCGCGGCCGGCCTGCTCGGCCTGGTCGACGAGATCAACTCCGGGCGCCGCCAGCGGGTGGCCGATCTCGCCACGGCCCTCCTCGGCGACCTGTCCGGCAAGCGGATCGCGCTCTGGGGCGCGGCCTTCAAGCCGGGCACCGACGACGTCCGCGACTCGCCCGCCCTCGACGTCGCCGACCGGCTGTCCCGCCTCGGCGCGCGGGTCGTGGTCTACGACCCGCAGGCGGCGGGCAACGCCCTGGTCGAGTTCCCGCACCTGGACCAGGCCGACAGCGCGCTCGCGGCCGCCCAGGACGCGGACGCGGTGCTCGTCGGCACGGCCTGGCCGCAGTTCGCCGCGGCCGACCCCGCCGACGTCGCCGCGGTCGTCGCCCAGCCGCTGATCATCGACGCCTGCCAGGCGATACCGGCCGATCAGTGGCGGGCCCAGGGCTGGACGGTGGCGGCCCCGTTCCCGACCTCCAACCATGGTCTCGAACGGTCCGGGCTGACTCAGCCCGCCGCACGCGACTCGCGCCCCGCCTAACCTCACTCCGCTCCGCCCAGGCTCCATGGCGCTGTGGCCCACCGGGCCAGAACGCAAGCGGGATGGCCCGCCGGCTAGCCGGCATGGCCCGCGAGCTAGCCGGCGGTGATGGATCTGCGGCCGCCGATCAGGCCGGTGCGGGTGGTCGGGGCGGCAATCGGGATCGGGCCCGCCTTGGGGGCGCTGGCGCCGCCGCGCTTCCTCGGGTCGGTGTCGAGCCGGAGCGCGAGCGTGGGGCACATCTGCACCGCGTGCCGCGCTTCCTTCTCCAGCCACGGCGGCACCGGGATCGGCAAGACGACCGGAAAGCCGGTCTTGTCGAGGTGGATCAGCTCAGGCACCAGGTGAGCGCAGAGCCCGTGGCCCTCGCACCGCACCCAGTCCACCATGAGCTGCTTGGCCTCGGTCACCTCGGGGCCGTCCGGCAGCGGCAGCATGCCGCGGACGGGCCGGCCGCAGGTGGAGTGGAAGACGTGCGCGGCGAGGTCCTCGGTGAAGACCTCGAGCGCGGAGAGCACGAACCTGGTCGTCCCGTCCGGGTGCCCGCAGGCGCCCCGGCCGCTGATGGTGGCCGCCGCCCGGCGCGCGACGTCGAGCGCCTCGATGCCGCCGGAGCCGTCGACGATCGCGGCCAGCGCGCGGGCGATCGTCGGGAGCCCGAGCTTGCACGGACCGCACTGGCCGGCCGACTCGCCGGCCAGGTAGCTGGCGATCCTGGAGACCTCGCCGAGCGGGCAGGTGCCGTCCCCGATCGGCAGCACGATCCCGGAGCCGAACGCGCCGCCAGCCGAGGCGAGCCCTTCCCGGCCGATCGGGACCTGGTAGGCGGTCTCGGCGTCCAGCCACATGCCGTGGTACCCGCCGACGAGCACGCCGTCCCCGGCCGGCGCCTGGCAGATGTCGAGCACGGCGCCGAGCGGGATCCCGGTCGGGCACTCGACCACCGCCGGGTGCTTGGCCGAGCCGCTGACGCTGAGCAGCACCGTGCCGGGCTCGTCGGGCACGCCGACGGAGGCGAACCGGTCGGGGCCGAGCAGCGCCAGCACCGCGATCTGAGCGAACGTCGAGGCGTTCGACAGCAGGGTCGGCAGGTCGGCCACGCCCTTGTCTGAGGCCAGCGTCTTGCGCCCAGGCGGGACCGGCTTCTTCCCGTTGATGCCGCGGACCAGCGCCCCGCTCTCGCCGGAGATGAACCGATCGGGCTGCTGGACCACGCGCATCATCGACTGCAGGCCGGGCTCGGCCGCGATCGCGGCCTCGATCGACCGGTTGGCGAGTTCGTTGCCCGCCACCCCGATGATGACCTCTTCGGCCCCCATCGCCTCGGCCACCAGCGCCGCGCCGCTCAGGATCAGGTACGGCGACCTGATCATCAGCATCTTGTCCTTGAACGACCCGGGCTCGCCCTCGGTGGCGTTCACCACCACGATCGTCGGCTGGCCGGTCTTGCGGGCGGTGTCCATCACCGCCTTGAGCTTGCGCGCGAACGGGAACCCGGCCCCGCCCTGGCCGCGCAGGTCGACCTGGGACGTGATCGCGATCAGGTCCTCAACGGAAAGCCGGGGCAGCGTGCCGAAGATCTGGTTGTGGGCGGCCAGGTCGATCCGAGCCAGCCGATCCAGGCCGGCCGTCATCCGGGCGGCCCCGATCCGCATGATCGTCGGAACATCGAGTTCCGTCGCGTTACTCGGGTTCATCGGCGACTGTCACCCCCGTATCGCGCGTCACGTGATCCTCGGTAGCCGGGCATCCCCGGACCGGGCTCCCGGTACCTGAGCGTCGGGTCCGGCTCGGGCATGGCGAGATCCCATGGCTCCTGGTAGTCGGCCTGCGGCCGGTATCCGGGGGGCGACGGGTAGTCCGGCTGAGGATCGTAGTACCCCTGCGGCCCGGCGCCGTCGGCCCGCGACCCGCGGCCGCCCTGCTGCCTCGGGCTCGGCCATTCGGCGGCGCGAGGCTGCGGGCGGCTCCCGCCCCGCGGACCCCCCTGCCCGGACCCGGTCCGCGGTATCGGACCGGTGCCGGGACCGGCTGGCATTCGCGGCTGAGCGCGCCCGGCCCGGCCGGGCGCCGGCCGGTCGGCCGGCCTCGGCCCCGATCCGGGCCACGGAGCCGGCCGGTGGCCGGTGCCGACCTCCGGCAGCGGACCCGTCGCGGCGCGCGGGAACGGGCCAGAGGCGGGACCGGACGTCGGCCAGGCCTGCGGACCGGTGGCGGGACGAGGCATCGGCCCGGACGGCGGACCAGAAGGCCGCCGAGGCTGCCGCCCGCCTGCAGACGGCATCGGGCCGGCGGCAGAACGCGGGATCGGGCCCGTTCCGGCCCGGGGCATCGGTCCGGACGCGGCTCGCGGCATCGGACCCGACGCGGCCCGCGGCAGCGGGCCGGAACCCGGGCCTGCGGTGGGCCGAGGCCGGCGACCGCCGTCGGCCGGACCGAAATCGGCTCGCGGCATAGGGCCGGTCCCGGCCCGCGGGAACGACCCGGTTGGCGTTCTCGGCTGCGATCCCGTGTTGCGGCCGGGCATCGGCCCGGCTGGCCTCATCGGCCCGGGCTCGGGCCTGGAGGCAGGCCGGCGGCGAGTGCCAGCCGGCGGCGTGAGGTCGTCGGCCCGCGGCATCGGCCCGGAAACCGGGCGGAACGAAGGCCATGACTGCGGTCCGCCGCCCGGGCCTGCCGCCTCGTTCGGGAACGGGCCGGTGGCGGCGCGCGGCATCGGGCCGGACGGGTGACCGGACGTCGGCCACGACGGCGTACCGCCCGCGGCGGCCATCGGGCCAGTCGAGGAACTCGGGAACGGGCCGGTGGCGGCCCGCGGCATCGGGCCCGACGGGTGACCAGAGGTCGGCCACGACGGCGTACCGCCCGCGGCGGCCATCGGGCCGGTCGAGGAACTCGGGAACGGGCCCGTCGCCGCGCGCGGCATGGGGCCGGTCCCCGCCCGCGGCATGGGGCCGGTCCCCGCACGCGGGAACGAGCCGGTCGGCAGGCGAGGCTGCGAGCCAGTCCCGGCCCGCGGCATCGGGCCAGTCCCGGCCCGGGGCATCGGGCCGGTTGCGGCTCGCGGCATCGGGCCGCTGTTGGCCGACCGCGGCGCCCCCAGGTATCGGGGCGGGCCCTCATAGCCGGGCTCATAGGCCAGCTGGCCGGTCCCGGCCGGCAGCGGCGCCGCCAGCATCGGCGCGCCGGGATACCCGCCCGACACCGGCGCCGGCAAGGCCGGCTCCTGCACCGAGGAGACCATCAGCCGGGGCTGCCCGCCGGTGTTCGCGCGGGCGGCGCCCAGCTGGGCGAACATAGCCGCGGCGCGCATCGGGGCGGAGCCGGAGTCACCGGACATCGGCACCGGCGGCCCGGACAGGTTCTCCTTCGGCCGCAGCGAGTTCGACACGATCCGCACCACCAGCGCGAGCAGCACCAGCGCCACCAGGAGCCCGTAGCTCCAGTCCACGTAGGGCTTGGCCGGGCGGCCGGCCAGCAGGCCGTGCCACACGCCGAACACGAACGAGGCGTAGGACGTGTAGTGAATCGCCCGCCAGCGCCAGGCCCGTCCGTGCGCATTGAACCGACCGCGCATGATGCCCGTTATAACGAGCAGGATGATGAGGTCGGAGGCAATCGTGCCGAGGCCGATGTAGAAGGTGCGGAACGGCGACAGGAACGGAACCACCGCGTCGAGCACGTGGACGCGCTGCGCGAGGATCTCGGTGACGATGTGGATGATCAGGAACGTGACCGCGCCGAAGGACGCGGCCCGGTGGGCCGACTGCGCGAGCACCCGGTGCCCTGCGTGCAGGAACACCCGGTCGGTCGCGATGAGCCCGAGCCCGGTCGACGCGCACAGCGCGATAAGCGCGAAGACGCCGGCGTAGAACAGCATGAAATGCTGCGTAGCGGCGTCGATCACATGACCGGTGCTGGTCAGCGCCAAGAACGCCACGATGATGACGATGCCGGTTATCGCGGCGGCGTAGATCTTGGTCGCGTGCTCGGTCGCCGCGCCTCCAGCGGCCGGACGTGCATGCTCACGGCCGTGCGGGCGGCTGCGAGTAGTGGCCAACAGGTACCTCCTCGACAATGGGTGCAAGCGACACGTACTCCTTCGCGCGGCCGCCCCCGCGTCGAATTGCGCCACCAAGCCTGCGCCACTTAGCCGTCTGACAGTATCAGCGAGGATAACCGTTGGGACACGGAACGATATAGATCATCACTGTTGACTAGGTAATGACGGGCTTCATACCGCGAAAACGGTCTTATCGCCCGATACCGTCACATAAGCAACAGCCCGCCAGGCGGACGCGCCTGGCGGGCTAGTTACTACTGACCGTTAGAACTCCGTCGCGACTAGTTCCGCGATTTGAGCGGTGTTGAGCGCCGCGCCCTTGCGCAGGTTGTCACCGCAGACGAAGAACTCGACGCCGTTCGGGTCGTCAAGCGACTCGCGGACCCGGCCGACCCAGGTCGGGTCGGTGCCGACCACGTCGGCCGGCGTCGGGTACTCGCCGCGCTCCGGCTCGTCGTTCAGCACCACGCCCGGCGCGACGCGGAGCGTCTCCCAGGCCGCCTCCCGGCCGACCGGCCGCGAGAACCGGGCGTGCACCGCGACCGAGTGCGTGGTGATCACCGGCACCCGCACGCAGGTCGCGTTGACCCGCAGCGAGGGCAGGCCGAGGATCTTCCGCGACTCGTTGCGGATCTTGAGCTCCTCCGACGACCAGCCGCCGTCCTTAAGCGAGCCCGCCCACGGCACCACGTTCAGCGCCAGCGGGGCCGGGAACGGCCCGAGGTCGCCGACCACGCTGCGCACGTCACCCGGCCGCTGGCCGAGGGTGCGGGTGCCGCCGACCTTCTCCAGCTGGCCGTAGAGCGTGTCGATGCCCGCCTGCCCGGCCCCGGAGGCCGCCTGGTAGGAGGCGACGATCATCTCCTCGAGGCCGAACGCGCGGTGCAGCGCGCCGACCGCCACGATCAGCGAGAGCGTGGTGCAGTTCGGGTTGGAGATGATGCCCTTGGGGCGGCGCAGCGCGTCGTCGGGGTTGACCTCGGGCACCACCAGCGGCACCTCGGGGTCCATCCGGAACGCGCCCGAGTTGTCCACGCAGACCGCGCCGCGCGCGGCCGCGATCGGCGCCCAGACCGCCGACACCTCGTCCGGCACGTCGAACATGGCCACGTCGACGCCGTCGAAGGCCTCCTCGGAGAGGGCGATGACCTCGACCTCCTGGCCGCGGACCGTCAGCCGGCGGCCGGCCGACCGGGGCGAGGCGATCAGCCTGATCTCCCCCCAGACGTCGGCCCGGGTGGAAAGGATGTCGAGCATGACCGTGCCGACGGCGCCGGTCGCCCCGACCACTGCCAGCGTCGGGCGCCGGCCCGCATCGCCGCTCATCGGCCGGTCCCCCCGTAGACGACGGCCTCGATCTCGTCGGCGTCCAGGCCGAACGACTTGTGCGTCGTGTGCACCGCCACGTCCACGTCAGACTGGTCGACCACGACCGAGATCCGGATCTCCGAGGTGGTGATCATCTGGATGTTCACCCCGGCCTCGGCCAGCGCGGCGAAGAACTTGGCGGATACGCCCGGGTGCGAGCGCATCCCGGCGCCGATCACCGAGACCTTGCCGATTCTGTCGTCGTAGAGCAGCTCCTGGAAGCCGAGAGTCTCCTGGGCGGAGCGGAGCATCTCCAGCGCCCGCTGCCCGTCCGCGCCCGGCAGCGTGAACGAGATGTCGGTCCGGCCGGTCGCGATCGCCGACACGTTCTGCACGATCATGTCGATGTTGATGTCCGCCTCGGCGATGATCCCGAAGATCCGCGCCGCCGTGCCGACCCGGTCGGGGACGCCGACCACGGTGATCTTCGCCTCGCTCCGGTCGTGCGCGACCGCGGAGATAATGGCCTGTTCCATCCCGGCTTCCTCCGACTCGTTCTCAGCGTTCTCGCTGACCCAGGTCCCTGTCTTGTCGCTGAACGAGGACCGCACGTGGATCGGCAGCCCGTACCGGCGCGCGTACTCGACGCAGCGCGGGATCAGCACCTTCGCGCCGCACGCGGCCATCTCCAGCATTTCCTCGTAGGAGATCCGCGGAATCCGGCGGGCGCCCGCCACCAGCCGCGGGTCCTCGGTGAACACGCCGTCCACGTCGGTGTAGATCTCGCACACGTCCGCGCTGAGCGCGGCCGCGAGCGCGACCGCGGTGGTGTCCGAGCCGCCCCGGCCCAGCGTGGTGATGTCCTTGGTGGTCTGCGAGACCCCCTGGAAGCCGGCCACGATCGGGATCGCGCCGTCCTTGATCGCGCTCGAGATCCGGCCGGGGGTGACGTCGATGATCCGGGCGAAGCCGTGCACCTCGTCGGTGATCACGCCCGCCTGCGATCCGGTGAAGGAGCGCGCCTCCATGCCGAGGGTGGCGATCGCCATCGCCAGCAGCGCCATCGAGATCCGCTCACCGGAGGTGAGCAGCATGTCGAGCTCGCGCCCGGGCGGCGCCGGGGTCACCTGGTTGGCGAGGTCAAGCAGCTCGTCGGTGGTGTCGCCCATCGCCGAGACCACGACCACGACCTGATTCCCGGCCTGCCGGGTGGCGACGATGCGTTTGGCTACGCGCTTGATGCCCTCCGCGTCGGCAACTGAGGAACCACCGTATTTCTGCACGACAAGGGCCATCTGGACGCGCTGCTCCTCCCAGGTATCTGTAGCGGACCGCCGCCGAGTCTATCCGCGCCCCGGCACCGCGCCCAATCCTTAAACGGCCCGGACGGCGAAGCTCACACGCCGTGAACGTCGTACCTCCCGGGGGGACGACCCCCCCCAAACCCCCCGAGCAAAACCTCAGACGTCGAGGAGGCGTCGTCCCTCGAAGGCGCGGCCCAGCGTGACCTCGTCCGCGTACTCCAGGTCGCCGCCGACCGGCAGCCCGCTGGCCGGGCGCGTCACCCGGATGCCCATCGGCTTGACGAGCCGGGCGAGGTAGGTCGCGGTCGCCTCGCCTTCCAGGTTCGGGTCGGTCGCCAGGATCAGCTCGGTCACCCGGCCGTCCGCCAGCCTGGTCATCAGCTCCCTGATCCGGAGGTCGTCCGGGCCGACCCCGTCGATCGGGCTGATGGCACCGCCAAGCACGTGGTAGCGGCCGCGGTACTCGCGGATCTTCTCCACCGCGGCGACGTCCTTGGGCTCTTCGACCACGCAGATGACCGTCTCATCGCGCCTGGTGTCCAGGCAGATCCGGCACTCCTCCGCCTCGGCGACGTTCCCGCAGGTCTTGCAGAACCGGACCCGCTCGGTCATCTCGATCAACGCCGCCGCCAGCCGCCGGACGTCCTCGGGGTCGCCCGCCAGCAGCGCGAACGCGATCCGCTGGGCACCCTTCGGCCCGACGCCGGGCAGCCGGCCAAGCTCATCGATCAGGTGCTGGATGACGCCTTCATACATGCGGTGCCGTCAGTTCTCTTTGTCCTCGGGGCCGACTTCGTCGTCGTCGACGAGGTCCTCGTCGTCTTCATCGTCGTCGTCTTCATCATCGTCTTCGTCGTCATCATCGTCGTACTCGTCGTCGTCGAGGCCGACCGGGCCGCCGAGCCCCGGCAGGCCGAGACTGGACAGGTCGAAGCCGCCACCGCCGCCAAGGGCGTCGCCGAGTCCGGCCGGGAGCCCGCCCCCGAGGCCTCCGCCGAGCGCGCCGAGCTGCCGCTGCTGGAGGTCGATAGCGGAGTCCCAGGCGTCCCGCACGGCGGCGAGCACCAGGTCGGCCACGGTCGACGCGGTCTCGGCCGGGTCGGTCGGGTCGATCACGGTCGGATCGATCGTGACGTCGAGCAACTGGCCCACGCCGCTGACGACCGCGCGCACCGCGCCGTTGCCCGCCGTGCCGATAACCTCGGTGTTCGCCAGCTCCTGCTGAGCGCTCATCGCCTGCTGTGCCGCAGCGAAAATCTGCTGCATGTCAAAGCCGCCAGGTCCCATAAATGAGAGCCTACTCGGTGCTTCCCCCACTCGCCGCCGCGCGGGACTTAGCCCGTGGATCAGTCCGTGTATTCGGCGATTACCTGGCCGCCGAGCTCGCGCTGGACCAGGGCCATGCCGCTGAGGTCGTTGGCCATCGAGGCCGACATGTCCTCGTCGTCGAGGTCGAAATCCTCGTCGTCCGGGCCCGGCGGGAGCGGCGGCAGGTCCGCGCCCGGGGCAGCCGCCGCGCCCGCGAACGCGGACTCGGCCGGCGTACCCGGCGCCGCCGCGCGCGGCGGCGCGTGATCCTGGGCGGCCGCTGCCGTCGGCGCTGACGTCCCGCCGCCAGGCGGCGAGGAAGGGGGCGCCGAGGGGCCAGGGGGCGGCGCCCCGTGCGGGGACGGAGCGGGGCCGGAGCCGCCCGCGCCGGACGAAGGCACCGGGCCGGGTCCCGGCCGGCCGGCCGGCGGCGTGTCCCCGCCGGTGACGGCCCGCACCACGACGTTGATGCCGAACATCGCGTTGATGACCTGCTTCAGCAGGTCCTCGTAGCGGCTGTTGACGAACCCCTTGACGTCACCCTGGCGGGGGAAGCGGAGCGTGAGGACGGCCTCGTCGAGGGAGACCAGGCTCGCGTTGCCGATGACGATCGCGGCCACCCGCCCCTTGGCCTTCACCGAATCGAGGATGTGGGGCCAGGCCTGAACCAGCGTCTCGGTCGTCACCGCGCCGCGCGCGGCCGGCCCGGCCGACGCTGCGGGTGCGGGTGCGGGTGCGGGTGCGGGCGGAGCCTGGGGGGCCTGGCGAGGCGGGCTGGCCGGGGCTTGCGGCGGGGCCGCCGGCGCTTGCGGCTGGCTCACCGCGGCCTGCGGCGGGCTCGCGGCCGGCTGAGCCACGGCCGCCTGAGGCACGGGCGGCTCGGCCGGCTGGACTACGGGCGGCTTCGCCGCCAGCGGCGCGCTTGGCGGCTGAGCCGCGGCCGGCCGAGGCGCCGACTCCGGCTGTTCGCCACGGACCGGAGACGGCGGCGGCGCCGGAGTCACCTCGGTCCGTTCGATATGAGCATGGGGGGGGCCGGCCGCCGACCGCGGCTGGGCGCCGACAGCGGCCGCCCCCGCCTCCAGCCTTTCCAGCCGGGCCAGGACCGACCGCTCGTCGGTCGCGGCACCCGGCAGCAGCACCTGCGCGCACATCAGCTCGAGCAGCAGCCGGGGCGAGGTGGCCCCGCGCATCTGGTCGAGACCGGTCGAGACGATGTCGGCCGCCCGGGTCAGCGCGGCCAGCCCGTACCGCTCGGCCTGACCGGTCAGCGCCTCGACCCGGTCCGGCGGCGTGTCGAGCAGGCCGGTGGCGATGGCGTCCGGCACCGAGGCGAGCACGATCAGGTCTCGGAACCGGTCGAGCATGTCGGTGGCGAACCGGCGCGGCTCGTGGCCGCCCTCAATGACTCGGTTCACCGCGCGGAACACCGCCGCCCCGTCGCCGCCCGCGAACGCGCCCACGATCTCGTCGAGCAGGCTCGCATCGGTGTAGCCGAGCAGCGAGACCGCGCGGTCGTACCTGATCCCGGCCTCGTCGGAGCCCGCCAGGAGCTGGTCGAGGATGGACAGCGTGTCCCGCGCGGACCCGCCGCCCGCCCGCACCACCAGCGGCAGCACGGCCGGGTCGAAGGGCACGCGCTCGGAGTTGAGGATCTCCTCGGTCAGGTCGCGCATCACCGAGGGCGGCATCAGCCGGAACGGGTAGTGGTGCGTCCGCGACCTGATCGTCGGGATGACCTTTTCCGGCTCGGTGGTGGCGAAGATGAACTTCAGGTGCGGCGGTGGCTCCTCGACCAGCTTCAGCAGGGCGTTGAAGCCCTGCTGGGTCACCATGTGCGCCTCGTCGATGATGTAGATCTTGTAGCGGCCCGCGACTGGCGCGTAAAAGGCGCGCTCGCGCAGGTCACGGGCATCGTCGACGCCGCCGTGGCTGGCGGCGTCGATCTCGATCACGTCGATCGAGCCGGCCCCGGACGGGGCGAGCGCGACGCACGAGTCGCAGACGCCGCACGGATCCGGGGTCGGGCCCTGCACGCAGTTGAGCGACCGGGCCAGGATGCGCGCGCTCGACGTCTTGCCGCAGCCGCGGGGGCCGCTGAACAGGTAGGCGTGGTTGATCCGGCCGGACCTGAGCGCCTGACGGAGCGGCTCGGTCACATGATCCTGGCCGCGGACCTCGGCGAAGGTAGCGGGGCGGTACTTCCGGTACAGGGCCAGGCTCTGCGTTGTCCGGTTTGGTGTAGCCCGGGTTACTTCAGAGTCTTCCGCCATGACGTCATCCTCGCCGGCCAGGCCGATCGCTTTCACCGGAACAGGAAAGGGACCCCCCGCGCACCCGTCAGAGCCCGCGTACCCTTGCTG
>Ga0302325_10029003_pt1 | contig 11441 bp, 14 predicted proteins | sample Palsa_T0_2_FD_201948 | JGI IMG/M metagenome (GOLD analysis project Ga0302325, IMG submission 201948) | Peat permafrost microbial communities from Stordalen Mire near Abisko, Sweden - Palsa_T0_2 | ecosystem: Environmental > Terrestrial > Soil > Palsa > Peat permafrost | place: Sweden: Abisko... | reverse complement strand
TGCCAAGTTCGGGTAGGATCAGCTTGACCGCCGGATCACGCATCGCGGCCAGGCGAACCATCCAGTTGGGCAACTGCCTGGTGGGAACTCTTCTGGCTGCCGCGCCCATTCTCCTTTTCAGCACTTTGGCGATGCCGAGAAACGACATGAACTCTCCGGCCACCGCGAGAAAACGTTGGCCATTCGCGGCAGGATGGGTCATGGCCCGGAGATGCAGGTCGGCCACATCGCGTACATCCACTACGCCAAAATAAAGTTGGGGGCAACCGGGCAAGGCGCCGTCCATCAGACGCTGAACCAGGAGAATAGAGGCCGAATAGTCAGGCCCCAACACCGGGCCAAAGACGCCCACCGGGTTTACCACGGAAAGCTCCAGGGTCCTGCCTTCCCTGGTCATGAAGTCCCAGGCGGCACGTTCCGCCAGGGTTTTCGATTTCGCGTAGGGGGTCAGGCCTTTGGAATTGACGTCGGTCCAGTCTCTCTCATCGAAGGGCGTTTGCCGCGGCTGGTGCCCATACCCTATGGCCACGAACGACGAGGTCAGCGCGACACGCTTTACTCCGGCGTCGCGCGCGGCACGCAGCACCCTGATCGTGCCTTCACGTGCCGGCACGATCAGCTCGTCTTCGTGTTTGGGAAGGTTTGGGGGCAGTGGCGACGCTACATGCTGCACATAGGTGCACCCGGCAACAGCTTCCGTCCAGCCCGCGTCCTTTTCCAGGTCCGCAGCAACAAAAGACAGGCGATCCCCCGGCTCGGCGCCGCCTTCCTTTAGCATGGCGCGCACCTCGGGCTCGCGTTTCAGGTTTCGCACCGTGGTGCGCACTCTGTAGCCAGCAGCCAGAAGATGGAGGATGCAATGGCTGCCGATAAAGCCCGAGCCGCCGGTGACCAGAACCAATTCGTCGCTCATGGCAACATTCTACACTATAGACCGAACGTTCGTTCTAGTCCGCCTTGACCGCCTGCCACACCTTTTCCGCCACCGTTCGCAACGTGCCTGGAGACAGCTTGCGAGGTTGCCGGGCCAGCCGTTCCACTACGCCAAATGTCAGCTCTTGGATGACCTCAGAAGGCAGGTTGTTCAAAACGCCGCCGTTCGCCTGGCTGCTGAAGCGACGCTGGAACTCCATCGCTTTCTTGTCCGGGTGGGGATTCTTCTCCGGCTCGCAGAGGAAGCCTGCGGTCTCATACTGGTGGAGAAAGCGCATCTCTCGCGGGTGTTTGCGGTAGAAGTCGTACCAATTGCTCCAAACCAGTATGAACGCTTCCTTGGCATCCATCTCCGGCGAGTATCCTTGCAAAAGGCCGGCGCGCTTCAGTTCCCGCACCCGCTCGTACAGCGCCTGGATGATTGCTTCCTTGCTCTCAAAATAGTGGTAGATCACGCCCGCGCTCGCTCCCGAACGCTCTGCAATCAGCGACATGGGAGCTTCATGGAAGCCTCGCTCCGCCACCACGTCGAGCATCGCGTTGAGAATGGCCTCGCGTTTACTGGGCCTGGGGTTCGCCGCCATGCTCTCCATTCTTCCACGCCGGGGCGCATCCAGCTCAATGCACTTGCAAGATCAGGACCGTAGCATCATCGGTTTGACGTCCTCGGGAAAATTCGTCCATGGATGCGAGGATGTCGTCGACCATGTCATCCGCGCATTGTGCCTTGCTTTCAGTCGCTGCTCGTCGCAGACCCTCCACACCCCACTCCTCCCCGGCCGAATTTACCGCTTCAATGACCCCGTCCGTGTAGGCAAGGACCAAGTCCCCCGGATTCAGCTGAACTGCGCCCTGCTCATAGGTAAAATCCGGGAACATTCCCACGGGTGGGCCGCCGGTTTCCAGCCAAATGATCGATTCATCCCTGCGAATGACCATGGGCGGATTGTGACCTGCGTTCACGTATCGCAGCGTGCGCGATGCTCCCTCGAATACGCCATGAAATAACGTGGCATAGCGGTCCGCGAGCGAGCACGCGTACACTTGTCGATTTACCGCCCCGAGCACCGCGGCCACGTCGCTTTCTGCGAAGGAGGCTGCCGTGCGAAGCGACGACTGGACATTTGCTATCATGAGCGCCGCGGCCAGACCTTTGCCGGAGGCGTCTCCGACGGCGAGTGCCAGACGATTATGCGGCAGCGGCACAAAATCATAACAATCTCCGCCGAGCTCGCCCACCTGCCGGCAACGCGCGCCGTAACTCAAGGTATCGATCGTTGTGCCCCGATGCTGCATAAACCGCTGCTGTACCTCGTAGGCGGCGATCCACTCGCCGAAAGATTCCATGACCACTGCATCCGCTGGCATCTCACACCTCTGTAAGATTGTCGATTCACGAAGCGCGAAATGTACAAGACTCCGGGAATTATTTTTTTTGAAAATCGTTGCCCGGGATGTCGAGAATACGTTTCGTGCATCGACTACCCTGTGAAAGCGCAACAACCAAAGACGGAAGGGAGCAGAACATGAAATACATTTTGCTGATGGTCGGCGCGAAAGCGGGTGTGGACACGTATAGGGCATGGTCGGAAAAGGATATTCAGGCACACTTCGCACACTTGAAGGGAATCAACAAGGAGCTAAAAGAACGCGGAGAGTTTGTGGCCAATGAAGGCCTGGCCCCGCCAGACCAGGCTAAGGTAGTGCGCGCAGGGACGGACGGTACCCCAATTACCGACGGCGTGTTTCCCGAAGCAAAGGAGTTTCTTCTCGGTTATTGGATGATCGACGTCGATCATCCGCAACGAGCCTATGAAGTTGCCGCCCGATTGTCTGCGGGCCCGGGTCCCGGCGGGGCGCCTTTGGGCATGCCGATCGAAGTACGGCAAATCATGAGTGGAAGGGCCGATGAGCTGCCATGATGGACCGAGGGTTAGACATCCGTTCCGAGCACCTGCTGCGCGATCTTGCGCCGCAGGTGCTGGGCGTGGTCATCCGCCGCTTTCGTGACTTCGCCGCGGCTGAGGACGCTGTGCAGGAGGCCCTGATCGCCGCAGCCCTGCAATGGCCGCGTGAAGGCATTCCTGACAATCCCCGAGCCTGGTTGATTCGGGTTGCCTTTCGCCGCATGACCGACCACGTGCGCAGCGAACTGGCCCGTCGCCAGCGCGAGACCGCCGCGGTGGCGGATATGGAGCAGCTTGCGCCGCCCGTCGACGCTGTAAGTGAAAGCGATCAGGACGACACGCTCATCCTGCTCTTTATGTGTTGCCATCCCGCCCTGACCTCGCCCTCAGCCATCGCACTTACGTTACGGGCCGTCGGCGGGCTGACCACGGCCGAAATCGCCAACGCATTCCTGGTTCCAGAGGCGACCATGGCGCAACGTATCAGCCGGGCAAAGAGCAGCATCAAGGCTTCCGGCGTGCCCTTCGGGTTGCCGACCAGCGAGGAGAGGGAGCAACGTCTCCGTGCCGTGCTGCATGTCCTCTACCTGATCTACAACGAGGGCTACACCAGCAGCATCGGTCCGCATTTGCAGCGCCTCGAACTCTCCCGCGAGGCAATCCGCCTGACGCGCGCCGTCCATGTTCTGCTCCCGGACGATGCGGAAGTCGCGGGATTGCTGGCGCTTATGTTGTTAACCGATGCACGTTCCACCGCGCGCATGGGAACCGACGAGGAGTTAATTCCACTCCCCAGACAGAACAGAGCTCTGTGGGATCAGACGAAGATCTCCGAGGGCATCGCGCTGCTCACCGCGGCCCTGGCGAAGGGTTCGATTGGCGCCTACCAGCTACAGGCTGCCGTCGCCGCTGTTCATGACGAAGCAGCCCGAGCTGAGGAAACCGACTGGCCACAGATCCTGGCGTTGTATGAACTCCTCAAATGCATGTCCGATAATCCCATGGTGACGCTCAATCATGCGATTGCCGTGGCTATGGTGCATGGCCCGTCCAACGGCCTGGAGTTGTTGCGAGCACTCGACTCGGACACGCGGCTTGCCGGCCATCATCGTCTCGACGCGGTTCGTGCCCATCTGCTGGAAATGGCCGGAGACCATGAGACCGCAAGCAAGCATTACCGGATTGCCGCTGGACGAACGACGAGCATCCCGGAGCGCAATTACCTCATGAGGCAAGCGGCCCGCCTCAGTAAGACCGACGAGATGGCTCCCTAGGTTCGAGGCCGGATGATCCAAGGGCGTCGGCGCTAACGCTTCGCCAGGCTGGCGGATTTCCTCAGGCGGCCAGATGTGCTATCGGCGTGGTTGGCCGCAGCCGTCAGCCACGCCTCGAGTCCGAAATCAAACCCGCTGAACGGCTTTTCTTCTCCAAAAACTTGTGCGGCTTCGAGGGCGACTGTCCCATGAAGGAGCGCCCAAAGAGCCACCGCCGCTTCGCGCGCGCGGGATTGCGTCGAGATCAGAGCCACTTGATCGACAACGAAATTCCATAAGTCTTGATGGGACTCGGCATCCTCCTCAGAGGGAGTACAGGGGGTCATCAACAACCCGTAAAGATGAGGACTCTCGCGAGCGAAGCGGACATATGCCAAAGCCATGCTGCGAACCGCCTCCACCGGCTCTCTGTGTCGCGCCGCCCGCTTCAGAACCGATTTAAGCTGACGCGCGCTTTCCGCGCTCATAGCAGCCTCCAAAGCCGCCCGGTCTGCAAAGTAACGATAGAGAGCGTTCGGGGCGACTCCCAGGGACGCGGCAAGACTGCGCAACGACATACTTCGCAACCCATCGCGTGTCAGTTGCTTGAGAGCAGCCGAGAGAATGGCTTGTCGATCTGTTTTCGAGGGGTATGGCATACCAGAACACTGTACATCTTGACATTGCCAAACCGAAAGTGTACGGTGAACATGTTGGATGGTGTGCAGCGTACACCTTGGCTGCAAAGGAGAAATGGTATGGCCGGAAAGCAGAGTGTAGTGGTGACAGGAGTTTCTACCGGAATCGGCTGGGGCATCACGAAGGTGCTGCTTGGCAAAGGATTCCGCGTGTTTGGCAGCGTTCGAAAAGAAGCCGACGCCGATCGTCTCCAGCGGGAGTTTGGCAGCGGCTTCAGTCCGCTCATCATGGATGTAACCGACTCAGATGCCGTCGATGGCGCAGCAGTTCGGGTGAGCAGTCAGCTTGGCTCCGGCACTCTAGCTGGTCTGGTCAACAATGCCGGTGTTGCTGTTCCCGGTCCTCTCCTTTACCTTCCACTGGAAGCCTTTCGCCGGCAACTCGAGGTAAACCTGATCGCGCCGCTTTCCGTGACTCAGGCCTTTGCTCCTCTGCTGGGAACCGATCGCAAGCGGAAAGGCCCAGCTGGGCGGGTCATCAATATCAGCTCGGTAGGCGGCAAGATCGGCATGCCGTTCTTAGGAGCCTATGTCGCCTCCAAATTTGGCCTGGAAGGAATGTCCGAAACACTGAGACGCGAACTCCTGCTCTTCGGGATCGATGTCATCGTGGTTGGGCCCGGATCGGTCGCTACTGCGATCTGGGACAAAGGCGAGGCTGAGGATATGACCGCCTACGAGAAGACGGAATACAAAGACATACTGGAGCAATTTCGCAAATACGCGGTTGCCGAAGGCAGGAGAGGGCTGACCCCGGAACGTCTGGGCCAGGCGGTATATCGTGCACTCACCACGGCTCACCCACGGACACGCTATGCGGTCGTGCCGCAGCGGTTTAAGAGTTGGACACTTCCAAGACTGCTCCCCACGAGGATGCTTGACCGGATGATAGGCAAACAACTTGGTCTGACCGGTGCGCACTCCTGAGTTTGCAGCCTTGGCCGCCCGCCTTGGCCAAATTGACGTAATTTCAGTATATTTTCGTCTCATGATGCGCATTCAGTTTTCGAGACTCCTCGCGTTCGCGGTTATGGTCGCGATAGCCGCTCCCCTCTTCGCCCAATCACCGGTCAAACCGAAACCAGAGGAGACGGAAGTCTGGGAGCCGGTTCCGGCCGTGGTGACGCCCGGCGCTAGCTGTGGGGCGCCCCCCTCCGATGCGATCGTGCTCTTCGACGGTAAGAATCTGGATGAATGGGTTTCGAACCGCGACAAAACTCCTGCCAAATGGACGATTGCCGATGGCGTGATGACGGTAAGCAAAGGCGAAGGAAACATCGAAACCAAACGGAGCTTCAAGAACTACCAACTTCACATCGAGTGGAAAGTTCCCACAAACATCACCGGGAGTAGTCAGGCTCGCGGCAACAGCGGGGTTTTTCTCGCCTCTACTGGTCCCGGCGACGATGGATATGAGCTGCAGGTTCTCGATTCCTACGAGAACAAGACTTACGTGAACGGCATGGCCGGCAGCCTCTACAAGCAAGCGATTCCGCTGGCGAATCCGACCCGCAAGCCGGGGGAGTGGCAGACATACGACGTGGTATGGACCGCGCCGACATTCAATAGCGACGGCTCGCTAAAGACTCCTGCCTACGCCACGGTCTTCTTCAATGGCGTTCTGGTGGAGAATCACTTCGAGTTGAAGGGTCAGACGCTGTACATCGGCAAGCCGTTCTACAAAGCGTACACGGCCGCTCCGATCAAGCTCCAGGCGCATGGCGACAAAAGCGAGCCGATCAGCTTCCGGAATATCTGGGTTCGCGAGCTTAATTAGAAGGATGTGGCTGCACCTGGTGTAGAGGCGCAGCCACTTGGGAGGGCTACTGCTTTTTGGGGCCGACGAGCGAGAACATGGCTCCCTGGGGATCGATGCCAAGGATGATCCAAAGGCCACCGGGCACCTCGTGAGGACCCATGATCACCTGGCCGTTCTTCTCCTGGATGCGCGTTGCTGCGGCGTCAATATCTTCAACGTTGAAGTAGTAAAGCCAGAACGGGGCTGGCGAATTTTTGGGATCCCGGGTCATCGTGGCCCCTACTTGAGGGCCGCCGTTATTAAAAATTCTATAAGTGCCCATCGGGCCCATGTCCATGGTGGTGTCTTCTTTCCAACCGAAGAGGCCGGAATAGAAGGACCATGCGGTCTCCCCGTCATTGGCGGAGAGTTCATTCCAGCCCACCGTGCCAGGAGAACCGAAGGGCGGCCGGGGCGGTGCATAGTCCAAGGAGCCCTTGAACAAGAGGAAGACCGCGCCTTGCGGATCCTGCGCGGAGACGAAGCGGCCGACGGTTGGGATGTCCATGGGCGGGCAGTGCAGTTTACCGCCGGCCTCCTCCACGCGCTTGGCATAGGCATCCACGTCATCGACGCCGATGAAGCCGACCCAGGCAGGTCTCATGCCGGAGGCAAGCATATCCGGGGTGAGTTGCATCAGGCCGGCGGTGCCAAGGTCGCCGACCGTGAGCAGCGTATAAGGAACGCCGGTGGGGTCCCCAGAAGATTTCGTCTGCCATCCGACAACGTGGGTATAGAAATCCTCGGCTCCCTTTGCGTCTGTGGTTCTGAGCTCGTGCCAGACAAAGTCGCCTGTGTTCGCTTTGACTGGCGTGGTCACTTCCTGCTGTGCTGTTGTGCTCATCGTGGATCCTCTTTCGTTATGTTTTTGCTGCGCGCTCAAGTTCTGCGATATCGAGTTTTTTCATTTTCAGCATGGCCTGCATCGCGGCGGGTTTCTTGATCAGGTCGGGCAGGCGGGCAGGTACGATCTGCCAGGAAAGGCCAAACTTGTCCTTGAGCCAGCCACATTGTCCATCGCTGCCTCCGGCGGAGAGTTTCGCCCAATAATCGTCGACTTCCTCTTGCGAGTCACAACGGACGACGAAAGAAATCGCTTCCGTGAACTTGAAGAGCGGGCCGCCGTTGAGTGCCGTAACCTTCTGCCCGTCGAGCTCAAAGGCAATCGTGAGAATATCGGCGGGGACGCCACTGCCATTCGGTTGCACTTCGAGCCTGCGGGAATTCTTAAATACCGAGAGGTAGAAATTTACCGCTTCTTCCGCATTATTGTCGAACCAGAGAAAAGGTGTGATGCGAGGAAATTCGGCCAGGGCACTCATCGAGGTAACTCTCTTATGGGATCTCGGTCTCGGCTTCGGTGTCGCTAAATGACGTACTCAAGGTTTGCCCGTTAGGATGTGTACGCCGTCCACAACAAGCTATCAGAGGAAATGTACACTGTCCACAAGGCACCATGAATGCAGCAAAAAAAAAGCGGCCAGCGGTGCGCAAAACGTTTCACCATGGAGACCTGCGGAAAGCTCTCCTGGAAGCCGGCATCGCCTTGGCGCGCGAGGGTGGCCCCAACGCCGTCGTGCTCCGGGAGGCCACGCGGCGGGCAGGAGTTGCTCCGAACGCTGCCTACCGGCACTTTTCCAGTCGCAGCGATCTCTTGCAGGCGGTCAGAGCGGCTGCGCTCTCTTCGCTGGCTCGGGCGATTGAGGCAGAGATCGCCCGGGTGCGGCGAAGCAAACTTCCCGCGGACTCGGCACGGGCGACCCTGCGCGCCGTAGGCACCGGGTACCTGAAGTTTGCTCTCGAAGAGACCGGTCTTTTCCGAACAGCATTCTCCGTCCCTGATCGGGTGGAGGGCGATGTCGATCTCGCAAAGGCGGGCAAGAGCGGCCTCAATCCATTTCAACTGCTCTCGGCGGCTCTCGACCGGATGGCAGAGACGGGTGCGCTTCCATCGGAACGGAGGCCGGGGGCGGAATATCTCGCGTGGTCTGCTGTGCATGGTCTTGCTTTCCTGATCATTGAGGGCCCGCTGAGCCGCGCATCCCAGAAGGAGATTCGTGCCGTGTCCGATCGCCTTCTGCAAATGGTCGAAAAAGGCCTCTGAATCTCATTCGTTCCCAGGCAGTTTCCCGGCGCAGGCTGTGAAGCCCGGACCTACCCAACAGCGTGACTCTAAAGCCAGGCCCTTCGTCGAACCGATCGGAATAGCCTAAGTCCATAGAAGAATTGAATCCTATGGAGCGCGCCACGCAACAGGCCGCCATTGCGGCCTTTGTACCGGCCACTTCAGCCTTTCCTCTCCGTCCGGGAGCACGGTCGTCAAGACCCAGTCGATGCGCTCGGTTGCATCTTTGAGCGTCGACTGCAGCGACTGATCATTCTCGACCGAGGCCGAGAATACAATTGCGGCCAGCGCATTTCGGATATGGTGATTCACCTCCGCCGCAATTTCCATCCTGCGTGCCAAAATCATGCGTCGGCGCTTTTCGTAAACCAGGACTAAATACGAAAGCACGGTTGCAATGATGCATGTGTACAGATCGGAAGCATAGATCCTGCTCGCGTGATGCACCAGTCGATCCAGCCCGAAGCCGCAAACCCCAATCATCAGCCCTAAGAAAAGAGCCGAAATAAGAACACGGGCGTCAAGAAACATATGACAACCAGCCGAGCTACGGCTAACCGTGAATGTAGGCATAAGCGTCGTTCAACTCTCGATGGACGATCAGGTCCAAAGCAGACGATTCGGTTTAGCTAACCAATCTTCGTTCGGGGCTGCCTGGATCGAAGACCGACTGTGGGCCTCCCACGCGAGCATCCGGTGGAAGCGTCAGTACAGGACAATCACACTTGCGGGACAAATCTTCCGCGAGTCTCTTCTGAATGTGGTCAGTGGCGGAGCCATTCAACGCAATCGCGATGAGAGTAGCCCTGATTTCCCCAGCTCTTTCCGCAAGTACGCGCTCCGGCTTTCCGAACAGAAGGATCGCTCCTGCGCCGCCTTGAAGCCTTCTCATGTTCCAAGCCAGAGCTTCAAGCCGGTACTGAATGCAGATCTGCGTATCAGGCAGCGAAGAAATATGTTCCGGATCAATAACATGCACTAGTTCAAGATGGGCACCATGTCTCTCTGCCAATGCGCAAACGAATTCAAGCACATTTTGCCGGTCTTTAACCGGATCTGTAACAAAAAGGAGTGTGCCGCCCCGCAAATGGCCGGCCGTAAAACTCGTAAGTTCATGGGTTGGCATGGCTGCCTCCGGGTGATCCTGAGCGGATCACCCAATCCGCTCATTGCATCTCGGCCGCGATTCTATGAATGTTCGAGCATCGGCGTCTTCGCTTCCTGCGGGATTCTTTCTGAAGGCGACCGAAAGACATATTCGCTGTAAGAGCCTCTGTAACCGCGCATTCGAGCGATGGGAGCAAGAATCGGAAACAGCACGCTTTGCAGCAAACGTGGAGGGCTCAAGAATTGAATAACGTCATCGAATTCATCAGCGATGAGCGCCAGCTGGAGAAGATTTGGCATGCCCTTCGGACCAGTCTTGCCATCCTGGGCCAAGCCAATCATATTTCTCGTAAAGGCTTCGAAGCGATTTGCTGGTCGAAAATCCAACAACACCTTCGCTTCAATAATCCCAGCATTCCAGAATCGGTGAGGCACTCCGGGTGGAATTTCGATTGTCTTGCCCAATTCGGCCATCGAAACCACACCGTCGATCGATATGCCGACGCTGCCGCTCACCACTCGTAGCCGCTCATGGATAGACGGATGCCGATGCAGAGTAGAACCAAAACCTGCGCCCCGCAGTTGCAGATCAACCACCAGGCGCTCGCCCCTCGTTTCACGCGTTCCCAGCTGGATAGTTGCTCGTTCGCCGGTGACTGGATTGTCGAATACATCGCCCCGTTTAAACATGGAAACTCCCCCGCGGGCGCACATTGGTTGCGCCCCCCTAGTTTGACCGTGTCCTGCCTGGTTGTTTTGGCTACAACCAGGCTTATGGACACAAGTAGCTTAGAGAACCAAGTTCAGCTAACCAGCCTCTTGCGGACCGCGTACAGAACGATCTCGGCTGTATTGTGGATACCAAGTTTTTGCATCAGATTTGTTCGGTGGCTCTCGACTGTGTACGGGCTTACGTCCAGCAGCATGGCCACTTCCTTGTTTGTTTTTCCTTCGGCAAGTAGTTGCAGCACTTCTTTTTCCCGGGCAGTTAGAAGGTCGAATGTGTCGGAGAGACCTTGTTGCTTGAGCATCCGCATGTAATCCTCAAGCAGTGTCTCGTTGATGGCCCGGCTAAAAAACGGCTTCCCATGCGCCACAGCCCTGATTGCCAACAGAAGGTCCTCTTCCGCGGACTCCTTCAACAGGTAACCCTTCACGCCCACGCTGAGCGCCCGCAACAGATAGCTCTCGTCTGCGTGCATGGTGAGAATAATGATGCCCGTCTTGCTGTTCACTTTTAAGATCTGTTCCGCGGCCTCGATGCCATTCAGTATTGGCATCGCGATATCCAGGACGACGATTTGTGGAGAGAGGGTTGCGGCCATGGTCACAGCTTCCCGGCCATTGGCGGCTTCACCTATCACCGCGAGCTCGGGATATTGCTCGAGAAGGAGCCGCAGACCCTTGCGAACCACTCCGTGGTCGTCCGCGATGAGCACCGTGTATCTCATGCTTTCTCTCGCTTTCTGTAAACCATCGGCTTTTCGAGGCGTCGACTTGTGGTCCTGGACGCTTGGCAAGAGATCGATCATCGGGTCCTTCTCATGGGAGAAGCAAATTGCTCTCTAAAACAACGATAAGAGGAAGGGCGACCGAAACAAATCCCTTGGATACACTATG
>Ga0302325_10029002_pt1 | contig 11441 bp, 6 predicted proteins | sample Palsa_T0_2_FD_201948 | JGI IMG/M metagenome (GOLD analysis project Ga0302325, IMG submission 201948) | Peat permafrost microbial communities from Stordalen Mire near Abisko, Sweden - Palsa_T0_2 | ecosystem: Environmental > Terrestrial > Soil > Palsa > Peat permafrost | place: Sweden: Abisko... | reverse complement strand
GCACTATTGATGTGTCCGCAATGCGGGCACGCGCACTTATTACGGGAAACAGGTCCTTCCGTCGTAAGTGCCTTTCCGCATCGGCAGGTGCCTAGCTGGCCCGGATCTGCAACCTCATTGAGATCGCCGCAGGCTGCGCACACCAGAACGTACGACGTATGACGGGCATCTTCCGCCAGCACGTAGCCCGGAAACAGATCGAAACCCTTCTTGCACGCGGAGCACGTCCCGGTCTTGACCCACAGGAAATATTTGACTTCGGCATCCTTGCGGCCAGTAGCGGGGCATCGGGTCTTATAGAGGTGTCCGATCTCCCCCGCGAGGTGATCGAGTAGCTCCTCCGCCTGCTTCGCGTAAGCCTTCAGGTCTATCGCGTCGATCTCTTCGCGCACGATCCACGCCGCCATCGGGTTGATATCCGTGCCAATGACGTTGCACCCGATCCTGTTGGCTTCTAGCAGCGGCGTGCCACCACCCATGAACGGATCGGCAATCGTCACCCCCTCGAAGCTGTTGGGATGGTAGTAGGTTTCTTCCACAGGCTTGTTGCCAAACTCCGACAGCAGCAGCCCGCGAAATAATGTCCCCGGCCGACGCGCAAACCACTTATGGACCGCGATGATCGGGCGGTAGTTCTGTTGGATTTGCTTTTCGCGAAGCGCAAGTGAAGCCACAAACCGAATATCGTAGTTTTGTTCTATCGACATGCCGCCTCACGCCTGGATCGAGCAGACCGGAACGCGCCGTCTACGGACTGGCCGGCCCTGCCTCTTGAATCGTGCTTTCTCTTGGATGCTTGCCATTTCGCTTTTCATTCGCCCATTCCACCACATTACACTATATCGGCCGAAAGCGACAAACTAATCGCAGCGCGGCAGACGCTCTCGCGATCCAAACGACCAAAATAGCGTCCGTGACCCCCTTCTAATCAGAAGCACGCCAGGGGGGCCACGAGAACCGTCAAACGGGAGTGGAGAAGTGGCCACTCGAGGCTTTCCAACGAGTTGAAGCAGACCAACGGCTAAGCCGGAGATCCAGTTGGCAGGGCGAACTCACCTGCGCCACCAAAAGTGGTCTTTGTCTAGCTTCCCCCAGCCGACGCCGCGGCCGGCGCCTTGGGCGGCTGGGGCTTGGGCAGCGGCTTGCGCGGCAGCATCTCGTCCCGCGTGGCTGCCTCGTAGACCACCGCCGCCATAATGGCGGAAGCCTCCATCAGATCGCCGGCCTGCAAGTGGTCGTACACGTCCGCGGTCGAATGGTGCGTTTCTGAGGCATAGTCCAGCGGATCCTGAATGAACTGGAAGCCCGGCAATCCGACAGCGTCGAACGATTGGTGGTCGGTGCCGCCGGTATTGCGGATGGTCACCGTGCCGGCGCCGAAGTCCTTGAACGGTTCCAGCCATGCCTGGAAAATGGGCCGCATCATGTCGTTGCCTTGCAGATAAGCGCCGCGGATTTTCCCGGTGCCGTTATCCAGGTTGAAGTAACCGGAAAGCTTGGCGTGCTCCGGCTTCAGCGCCATGGTCTCGCGATCCGCGAAGTGTTCTTTCACATAAGCGCGCGAACCGAGCAGCCCTTCCTCCTCGCCGGTCCACAGCGCTACACGCACCGTGCGGGCCATCTTCAGATCCAGCGCCTTCAGGATGCGCATGGCTTCCAGCACCACGGCGCTGCCGGCGCCGTTGTCCGTCGCGCCGGTGCCGCCGGTCCAGGAGTCCAGATGCGCGCCCAACATCACCAATTCGTCCTTCTTGGCGCCGCCCGGCAACTCACCGGTCACGGTGAAAGAATCCTGCGTATCGTCCAGAAACTTGTTTTGAATATCGAACTCCAGCGTGACCGGGACCTTCTTGTCAATGAGCCGCGCCACGCGATTGTATTGCTCCACCTCCAGCGCCACCTCCGGCGGCGGTAGCGGCTTCTTCGGATCTTGCGAACCCGCGGCTTCGCTGAAAATGATTCCGGGCGTTGCCCGGCGGCTGGGGACGACCGCCACCACCACGCCTTCGTCCGTTAGAAACTGATTCAACTTATCGCGGAACTTCTCGCGCGCCTCGCGATCCATCCGCGGATTACCCGATGGGCCGCCGCCTGGGCCCGCCGCGCGCGCCGCCGGCATGCCGCCTGGACCCGGCGTCAGCGGCAACGGATTAGCAAACGGCCGGTCTGCAGGATCCGGCGCCAGCATGTCCGCAGCCAATTCCGCGTCGGTGTAACGCTTCAGATCCGGTTCGGTTTCCGAAACCAACGCCTGGATATCCTCCAGCAACACGATTTTGCCCTTGAGCTTCCCTTTGTATTTTTCGAAATCCGGATCTGTTTTGATGACCGCCATCACAGGCTCGCCCGAAACAGGTCCCTGCGTGCCCGGCGACCATGGCCGCGCGAACCCCATCAGGGGTGCGTACTGCGGCTCCTTCAGGCTGGCGCTGAAATGTACGCACGTCCAGCCGCGCCCGAAGGGCCCCCATTTTTCCATGCCGGGATTGGCCAGCCCCCACTCGGTCATGCGCCGCACCGCCCACTCGGCGGCTGCCTTTAGCCCAGGCGATCCCGTGAGACGCGGCCCATAGACGTCGGACAGATAAAACGCATTCTCCATCACCTTGGAGTTCTGGAACTCCTCGGCCTTGATGCGGTTGACAGTGTACAGATCCACCTTTTCCTGCGCCAGCAGGAGGGGAGCCAGCAGAAACAGCGGTAAGGATTTCATGATTGTGGACGAGATTATCACAAATCCAAGAGCCATCGCCCGCCCATTGAACCACAAAGCCGGGCGCTACCGGTCGATCTCGAACACTACGCCCATCCCCGCGGAGCCGCCCGCCGTAGTCGTGCCGAAGATGGCTCCGTTCGCCCCGATGGCCAGGATGCTGAACGGATACGGCGTAGCGCCATCCCCGTTCTGGCCCGTGAAATCGTGCAGGATGGTCTCCGGCCAGGTTCCACCCTTTACCGGCTCCAGTTCGAACACCACGCCGCAGCCGTTTGTGGGACAGTCGATCCCACCCAACAAAGTGGTTCCGAATAGCGCCCCGCTGGCTTCGCGGGTCAGCCCATTCGGCGTTAGCCCCCCGCTAAACCCTCCAGAGCGGAAGATGGCGTCCTCGGTCCACGTTCCGCCAGGCGCCGCTGGCGGCGTCAGCCGGAACACTGAGCCAGCACCATTGCCGGCAATCGTGTAGGTTGTCCCGTACAGCGCGCCGTTTCCGCCAATCACCGGGGTCGAATCGGCATTGCCGCCGTCGGTGAACGAGTCGGTGAAGCTGTGCAGCACGGTCTCCGTCCAGGCCCCGCCTGCAGCGGCCGGCGGCTGGAGTTCGAATACCGTTCCGAAACCCGTATCCCCACCGCCGAGAGTGCCGCCGTAGAGCGCGCCGCTCTGGCCGATCGCTACGCCAGTGGGATAAGCTCCGTCGCCGTTCTGGCCGGTGAAGGAGTAGAGCACGCTCTCCGTCCAGGAGCCGTCCGCCTGCCGCGTGAGCTCGTACACCACGCCGCAACCCGCATCGCCGCCTTGCAATCGAAGACAAGGCCCCGTCCCGCCATGGATCGTGGTGCCGTACAGCGCCCCATCTGTCCCCATGACTAGCGCGCCATAGGGAGCGACCCCGTCGCCCGGGCGGGTAAAGCTGTGGATGACCGTTTCCGTCCAGGCGTCCCCCGCCGCCGCCGGCGGCTTCAGCTCGAACACGGTACCCCAGCCCAAGCCGGGATCGTATTGGTTTACGCCATCCAGGTTGCCCTGTGGCGTGGTCGTGCCATAAATCGCTCCGTCCGCGCCAAGGGTCAGGCTGTTGGGATAAATGCAGCAGGCGGAGGTGCTTGGAAAATTATAGATGACGGTCTCCGTCCAGGCTCCGCCGGGCGACGCGGGCGGCTTGAGCTCGTACACCGTGCCGGCGCCTCCAGCCCCGCCCTTCGAAGTGGTGCCATACAGTTCCTGGTTGGTGCCAATAACCGGGCCAGTCATGGGAACGGCCCCGTCCCCGCTCTGGCCGGTGAAGCTATGGAGGGTTTTGTAGACGGGCGGCGTTTGCGCCGCGCCGTACCGCGGAAGGACCGTTAATCCCGCAAGGAGCGCGACGCCGAGCGTGCGGGCGATGGACATAACCCTGATCCTATGCCGACCAGCCGCCCAAAGTCAACTTCAACCCGGCCCCTGGCCCCCGAACCCCGGCCCCCATCTTGCAGCAGCCTGCCGGACTATAAGCCGGTTTCTGTACCCTTGCGGGCGGCAGCCATTCATCTGCGCCGGACATTGCTGCCCGGCTCTAGCGACCTACCCGAGAGTTCGTAGGAGCGGGCCGCTCCTCCTCTCCTATTTGGTCTTGCTCCGCGTGGGGTTTGCCCTGCCGTCCGGATTGCTCCGTCCGCGGTGCGCTCTTACCGCACCATTTCACCCTTACCCGGGCCGCCCGCTTGCGCGTCCGGCCGGGCGGTATATTTTCTGTTGCACTTTCCGTAAAGGCCCCGTCGCCAGAACCCTTCCCGGCCGTTAGCCGGCACGCTGCCCTGTGGAGACCGGACTTTCCTCCCGTTTCCAGGCGGCTGCCCATCCGGCAGGCTACAACGGTCATTATCCCATGTTCTGTGACGGAACATCCAAAACTATTGACTAAGCGCCGCGAAATGTTGTAGATGTGGAGATGTTACCGTTGTATTCTTGAGTATTGCGGTCCGTTGTTGTGCGACCCGAAGAAGTCTCGCATTCACGCTCAAAAAGTTACGGAGGTTCTCATGTTGAAACAACTGGCGGCGGTGGGCGCTATCGGAGTGTTTTCTAGCTGCCTATTTGCTCAAGGTTTGGCCACGAACCAAACCAAAGATCAATGGGAAGAGATCAATTTCGAATTCAATTCCTCCATCCTCTCGGATGGATATCCGAGTCTGTTGCGCCTGGCTGAAATGCTCAGCCAGCATCACGATTACCACGTGAAAATCGTCGGCAACACCGACTACGTGGGTTCCGCGCGCTATAACGACCGCCTGGCCATGCGGCGCGCTGAAACGGTCCGCGACTTCCTGGTGAAATACGGCGCCGCGGCCGACCAGATCGCCACCTCCGGCGACGGCAAGAAGGACCCCGAAGTAGACAACAAGACCAAGGAAGGCCGCTTCATGAATCGCCGCGTGGTGATGACGGTCACCGACGGCCAAGGCAAGGTGGTGGCCTATGGCGGCGCTCCGGAGATCATGCCGATTCTCCAGGAACTGCTGAAGAAGCAGGAAGAGTGCTGCAACAATATTTTGAAGCGGCTCGATAAGCTGGACGACATTCTGGCGGCCCTGCGCGATCTCAAGGGTGAGAACGACCGGCTGAAAGGCGAGCTCGCCGATCTGCGCGGCCAGGAGAAAACCCTGGAAGATAAGGTGAACGGGATCCATCCGCTCACCAAGGAAGAAACCACGGCCATCGCCGAGAAGGCGGGCGAGGATACTCTGACGGAAGCGCAGAACCGCAACAAGAAATTCTCGCTGTTAGGTCTCAACGTCGGCCCCACGCTGGGCAACCGTCCGAATGGCAATTTTACTTTATCGGGCACCGGCCAGTTCTTCTCACCGTTCGGCGGCGATGGCACGCACGCCGTGCAGGCGCAAGCCGAATACCAGCGTGATCCGGGCCTGCAGGAAGGCCAGTTCGATATCGGTCTGGTGAACCGCTGGGATCACCTCGAGGCGGGCTTGTTCTCCAGCTTCAAGTACATCCGCTTCAGCCAATATGAAAATGGCGGCAGCATGGGCCAGGGCGCTTTCCTGGTGGATTACCTGTTCAGCCGTGGCCGCATCGGTCTCTATGGAACGGAAGGCTTCAAGAATACCGGCGCCCTCACCGAGACGCCGCTGGGCCTGACTTCATTCATCGAAACCTACGCGCGGCCCATGAATCAGATTGGCGCCAATGTGCAAGTGGGTGCGTGGGGCGACGCCTGGATTCAGGGCAACTTTGGCTATATCCACAGCCACGGTTCTTGTGGTGCTCCGGGACAAGAATGCGGGAAACCGGGCGGCGAGGTCAAACTAGTCCAGCCTTTGAGCAAGGAGTTTGCTTTCACCGTAACCGCGGGCTTGAACCCCACCTACATCACCACAAAAAACAACGGCGAGCTGACGTTCGGTTTGGAATTCGGCAACTTCATGCGGCCGAAAGAATACACCACGTTCACGCACCCCGTGCCGATGGACGTGCCGCGTATCCGGTATGAACTGCTGACGCGCCAGGTGGGCCACAGCGCACCGGTCGCGGACGCAGGTCCGAACCAGATTGGCGTGCCGCCGGGCACCATCACCTTAAACGGCAGCGGGTCGTATAGCCCGGATCACGATGGTCTGAATTACTCTTGGAACCAGATCTCCGGTCCGACCGTGGCGCTCACCGGCGCCAATGCGGTCACCGCTACGTTTACGGCGGTCGGCTCCACCAGCTACTCGTTCCGCTTGACGGTTACCGATCAGGTAAGTGGGCTGAGCGCCAGCGCCTCCACCACCGTGACCACGCAGCGCGCATTACAAGTGGTGCGGTTCAGCGCGACGCCGAGCCAGATCGGCGCGGGCCAATCGTCCACGCTGTCGTGGAACGTACCCAATGCAACCTCGGTCAGCATTTCGCCGACCGTGGGTACCGTCAATCCGTCGGGCACCGCTACGGTGACTCCGGCCACAACCACCACCTATACTCTGACGGCTACCGGACCTGGCGGCCAGTCGGTCACCGCGAACGCTACCGTGACCGTGGGCGCTTCCAAGGAAGCCATCATCCGCTTCGCAGCCTCGCCGATGCATATCAGCCAAGGCCAGTCGTCGCTGCTCTCCTGGACCACGGCGGGCGCTTCTACGGTGAGCATCAGCAACGGCGTGGGCACTGTGTCGGCCAACGGCAGCAAGAGCGTTTCGCCGGCCACCACCACCACTTACACCCTCACGGCCACCGGCGCCGACGGCACATCCGTCAACGCCGCGGTCACCGTTACCGTGGGCGGCGGATCCGTACCGACTGTGATTAGCTTCACGGCCAGCCCGACGGTCATCCAGACGGGCGGACAATCCTCGCTTTGCTGGAATGTGTCCAATGCCACGACCATCAGCATCCAGCCCACGGTGGGTACCGTGACCGGACCCGCCGGCTGCACTTCAGTGACGCCGGCCGCAACCACTACCTACGTGCTCACGGCCAACAACGCCGTCGGCCCGATCCAGGCGGTGGTGACTGTGAGCGTGGGGTCGGTTCAGATCCTCACGTTCTCCGCGAATCCCGCATTCTCGCCGGCATCTGGCGCGCCCGTAGTGCTCTCATGGACGACCCAGAACGCCACTTCCGTAATCGTCACCGGCACGGGCGTGCCCGGCGGAAGTCTGCAAGTCAACGGCAGCGTCACCGTAAATCCGACCACTAACTCGGACTACACGCTGACTGCTTATGGTCCAGGCGGACCGGTAACCTCCGTCATTCAGGTGTTTGTCAGGTAGCGGAGCGACACACTACGCGTCACCAGCCGGGCGGCTCACCACCGCCCGGCTTTTTTTATTGTGGGGCAGGCCCGTGGCCTGCGGCGGCCTCCCAGGCCGCCCTCTTAGGTAGGGATGCCTGCGCCACGCCGGCACCCAGGATATACTACGCCAGATGGCTACCATCCACACTGTGCGGGGCGCCCTCGATACTGCCGGGCTGGGCGTCACCCTGATGCACGAACACGTCTTCGTGCTTTCCACCGAAATTCTGCAGAACTACCCCGATATCTGGGGCGATGAAGAACAGCGCATCGCCGATGCGGCCGCGCGCTTGAACGAGCTATACGAACTGGGCGTGCGCTCCATCGTGGACCTGACCGTGATCGGCTTGGGCCGCTACATTCCGCGCATCCAGCGCGTAGCGGCCCTGACCCCGCTGCAGATCGTGGTCGCGACCGGCATCTACACCTACAACGATCTGCCGTTTCATTTCCACTTCCAGGGTCCGGGCACCATCCTGGACGGTCCCGAGCCCATGGACGAAATGTTTGTGCGCGATATCGAAGAAGGCATCGCCGGCACGGGCGTGCGCGCGGCCATGCTGAAGTGCGCCACCGACCACCCCGGCGTGACTCCCGGCGTGGAGCGCGGGCTGCGCGCCGTGGCGCGCGCGCATCGGCGCACCGGCGTACCCATTTCCACACACACGCACGCGGCCACCCGCCGCGGGCTGGAGCAGCAGCGCATCTTCGATGAGGAAGGCGTGGACCTGTCGCGCGTGGTGATCGGCCATTCCGGCGACACTACCGACATCGCCTATCTGGAAGAACTGGCCGCGCGCGGATCGTGGCTGGGCATGGACCGCTTCGGCATCGACCTGCTGCTGCCTTTCGAAGATCGCGTCAATACCGTGGTGCGCATGTGCCAGCGCGGGCATGCAGGCAAGATGGTGCTCTCGCACGATGCCGCCTGTTTCAACGATTGGATTCCGGGACGCGCCGCGCCATTGTCGCCCAACTGGCACTACCGCCACATCCACAAAGATGTGTTGCCCGCGTTGCTCGCGCGCGGCGTATCGGAAGAACAGATCCACACCATGCTGGTCGAGAATCCGCGGCGGATTTTCGAAACACGGGGGGCCTACTGATGATCCGGCCATTCGACGGCAGCGGGATTACGCGCGATGCGGGCGGCACGGCCCATTATGACGGGCGGCCCGCATCGGTGGTGGAGATGCTCCGAGCCACGGTGGAGAAGACCCCGCAGGCCGAAGCCATCGTGGAGGTGGGCGGCGAGCGCGTCACCTATCGTGAGTTGTGGGAGCGCGCCGCGCGCGTGGCCGGCGGGCTGCGCGGGCTGGGAATTCGCGCGGGCGACCGCGTAGCCATTCGCCTGCCGAACGGCTTCGATTGGTGCCTGGCGTTCTTCGGTGCGCAGATGGCGGGCGCTGTGGTGGTGCCCGTGAACACGCGCTTCAGCGAGCCGGAAGTCGCCTATGTGATCGCGGATTCGGGCGCCGTATTCACCTTTCAGCCGGGCGCGCCGCTGCCGGATGGTCCACCGTTCGCGACTGAGGATTGGACGCCGCAGGATGTCGCCGCCATCTTCTATACCAGCGGCACAACCGGCTTTCCCAAGGGCGCCATGACCACCCACGAAGGCTTCCTGGCCAACACGGAGACGTGCCGCCGCTGCAACACGCTGCCCACCGATGGCAGCATCCGCAACCTGGTCTCGGTGCCGCTGTTCCACGTCACCGGGTGCAACAGCCAGCTTCTGCCCACCTGCGAATCCGGCAGCACCACCGTGATCATGCCGGCGTTCGATGTGCAGGCGTTTCTGGCGGCCATTGCCGGCGAGCGCATCAACCTGCTGGTGTCGGTGCCCGCGATTTACTGGCTGGCGCTGAATCAGCCGAATTTCGCGAGTCTGGACAGGCGGCCCATCAAGTGGGTGATGTACGGCGGCGCGCCCATCGCGCCCGCGCTGGTGGCGCGCATTATGGAAGCGTTCCCGGAGGCGCGCGTAGGCAATGGATTCGGCCTCACCGAGACCACCTCGGTGGCCACGTTTCTGCCGCACGAGTACGCGCGCACGCGTCCGGATTCCGTGGGCTTCGCCGCGCCAGTGGTGGATTTGAAGCTGTTCGAGGTGGACTCGCATAGCGGCGTGGGCGAACTGCTGGTGCGCGGCCCCAACGTGGTGAAGGGATATTGGAACAAGCCAGAAGCCACCGCGCAGACCTTCGTGGACGGCTGGCTGCACACCGGCGACCTGGCCCGCCTGGATGCGGATGGCTTCGTCCAGATCGTGGACCGCAAGAAGGATATGATCAACCGCGGCGGCGAGAACGTCTATTGCGTGGAGGTGGAGAGCGCGCTGGCCGCGCATCCGGCGGTGCTTGAGGTAGCGGTGGTGGGCGTGCCCGACGAGATGATGGGCGAGAAGGTGGGGGCGGTGATCGTAGTGCGTCCGGGGTCGAAGCCGGATGTGGGCGGCATCCTGGCCTTCGCGGGCGAGCGGTTGGCCGATTTCAAAGTGCCGCAATACGTGGTCCTGCGGCAGGAGGCGCTGGCGCGCAATCCAGGCGGCAAGGTGTTGAAGGCGCGGCTTAGGGAGGGCATAGACTGGGGAAGGCCGGTAAATTAGCGATGCCGCGGGAACCGGAATTCCAGTTCGACATTTTCCTAAGCCACAACAGCAAGGACAAGCCGCGCGTGCGGAAGCTGGCGGAGCGGCTGCGGGCGGCCGGCGCACGCGTCTGGTTCGATGAGTGGGTGGTGAAGCCGGGCGACGATATTTACCTGGCGATCGAGCGCGGGCTGGAGGCCTCGCGCACGATGGTGCTGTGCCTGTCTCCCGCGGCGCTGGGATCGGACTGGGTGGGCCTGGAGCGGAGCACCGTGCTGTTCCGCGATCCGTCGAATGCGGGGCGGCGGTTTGTCCCGGTGCTGTTGGCGGATTGCGATCTACCGGATACGTTGCGGCGGTATAAATATGTGGAGTTCCGGCGGGGGAGTGAGGCGGCGTTTGAGGAGTTATTGAGCGCCTGGCGCGCTGGGATAACTATGTCCGTCTATTCGTGGCGTTCGGGTTCCACCGGTCGAGGATCGGATGGGTCGCGCTGGCAACAAGCCATTTCACATCGGGAGCGGCTCAGCATCTCAGTCGGCGCGTCGCGGATTAGCGGGTTATCTAGTGCCCGGCCCAGGAGGTCGCATAGGCCCCTCGGTGGCTCTCAGAAAGGGTATCCTGCTCCGGCGGCAGTCAACGATCAGGCTGTTCACTCGCCGCAGTTCCTCGGCGTCGGTGCATCCGCTGATTGCGTCGAGCGCCTGCTGAAGCAGTTCGTTGGACCACCTCGGCCAGTTGGTGAGCATCGCTCCGTGGGCTCCCGTTGGCTCAGGCAGGCAAATAGCCCTCCGAAGGAGCTGGAATGCGTCTATTACAGATGCAACGATTTCGTCGGCGACGGGCCGATAGGGCTGGGCCGTCTCGTAAGTCCAAGGGACCGCCGCGTTCAACCGCTGCACTGAGTTAGCCAGTTGCATCGCCGGGATTCTCCGCGCACTGACGGCGCGATTGTTATCGTCAGGGTATCGGAGGCACAAGGAATTGCCTCTCCTTTTACGAGATTAAACCCGGCAATTTGGGAAAGAATATCATGCGCAAGCTGTTGATGCAAGATCTCTTTTTGCGATTATCCCGTAATATTCCGCTTACGGCCAGCTAACTCTTGCCCGACGGCGCAATCGCGAAGTCCCTATCGCCAATGCCTACGCCGCTCCCGCAATTGTCTACATCGACGAGAGCGGTGTGCTGCGCCAGAATTGGGGACCTGAGCCAGCCGCGGCCGGCAGTCCGGATATTCGGTAGTCACTACTTGGCTTGGCAGGAAGCTGTACCCGCCTGGCCCGCGCGGCGAGTCCGTTCGGCATTCCAGACGCGACTGCCCCAGTAGGGGGGCCGTTTCGCCGCCACGATCTACTTTC
>Ga0302325_10029001_pt1 | contig 11442 bp, 13 predicted proteins | sample Palsa_T0_2_FD_201948 | JGI IMG/M metagenome (GOLD analysis project Ga0302325, IMG submission 201948) | Peat permafrost microbial communities from Stordalen Mire near Abisko, Sweden - Palsa_T0_2 | ecosystem: Environmental > Terrestrial > Soil > Palsa > Peat permafrost | place: Sweden: Abisko... | reverse complement strand
GCGGGATGATCCGTAATTAGATAAATACATATGGACTACATGCAAGATAGAAACATATCCCGAACAGCGCAGTCCGTGCACGCCATAGTATCCACGCCGTGATTGCGCGATAAGTAGTCGATCTGTGAGCAGACACCTGCGGTGGTGCAACGTCCTCCGCGATAACGCATTAAGGACAGTAATCGTCGTAATTTGTCACGCGACCACCACGGAAAGGATGTTCTTGGCATCCACGGGCGGGACACGGGTCTGTTCCTGGGAGGGAGGGGACGCACACCTTTCACACTCGCTTCATGACAACGCCGCACGCCAAGCGGGAAATGAAGGCATCTACAGTCACATCAGCAGATCATATGGGTTGAGACTGTGGCTGCAGACCCCGGCCGGCACTCTCGGCAGTGCCGGGGAGATGCGCAGTACACACAAACACAGAGGCAGACAGCCGTAGATTCGTGGTGGCTCGGTGGAGATAGAAGCGGGATCGCCCGACTGGACGCGTGGTGAGGCTTGAGCAAGCCTCGCAGTCACGATCGGAGTTCATTCAAAACATGGCACGCACGAGATTATGTATGATGAAGAGATAAAAGAAGCGACGATTGGCAGCTGCGTCCATTCTGCGCTGAGACATGCCGCGAGAGTGTGCAAGCGATTGGGTGTCGGGCGGCCAGGTGTTCGCCATGCTGATGGAGGGGGGAGGGGAGGCCGGCGATTGCGGTGCGTGATTGGCGAGCAGACACGGTGGGAGCCAAGGAGCGTCTCACAAATGCTGTAATTACGTGCGATGTGGGCGGGGCGGGAGACTCACCAGGAGATATGGAGCAATCAGCCGATCTATGCGTGTGTCGCTTAGATTGCCCTGGCGCACAGACGCACAGAGCAGGGTGCCGAGTTTGCCCGCGAACTGGGCACAGTAGCCGACAATGTGTGTGCAGCGCAATGCCGGCGCAGATGGAAGAAATGGGGCTGCCAGCAGACCATCTCGGCGATAGGGAATTTTTGCCGAGCAATTTGATCTCCAGCCAATGGAACTGCGCAAATGACCGCACCACTGATGTTAGTAATATGCTTTTTGCAGACGACGATTGGCTGCGGATGGGAATGACCTGATCCCAACACAGGAGATTGAGTGTGAGCGAGATAATTAATTGAGCGCACGCCCGCCCGCCGACGTTCTCTCTGCTCACTCACTCGCTCGCTCAAATCCTCCTCGTCCGCTCGCCGCGCCGCTTTCCTCTTCCTCCTCTTCGCTATCTGCACAATCCCGCGCGACTGCATGACTGTCCGTGCTGCTACTGCTACAGCTGTCTTATAATCGTCGTGTGCTGCTGCTGCTACTTCGAGGACTATCGCACGTATCCTTTTCCTCGAATGCTCTCATCCCGGATCTCGCAGCAATAATACATATTATTATTCCACTCAATCTCGGAAACGCTCAGCCGGTTGTTCAGCTCTGTTCTATCTGTGACGGTTCCCAATGACTATGACTACTCTTGCGGAGCCTCGCTCCGCCTCGATTTCCGGACAACTTTGTTCGTAAGCCTCTCTCTTCCGGAGCGCATTTGACAATAGCAACTGTGGGACAACCTCCACGCCGCTCTGGCGACGGGACATCAACGGGAAAATCATCTGCAATGCCTGTGGACTCTATGAGAAGGCTCGGCAGACGTCCCGGCCCGCAACACTCAAACGACGCTCGTCCATGCCTTCCACACCGGCCTCAAATGTGGCAACTTCAAAGGACATTACTCCGATAAAGGCTGATATCGCTCCTGCTGATTCGGCTGCCGCTATTGCTGCTGCCGTAGCGTCCACCACCGTCCAACACGTTGCGAGAGGAACGTGTCCCGGAGATGGTCACTGTGATGGAACGGGAGGAAATTCGACCTGCAGTGGATGTCCAGCATTCAATAATCGGGTGGCCAAGGCTGCTCAAGCAGCTGCAGCGGCCACCATCGTCGCGAAAACAGGCGCAAATGGAACACCCCAATATCCCGATATCGCACCGGGCCCAAAACCCTCCTCGGCAATCTCCCAAACCGAAATGCAGTGCCAAAACTGTGGAACAACAAACACCCCTCTCTGGAGACGAGATGAAGATGGCAAGCCCATCTGTAACGCATGCGGTATCTAACCCACCCGCTTGTTTTGTTTTGTGCTGATCCCAGGATTGTACCATAAACTACATGGCGAACATCGGCCGATTCAGATGAAGAAGACGGTCATCAAACGACGAAAACGAATTGTACCAACACATTATTCATCAAACGCACCACATCCCGCATCCACATCCTCTAATTCGCCATCTCCACCGCCAAACCATTCGCCCCGTCTCAACACCTCCGCCTCCTACGGCCCATTACCCCCGCTATGGGCATCTCAGCAACCCGCCTCCCGAACCTCGTATTCCCCCGAACCAACCGACTTCACCAACTTCCGCTCCTACTCCTGCTCCACCTTCCCCTCCTCGTATAATGAACAAAACACATTGCCACCATTACGTCTCCCCGTGGGCCATCATCCCCGCCCCATCTCCCCGATCCAGCACGTCGGCAACGCAATCCCGCTCCCGAAACGCAAACTCGAGACCCCCGATATGGACGTCAAGCGCGCGCGCATGGAGGACGTCGATCCCCTTGAGGGGGCAAGGGTCTTGTTGACGCTTGGATCCCGCGAAAGTGTGATAAGGAAGAAGGCCGAGTTGCAAGGGGAGATCGAGGTGCTGAAGGAGAAGTTGGACAAGTTGAAGAAGGCTGTGGGGGAGTGTGATGAGTTTCTGGGTAAGGCATAGCGATGGTAATTGCTTTTCAACGGAGGGGATTTTGAAGGTGTTTTTGAGTACTTGTACAGTGGTAGGATAGGATTGTTGGGATTTGCATAGTTACCGTAGGGCAAATATCTATCTCTGGCTCTCAACGAATCTATGTGAAGTAACCCGTGTATCTACCATTTTAATGTCGGGAAACCTATGAGTTCGTCAAATACAGGAGACCACACACAAGATGTCTTCTTCACAAGGATATTGCAACAAAGTGCACATACTTTATCATCCTCTGGAATATTTTAGTGATAACACATAGAAATGGTATTTGGTTAGCGATAACAATGAGCCACCGACCAACACTACACAAACTCCCTTCCCCAGTCCGATTCACCCCCCCTACCACCACCACCCTGATCATCACAGCAATGAATTATGCTAAGTAACTATACGTATCCTTCTCGTCCGGCAAACGTTCAATGTACTCCTTCTCAATCAACATGTCGATCGATTTCTTGATATCTGGGATCTTTGGCGTGAAGCGCGCTGAAATCTGGGACAGGATCTCAGTGATCAGATCGACGTGTTTCAATTTCTTGCGAGCTTTCATGATGCGGACAATAGCAGACTACTGGTCAGCACAATTTCAAATAGTAGGCCATAAACGTAAAGACAGGTCATAATGGAAAGATAGGTCATAATAGAAAGACAGGTAATGCCAAGAGAGGTCTTTAAAGGAGTGCAGGCGCTGGGATACCTGTATAAGCATACGTCGATCCTCTTCGATGGTCTTATGGGTCTCGTCCGATTCCTGTTTCTGTTCCGTTTTGATCCCCTGGTTCAGATTGACTCGGAGTTTCTTGCTCTTGTAATCGAGATTGAGATGGAACTTCTGCCCTGGTGTCTGTCCTGGAGTCTGATTCCTGGGCTCGATAAGAAGCACCCCGGCCTTGACAATGACGCCCAATGCTCCATCGAGGGAATCCTTATTCAAATTCGTGATAGCTTGGAGTTCTTCATAGGTATGTGTGTCGGTGGTATTGTACGGTAACAAAATCCCCATCTGATAAGTTGAAACGGTAAAAGTATATGGAACACGGGAATGTTTCGAGTAATTCGCCTTCATTTCTCCACGGGACAGGTTGGTGAGCCAAGTGAGTTTCCGGCCCGAATGCTTGGTGGTATAAAAGCTGTGGAAACGGTCATACGATTTAATCAGTTCGTTCGGGAGATTGAAAGATGTTGTAGGGGGAGTAAGCGGCCATGATGCAGTGCTCAAAACCAAGATTGAAAAATCAACTACGGTTAAAAACGCGTTCTTATGAAGGAGGGTACGTCCAAGTGAATCTCTGTCGGTTAAACTGTCAAGGAAGGCTTTTTCTAAGTCTTTGCTGACTCCCATATCCTGAAACATTCGCTGTAGTTTATTGGTATATTCGAAGCCACATGCTTCCTTCAGTTTCGTGATCATGCTTGCCTCGGCCTCGTCAGATGCTTGTGTTGAATTGACGAGTCGTCGCGACAACATGCGGGAGTAGAATTTCTGGAACACATCCTTGTCTTCAACGTACTTGAATACCGTCATCTACTATTAATCGCATCATAAATAAGCACTACAATGTCAGTGAGGGTTCGCTCCAATTCGTCGTCATCCAGTGCCTTGGGGCCCTTCTTCAATAGACTATCGGCGTATCTCGCTAGCAGTTCTGGACTTCGTGAGCTTCCCGAAATACAGACTTTATTGCGGTTGACAAATTCCTTGCATGCCTGCAATCAGCCACTACTTGAAGGAAGGGGTACATTGTCAAGACACCTGACAAACTCTGCATCCCCTCTGAACGCATTGAGAACCAACGCATGATAAGTTTTGTGTACATCCAACAGAGCATCCACATATACTTTCCCGTCCGGTGCGGCCCCATTAGGTGGCGCAATCTTCTCCACAGACGCCAGCCCCGCCTTCCGGACGTGTGCCTCGAATTTCGCCTTGACAACGTCCAGGCCGGGGGTAATCTTGCTCAGCAAACTATACAGGCGCTTCAAATCTGTCTGGCGGTCCGCATCGATAAGGCCCTGGAATTCCGCCTCGAGGGCTTCTTTGTGCGCCTTGATAAGGACCTCCTCGCACTTCTGCAGGAGAGGTTTCTTGGTTGTACTGTGTAGGAATAGATCGACTCTGTTGGATTCTTCGTTAAGGCGTGTTTCGGCTCGGATCATGTAATCGACTACACTCTGGGATGCAAGGAAATTCACGGATTCGAATCGATAGTATTCGGCGGTATTGGCGATAAACGGATCCTGGAATTGGAACTTGTAAATCGCCAGATTGGCTTTATCGGGCGAAGGCTCTCCTTGTCCCATGGACACTACCATAAGTAACCCCCAAAGAGAAGACACACCAAATGACCCAATGACTTCTTTGAGAAGTGTTGTTTCAATGACCTCGCCATTGCGGCCCTTCTCAATCATTCGTAGGAGCGCAACAAGTAATGGTTCGTGGATCGGCGTGAATAACTCGGTCTGCCATCTTACAAGAGCTAGTGTGTAGACTTCGTGGACGTGTTTGCGCCCCTCATCTGTCTCGCGCTTGACCCAGTGTCGGTTGAGGTATTTGAAGATACGGTTGAGATATTCGGCGGCTTGGGTGAATCTGTTCCATTGCTTCGAGTAGTATTTCAGGAGCTCCTCATCTTGATATTTCTGTGCATCCTAATCGTCAACGCAGAAAAATGAAGTGTGAACCTTCTGCAGTGTTTTGAGGTATTCGTTGATATATATTATCAAGTATTTATACAGATCCTGGCCCATCAAGTACGCACCTATCATGAGCACTCTATCCGATCTCGCAAGCTGCAGAAAACAGTCGTAACCAAAAGCCGCAATAAAGTGAAAAAATTTGGTTCGAAGATGGCATACGTACCTCTCTGTTGTCTCTCAAGGGCCGGACCGGCATGTATATGCGAAGCTTCTCCAACCATCTTGTTGTGTGTACAAAAGTTATAAATGACCCTGGAAGCCGTTAGCGCAACATACGTTTCGGGAACATACGTATAGAGATCCATATACTTTGTGTACGTCAGCCCCTCCTCCAAGCGAGTGAATATATGCTCCATTCCCTTCTTCAGGAAATGCCATCTAGAAACAATGTCAGTGACTTCGGACGGGCTACGATACGTTGCATCCAGATCATCACTCCGGGGCAAATCTTTTCGTTGCGGCGGCATGTTGCGGAGAGTCACGGACGCAGGGCGAGGGATATAACGGACGTGACACGAAAGGGGCGAGAAACGAGGCGGAACGTGACGTGTTGACGTTCAAAGGTCGTCCACCGACAGCAAATAGGACAGGATTGTGTTTCGCGCAGGGAACGAGATGGGTATCGAGTGCGTTGCACCACAGAAGACAGGTTCCTGCAGCGGACAGGGTGTGTCTGTGTGCGTTCGCGATAGAGTTTGCTGGATAAGTTGGGCGAAGGGGGACGGGTAAGCGTGGGCCTTAGACGGAACTAAAACGACATACACTTTTATTGTATGACAAACGATGTGGTGTTTATGGCAAGATAATTATTATATGGGCCAAGAATAGTACGGGAACGGGCTCCGTCATTAATAGCGAGATCGGGCCGTCTGTGCAGGGATCTGTGCATCGTCGGATGTCCGTAACTATGTATGTAGTGAGTTTTCTTCCCGACAAAACCTCGCTGGTTCATGTAGTAATCAAAAGACTCACCCCGAGGGAAGGACTTCGAATTTCGAGAACACAATTTAGGGGATCAGCGATCTCAAAGGAGCAATTGACCAATTAAATACAAACTTTAGAGAGTTCGGAAGCGTCGGATTATCCGTTCACTGAGCTTTCTTGCGGAAGGTTTCAATGGTGTTAGTCTAGTCTAGGGGCATAGATTGGGAAATTCCCGTTCAGAATTCAGCACAAGAGCGCCTCAGATATTATATGAATTGGGATGGCTTGACTGAATATTCGATCGATTTTTTTTGGCAGCCTCACGACATCTCTGAACGGGAATTCCTTTCGAAACCTTCTCTGAGCAGTCTTTCTCCTCAACCTTCCCACGACGTCAAACCCTCTAATTTCCACATATCCAACCTCAGCGATATCCTTCAGGCCAAGGCAACAAGCGCGAAATTGCTTGAAACAACTTTCCGTGATGCAATCTTCCCTGTATGTCTTTACATCTTTTTATGATGTCGGATCCCAATTAACCAACGCATCTCGAATTGCCGAATGAATAGAATTTCGTTGTAAGTGGTACTTTTCCCAAAGATCACGGGCCCATAGTATCTCCACGGAATTCGGGGATATAGATTTCCCAGTAAAAGAAGTGAAACATTGGTCGGTTGTCACCAGTATAATTTGAACTGGGTAGCGTATTCAATACACACTTCCGACGAGGTTCAACCGGAATATCCGCAATCTGTGGGTAGTCGTAGAAGCCATATCGAACATACATTTGTACGATCTTGGTAGTTACCATATGCACAGCAGCACGGAGATCGGTGACCAGATGAGGAGCGCCTAGGAATCACAGTGGTTTGTTCGGCCATTTTCGTGGAATGGAATCCGGCTTGGAAAATTCCGACAGATCTTGTTTTGATCGTGCTAGATCAAATGTTGATTTATCCAGTAGTTAAAAGTTTTCTGGTTTCGGTCTCGAGTCGGTCCATGGTCGGGCTTGTCAAGGACATACGAAGCCCCGATATCCACCGGCTCGGGCGGGCCAGGCTCCTAGAAGGAACCTGATCGAGTCGATCTTGACCTATTCCCGAACCGAGAAGGAGCCGGCCTGCTTCAAAGTTCAATTGAACTAGAGCGGATCTTCATCGGATCGGATTGAAGTGGGCTGAAACCCGGTCTCAGCCCGATAAAAACACATTACTGATTGGGAGGACATGAGGGAAGGGAGTGAAGATGAGAGTTGGGGAGAGGGACCTGTTTTGGGGGTTGTTGCGGCCATGTCGATGGGTGCTGATGCTGATGCCGTGCGAAATCAGTCTCTCGTCAGGATTCCGGGCTCAAGCACGGGAATTCACTGAAACCTTAGCTTTAATCAGTCACCAAAAAAATCCACCAATTTCCTGTTGTCAGTAGGGCTCAAGACCTATTAAAGTCTTTCTACATGCAGATCACTCGAAAATTGATCTCCAGCAAATTTTGTTTGTCACCTCGTCCCTGGCTTCCACTTTGTGCGTTAACCTCGTCCACACGCTTCCCTGACCATGGCCCGTGGCCGCGCTTCCAAAGCGACCAAAAAGTTCGAGAAAAATCACCTGGGAAAGGTCATTGAGCGACGCAAAATCCAAAAGAAAAACAACCAAAAATTCGGCAAGAAAGTCGGCAAGGATGCAAAGAAAGCTCTCGCGCAGGAAATCGTGCAGGAGGAGGGGGCAAAGAAAAAGGCCGTCGGGTCCAAGAAGGGGGATTTATTCGATAATATGACTATGGATGAGTTTCTTAATACGCCTGCGGACAATATGATGCAGGTTGATGGGCCGCAGGATGTCCAAGAATCAGACGAGGCAGATGGCCAGGAGGGTCCAGGGGACGAATTGGAGAAGTCGCATCGCGAAGGACTGGAGGGATTGAAAGAGAAGGATCCGAAGTTTTATGAGTTTTTGAAACAGAATGATCGGGAGTTGTTGGAGTTTGATCCGGATGACTTGGTTGTAGAGGATGATGACGAGGAGGAGGAGGAGCCCGTGGAGGGAGGTCTGACGAAGGAGATACTGGCTCGATGGGAGAAATTGATGGTTGAGGAAAAGAGTCTAGGCGCATTGAAGAAGGTGTTGATTGCGGTGAGAAATGCTGCTTCCAACGTCACTGGCGAGGAACCTCAGAACGGCAACACAAAATACGTCCTCACGGATCCTGAAGGTAATTGCCCTTTGAGGGAAATAACTAATGACAGCATTCGACCGATTATTATTGATTGCTTTCCAACAGACCCCCGAGGTCCTGCAGCACCACGTCCCCATCATCACGAACGAAAAAACCGGCAAACTCCAAGTCCCCACCCAAAACAAGAAACTCTCGCAAATAGTTCCTCTTCTTAAATCCCTTTTCCACTCGACATTGGTTCTCCTGCCGAATTTATCTTCTCCGCCAACGACACTCCTCGTTCTATCGCAGACGGAGAAATTGATTCCTTATATCACTGGGTTTCGGAAACTCGTTAAACAATTGATTACTTCTGTTTTGGATATTTGGAGTCGCACGGTACGAGTTTCGGATGATGAAGATGATGAGGATGAGAAAAGTAAGGCGGAGGAACAGGATAGTGTCAAAGTCGCTGCGTTTTTATGGATTCGAAAAATCATGGTCATTGGAGATCCCTCCCTCCGAGAAATATGTCTAAAGGTCGGCCTTCCTTTAAATCCAAGTACTCATGTTTAGACATCCTATGCGTCGTTCGTCAAAAACGCGAGGGTAACAACCTCCCGCACCCTCCCACACCTTAACTTCCTCAAAAACTCCCTCTCAGAACTCTACGGCATCCACACCTCGTCCTCCTACCAACACGCCTTCACCTACATCCGCCAACTAGCAATCCACCTGCGCAACGCAATGACTTCCAAAACCCCCGAAACAGCCCGTATCGTGTATTGCTGGCAATACATCCACTCGCTGGACTTTTTCTCGCGCATGCTAAGTCAGCATGTCGGACACAAATCGTCGCCTCTGCAGCCGCTGGTGTACCCTGTGATACAGGTTGCGTTGGGGGTGATTAAATTGAATCCCAGTAGCCAGTTTTTTGGCCTGCGGTTCCGGGTGGTGGAGAGCTTGATGAGGTTGGCGAGGCAGACGGGGGTGTATATCCCGCTTGCGCCGACGTTGTTGGAAATACTCGATGCGTCGATTATGAAAGTCTCTTCCAAGGGCAAGAAGGACAGTGCCGTCCTTAAACCTGTCGATTTGGATATCACTCTGCGTGTGTCGGCGAGTTATCTCACTGGCCCGACATCACGCGTCTACAGAGACCAAGTGGCCCTTAAAACGGTCGACCTGCTAGCACAGTTTTTCGATCTTCATGGGAACAGTCCTGCGTTTCCAGAACTCGTCTTGACTCCCACAATCATCTTGAAGAAGTGGATTAAAAAGTACGGAGGGGAGTGTGGTGGCAAAGTCAGACGTGCGTTGGCGGACTTGGTGGAGAGATTGGATGCACAAGCCAAGTGGGTTGAGGAACGGAGGAAGGGGATGGAATTTGATCCGGACAAGTTGCGGGATTTCCAGGTTGTAAGTGAGAAAGAGGAGGGACCTCTGAGGAAATGGGTTCAAAAACAAAAAACTATGAATGGGTAATTGGTTGTAGCATTAGAAATCATAGCGCTATGATGGTATCAATTGAAATCCCTGCATATTAGTTTCGCCATGGACTTGAACCCAAAACAATACTCCAGATACAAGCGTGACAAGCGTGCAAGTATTAAGTAGGGCGAGTGTTTGGGAAGGGGACGGGAAGGTACACTAATGTCCGAACAAACTGATCCAGCGCGAGATGAAATGTCTCCACCCCAACAGGCCCATCGATCTCCCTCAACGGATTCTTAACCACAAATTCGACATACAAATTGACATATATCTGATGTAACACGACTCTCTTGGAATCTGCCTTTGCATCCGTGATCATTACGAATTTGAGTAATGTTGGCGTCTCGTAGTAGTGTAGTTTATACTTTGACGTTCGATAGGATATAAAATTGTCATCACTACGATAAGTCTCTTCAACGATGATGGTCCAGAATCCACGGCGAGTCTGGAGATCGGAGGCAAGGACATGAGGGAATATGAGGCCGCGAGAGGGACAAGGGGAGAGTGGGTACGGGGTCGAGAGTTTGCGGGTCATATTGCGCAGGGAGTACACTACTCCGAAAAGTAATTTCGCATCATCTTCATGTTTATTCGTAGCTGGTACTATTCGCCGTGTATCCTGTTGCGTTGGCTGGATCGGTGGCCCCGGTGATATGAACGAGGGTGTTTTTGTCTGGTTCGCGGGAGTATTCCATTGTCGATGATACACCGATTCACCTGCCTTTAGCTGACGAGCATTTAGTGGACTTACAATGTCTGTCAAAGATTGTGAAGGAGTACAACACCATTGCTCCTCGACAAGACAGTCACGTCGGCTGCTGGTGCTCTCCTGAAGCCTGAGGGTATGTAAGTTTACGTGTGGTTGCCGTGGCGTGGTGGAGATCAGCATTTCAGACTAGCTAACTTCCATTACAACCACTCGACACTAAAGCCCTTTAGACAGCCGTTTCCTCTAATATGATGATTCTCCACAAAGCCTTCTAAAATCGCTATATTTGATATGAAAAAAATCACGTTCCTGCGCAGGATAGTGGAAAACAAGCCAAATGATATCCCCGAACATCTTCCGACAAAACGCTAACCAAACCAAGTTACCAATTCCGCTACCCCATAATACACGCCACCATTCTCCAGCAATAATCCCACTTTCCAATCACCCTAGCAATGCGACAATGAGTGCTCGAATTTCCTCGACATTGATGTCAAGGGTGGGGGGTGCATTCGGCGGAATCTGTATACCCGGCCCATATATAAGCTGCATGGGGATATTGTAGACGGTGTTGACGGGGGTAGCGATGTCGGAATGATCAGGGGGCCAAGCCATTGTTGTATGCAGAGTTACACCAGTTCCTGCTGGG
>Ga0302325_10028999_pt1 | contig 11443 bp, 12 predicted proteins | sample Palsa_T0_2_FD_201948 | JGI IMG/M metagenome (GOLD analysis project Ga0302325, IMG submission 201948) | Peat permafrost microbial communities from Stordalen Mire near Abisko, Sweden - Palsa_T0_2 | ecosystem: Environmental > Terrestrial > Soil > Palsa > Peat permafrost | place: Sweden: Abisko... | reverse complement strand
TGCTGCTGGTTTGCACCGGCGAACGCGGCCTGTCCGGCGCATTCAATTCGTCGATCGTGCGGTTGGCCCGCGAGCAGGCGCTGGCGCTGATGAATCAAGGCAAAGAGGTCAAGTTCTTCTGCGTCGGCCGCAAGGGATTTGAGCAGCTGCGCCGCAACTTCGAGAAGCAGATTGTCGAAAACGTCGAGCTGCGCTCGGTTCGCCAACTCGGCTTCGTGAACGCCGAGGACATCGCGAAGAAAATTATCGCGCGCTTCGAAGCCGGCGAGTTCGACGTCTGCACGCTGTTCTATTCGCGCTTCAAGTCGGTGATCGCGCAGGTTCCGACCGCCCAGCAGATCATTCCGCTGGTGGTGGAAGCAAAGCCGGCGAATGCCGGGCCGGCGACCTCTTACGAATATGAACCCGAAGAGGACGAAATCCTGACCGGCCTGTTGCCGCGCAATCTGGCGGTCCAGATCTTCCGCGCCTTGCTGGAAAACAACGCCTCGTTCTACGGCGCGCAGATGAGCGCGATGGACAACGCCACCCGTAACGCCGGCGACATGATCCGCAAGCAAACCTTGATCTACAATCGAACCCGTCAGGCGATGATCACCAAGGAGCTGATTGAAATCATCTCCGGCGCCGAGGCGATTTGACGGCCGTATCAACAGGAGGCGATCCATGGCATATGTGACGTCGGCGACGACCAAGGGCGGTCGCAACGGTCGTGCGATGCTCGACAATGGCGCGCTTGCTCTGGCGATGGCTGCGCCCAAGGAAATCGGCGGCGCTGGCGACGGACATAACCCCGAACAGCTGTTCGCGCTGGGTTATTCCTCCTGCTACGGCCAGGCCATCATGCTGATTTCGAAAAAATACGGCCTCGATGGACAGGCCGCGCGAGTGACCTGCGAGGTCACGCTGGATCAGAAGGACGGCGGCTTCGGCCTTGCAGTCGAACTCAAGGTTTCGATTCCCGGCGCCGACAAGGAAAAGCTCCAGCAACTGGTTGAAGAAGCCCATACGGTCTGCCCGTACTCCAAGGCAACCAAGGGCAACATCCCCGTCAAGCTGACGGTCGTTTGAGATAGAATTCGAAGGAGAGAGTTTTCATGGCTACACCTGCCAACCAGACCGGACGCATCACGCAAGTCATCGGCGCCGTCGTTGACGTGCAGTTCGAAGGACATTTGCCGGCCATTCTGAACGCGATTGAGACCAAGAACGGCGGTAACCGTCTCGTGCTCGAAGTCGCGCAGCATCTCGGCGAATCCACCGTCCGCACCATCGCGATGGACACCACCGAAGGTCTGGTTCGCGGTCAGGAAGTGACCGATACCGGCAACCCGATCATGGTGCCGGTTGGCGCCGGCACGCTCGGCCGCATCATGAACGTGATCGGCGAGCCGGTCGACGAAGCCGGGCCGATCACCTCGGAAGGCAACCGCGCGATCCATCAGGAAGCGCCGCTCTATACCGACCAGTCCACCGAAGCGGAAATTCTCGTCACCGGGATCAAGGTGGTCGATCTGCTGGCGCCTTATGCCAAGGGCGGCAAGATCGGGCTGTTCGGCGGCGCCGGCGTCGGCAAGACGGTGCTGATTCAGGAATTGATCAACAACGTCGCCCGCGCTCACGGCGGTTACTCGGTGTTCGCCGGCGTCGGCGAGCGCACCCGCGAAGGCAACGATCTGTATCACGAGTTCATCGAATCCGGCGTCAACAAGAAGGGCGGCGGCGAAGGCTCCAAATGCGCGCTGGTGTACGGCCAGATGAACGAGCCGCCGGGCGCTCGCGCCCGCGTCGGCCTCACCGGCCTCACGGTCGCCGAGCATTTCCGCGATCAGGGCCAGGACGTGCTGTTCTTCGTCGACAACATTTTCCGCTTTACCCAGGCCGGCTCGGAAGTGTCGGCGCTGTTGGGCCGTATTCCTTCGGCGGTGGGCTATCAGCCGACGCTCGCCACCGACATGGGCGCGCTGCAGGAGCGCATTACCACCACGCATAAGGGTTCGATCACCTCGGTGCAGGCGATTTACGTGCCGGCCGACGATTTGACCGACCCGGCGCCGGCGACATCGTTCGCGCATTTGGACGCCACCACGGTGCTCAATCGCGCGATTTCGGAAAAGGGCATCTATCCTGCGGTGGATCCGCTCGACTCGACCTCGCGCATGCTGTCGGCGAGCGTCGTTGGCGAGGAGCACTACACCACCGCGCGCATGGTTCAGCAGGTGCTGCAGAAATATAAGTCGCTGCAGGACATCATCGCCATTCTCGGCATGGACGAGCTGTCCGAAGACGACAAGATCGCGGTGGCGCGTGCGCGCAAGATCGAGCGCTTCCTGTCGCAGCCGTTCTTTGTCGCCGAAGTCTTTACGGGATCGCCGGGCAAGTTCGTCGATCTCGCCGACACCATCAAGGGTTTCCGCGCCATCTGCGAAGGCAAATACGATCATCTGCCTGAGGCGGCGTTCTACATGGTCGGCGCCATCGAAGAGGCGGTCGAAAAGGGCAAGAAGCTCGCGGCCGAAGCAGCGTAACAGGGCGAATCGCGGATAGGGATTGGCGAATAGTCAAAGCCGTTCCCTTCTTCGCCATTCGCCATTCGCCATCCGCCATTCGCAGGACTTAACCATGGCCACCTTCCACTTCGATCTCGTGTCCCCGGAAAAGCTCGCCTTCTCCGGAGAAGTCGATCAGGTTGACATTCCCGGCACGGAAGGCGATTTCGGCGTTCTCGCCGGACATGCGCCGGTCGTGGCGACAATTCGGCCGGGGATTCTGACGGTGACCGCCGGCGGCACGCATCAGAAGATCATCGTGCTCGGCGGTCTAGCTGAGGTTTCCGACAAGGGCCTCACCGTGCTCGCCGATGTGGCGACCTCGATCCAGGACCTCGATCGGGCCAAGTTCTCCGATACGATTTCCGACATGGAAGCCAAGCTTGCCGAGAAAGACGGCTCTGAGCTCGATCGCGCGGTCGAGCGGCTTGATCATTTCAAGAGCATCCAGAACCAGCTCAATTCGACGGCGATGCATTAAGCGGTGCCGCTTGCCGGCCTGAAAAGAACGATACGGTCAACCTGGCAAGGGACCGTTGCGCCGTCATTCGGTTGTGCCATCTGAACGAACGCTGAAGCCGGAAATCGGAATGTCGTCATATCGCTCTTCCGGTGTGCCCTTGGTCTTGAAACCACGCTTCGCCATTTTGAGTTCTTCTTCCGTCGTGATCAAGACAGGCGGATATTCACCAATTATAAATGCCGCCCTATCAAGGGTGAGCGTTTCCTTCTCATCGAGGAGCATCTGATACATTCTACTTAGCGGGCGTGCATGTTCAAACGTGACGTTCCTTTTCCAGTTCTTGTCACCCGACGCTCGTACCTGCTTCGCAGCGTCACTGGCGCGGTGATACGTTAGCCAGTTCTCTTTCCTGAAGCTTCCGCATTCCAGGTAAAGCGAAATTCCCCAAAGCATTTTATTGATAAAGAGGCTCGATTTGATCCCTGCCTTGGCGCAGTCGACCAAAGCATTGATCAAGATGCGGGCTTTTTTCGCCTCCAGCGTCTTACCGTGAATCGAGTACCGCATTTTGCCTAAGCGACGGTGCTATACATTCGAATGTAGTATCCGTTGGTGCGGTGCATTCTCTTCCTTTTCCTGCTCGCGCGACAGCTCCGCGGTCACCCGGCGAAATCCGCGAAATGCTGCGCCACGGTCCGATATACCTCGCGCCGGAAAGGCACGACGAGATCGGCGACGCGGTCGAGCCGTTCCCATCGCCAGCGATCGAACTCTGCTGGCTGGCCGTTGCGCGGTGTCAGCGGATCGATTTCGTTATCGTGCCCGGTGAAACCCAGCGCGAACCATTTCTGGCGCTGGCCGCGGAATCTCGCGAGCCGGTGCGACGATGGTCCGTCGAACGGCGGAAACTCGTAAGTCAGCCAGTCGGTTTCCCCGAGGTAATTGGCGCGCACCACGCCGGTCTCTTCCCAGAGCTCGCGCATCACCGCGTCGCGCGGATCTTCATCGGCGTCGATGCCGCCCTGTGGCATCTGCCACTCAAAACCCGGAAGAATGATTTCCGGTCCGTCGTCCTTGAACCGTCGGCCGATCAGAACCCGACCGGAACCGTTGAACAATGCAATACCCACATTGGGTCGGTAGGGCTTGCCGTCGGTCATGCAACAATCAGCCGCCCGCGAGTTTCGAAAATTCCTTGACCACGCGCTCGTAGACCGGCCGCTTGAACGGAACGATCAGATCGGGAAGGTTCTTCATCGGCTCCCATCGCCAGTTGACGAACTCCGCCTTGTGGCCACCGCCGGGGCTCGCGACATTGATCTCGGCATCCTGGCCGGTGAAACGAACGGCGTACCATTTCTGCCGCTGGCCGCGATAACGCCCCTTCCAGGTGCGTCCGGCAACGGTGCGGGGGATGTCATAGATCAGCCAGTCCGCGACCTCGCCGAGCTTCTCGACCGAGCGCACACTGGTTTCCTCGTACAGCTCACGCTTGGCAGCCGCCCAGGTGTCCTCGCCGGGATCGACGCCACCCTGCGGCATCTGCCAGACGTGAGATTCATCGACGTGTTCAATACCGCCGGCACGGCGACCAATGAAGACCAGCCCGGCTGCGTTGATCAGCATCATACCGACGCATGTTCGATAAGGCAGGTCTTCGTAACGCGCCATCCCGTCAAAGCCTCTTATCGTCATCCCCGCGGACCCGGCATTTCGAACGCAAAGTTCGCGCCATCTTGTCACGCCCTTATTTATTAACGAATTTTGGATTCGGAAGGACTCCCGAAACTACGATTCCAGTGGGTTCGAGATTTTCTAAACGGACTGGCGGCGAAAATAGGCTGCGTGAAAATTAAGAGAACGTTCAAGCTGTTACACGAGCGGACATGGCTCGTAAGTCCTAGACGGTGGTGACCAAAGCTGCTGGAGAGTATTTTATTCTACGACAGCTAAGTCCATTCGTTCCAAGCAAAATTGAATCGCGCAGCGAGGCGGAGTCCATTCCTCGATCAAATTCGAGGCCATGCGGTGGAGTGCTAGCTTGATTTCGATTTCAGCATAGCGGTAGTCACCGGCACCAGCATGATGCCACGGCTCTCCAGCGCCTTGGTCCAAAGGCCGATCCGCTCGATCGAAACGGGCAGCGCGGAGGCGACCCCGATGGCGATTCCTCTCTCCTTCGCCAGATTTTCAAGCTTTCCGAGCGCCCGGTCGATCTCTGCTGCGGTTGGCACGGCATCGATGCTGAGATCGGCCTTGGCGAAAGGCATCGCCTGGCTTGCTGCCAATGAGGACGCGACGCTGCGCGGCGCCGACCCATCGTCGAGATAGCCGAGTCCGCGTTTGGCGGCCTCGTGAACAATGGGCTGCATCACGGCATCGGTGACGACGAAGCGCGCGCCCATAAAATTGGCAATCCCGGCATAGCCCTGGAACCGGCTGAGGTGCCAGAACAGGCGGTCGAGATTCTGTTCGGCGTCCAGCGTTGTGAGCAGCGTCTGCGGGCCAGGATCGTTATCGGGATAGTCGAACGGCTCCATCGGAATCTGCAATAAAATCTCATGGCGTTGCGCGCGCGCGCGTTCGGCCAGTTTGCCGGGGTCCGAACCGTAGGGTGTAAACGCAAGCGTCACCGCGGCAGGCAGTTTCATGATGGCGTCGGTGGTCTTGGCGGCACCGACGCCAAGTCCGCCGACGACTATGGCGACAACCGGCATCTTCGCAGCTTTGGCGCGGTCGGCTTCGGCGGCATAGGCCGTGAACGGCTTCAGTCCATCCGATACCACCGGGATCATGCCGTAGCGCGACTTTTCAAGCAGGCGCTGATCGATTCCAGCCATCATCGACGGCGGCGCGTCGGCGTCGACCTTATCCGCGGCATCGCCGCCGATCACGACGTTGTGGCGCGCGCCGCTTGAGCCGTCGATAATGGTGACGGTTTTTTGGTCAGTCGGCGCGGCTTGCGTGGCTGCGGATTTAGCATCGGGTTGGGGAGTGCTGGATGGCGCTGTCGTAACTTGTTCGCCCGAGGCGGCCTGAGGCAGCGCGATTCGCGCGCTCGGCTCTCCGCCTAGCGGATTGTCATTGAAGATGGCGACGCCCGCAAAGGCCAGCAAAGAAAGACCTAATAGCACGGCGAGCGCCTGGGCCCAGGTGAACGGCAGCCGATATCGGCGTTTCTGCCGCACCGTCTGCTGTCCGAGCGGCGTGCTCAGATCGTCGGCCGTCTCTGCCATGGGCCTCCCCGAATCAACCGTGCCACGATACCACGGCGGGGCAAGGGCGCGGCAGATCCCACGCGGCGTGGCCTATGCAAAAGCATGCGCCGGGAACCGCATCCGGTTCACCCAGCAGAAAGGGCGGCTCGAAGGCCGCCCTTTTGACGCTGTTTCCTTAAGCGAACCGGGATCGACCCAATCAAGCCACCGCTGCCAACGCGATGGCCGAGCCGAGTATCAGTTCGCTTCTTTGTTGGTGGGCTTGTCGATCGCGGCCTTGTCGCCCGCAGTCTTGTCGCCGCTCGCCGGCGCACTGGCATTGACCTTGACGCCATGGAGCAAATCGTCCGCCATCTTCAGGGCCTTGTCATCCTTGGCATCGGGCGGCACGTAGGATTGCGAACCGGTCTTCTCGTCGCCCTCGGACTTCAGATGGCCGCGGAGCGAGGCTTCGCCCTTGGTGTCGGTCCGCGACTTCAACTCGTCGGGCACGTCCTGAAGCACCTCGATATCGGGAACGATGCCCTTGGCCTGAATCGATTTGCCCGAGGGTGTGAAGTATCGCGCGGTGGTGAGGCGCAGCGCGCCATTGCCGGAGCCAAGCGGAATGATGGTCTGCACCGAGCCCTTGCCGAACGAGCGAGTGCCGACCAGGGTTGCGCGCTTGTGGTCCTGCAGCGCGCCGGCGACGATTTCCGATGCCGATGCCGAGCCGCCGTTGATCAGAACGATCAGCGGCTTGCCCTTGGTTAGGTCGCCCGGATGCGCGGTGCGGCGCTGGGTTTCCTCGGCGTTGCGGCCTCGGGTCGAAACGATCTCGCCGCGCTCAAGGAAGGTATCGGAGACCGTGACCGCTTCTTCCAGCAATCCGCCGGGATTGTTACGCAGGTCGATGATGTATCCCTTCAGCTTGTCGCCGATCTGCGAGGACAAATTGCCGATTTCCCGCTTCAGGCCTTCGGTGGTCTGTTCGTTGAAAGTGGTGATGCGGATATAGCCGATGTCGTCGCCTTCCACATGCGCGCGCACCGAGCGGACCCGGATGTTGTCGCGCACCAGCGTGACATCGATCGGATTGTCCTGGCCCTTGCGAATGATCTTCAGCTTGATCTTGGTGTTAACCGGGCCGCGCATTTTCTCGACGGCCTGATTAAGCGTGAGGCCCTGTACCGCCTCGTCGTCGAGATTGGTGATGATGTCGTTGGCCATGATCCCGGCCTTGGAGGCGGGGGTATCGTCGATCGGCGAGACGACCTTGATCAACCCATCTTCCATCGTGACTTCGATGCCTAGTCCGCCGAATTCTCCGCGGGTCTGCACCTGCATGTCGCGAAAGCTCTTGGCATCCATGTAACTGGAATGCGGATCGAGGCCCGACAGCATGCCGCTGATCGCCGATTCGACGAGCTTGCTGTCGTCGGGCTTCTCGACGTAATCGCTGCGGACGCGCTCGAATACATCGCCGAACAAATTAAGCTGGCGATAGGTGTCCGACGTCGCGGCACGCGCGCTCGATCCCATCAGCACAGAACGTGGTTGGGTCACGAACAACGTCAATGCCGCGCCGGTGGCGGCGCTCAGCAGAATTACAGAAGTCTTGCGCATCATCCGCGAACCTTTTCGCCTTCATTTGCGGTCCACCACGGACCTGGATCGATTGGAGCGCCGTCCTTACGGAACTCGACATAGAGTACGGGCTGGCTCGCATTGGCAGCAAGGATGGATGCCACCTGAGATGTCGTCCCCATCGTCGCGACCGGTTCCCCCGTCAGTACAAACTGGCCGATGTTAACCGAGATTCGCTCCATCCCCGCGATCAAGACATGATACCCGCCACCGGCGTTGAGGATCAAGAGTTGTCCGTAGCTGCGAAACGGTCCGGCGTAAACCACCCAGCCGTCACACGGTGTTGTGACCTGGGCGCCCGGCCGGCTCGCCAAGGAAATGCCTTTTTCTGCGCCGCCAGCTCCATCGGAACCGCCAAATTCGCGAATCTTGACGCCATTAACCGGCAGGGCGAATGATCCTTTGGCGGACGCAAAGGCAATGGCCGGGCTCAGCCGGGCAGGATCCTTGAGGGCCGCCAGATTTGGCTTGCCATTGAGGGCGGCCGGAGTTCCCTTCAGGTTCGCGGCTGCCGCGGCTTTCGCCGCGCTCTTCAGGTCCTGCTCCATTTTGGCGATCAGGCCCTGCAGCGTGTCGACCTGCCGAGACAGCGCGATGGCGCGCGCGCCTTCCGCTTCCATGTCTTTTTCGATCGAACTTTGTTTTCGCTGTCGTTCGTCGACGAGGGCGGCGAGCCGGATCTGGTCGTCTTTGAGTTTGTCGCGGTCGGCCGCAAGCTGGTCGCGCTCGGTGGCGATGGTCTTGCGAAGCCCGATCAGTTCGCCGAGGTCGCCGGCCAATTTCTCCGCACGCGCGCGCAATTCGGGCACCACGGATCCGAGCAGCATGGCGGTACGGAGCGATTGCAATGCGTCTTCGGGTCGTACCAGCAACGCCGGCGGCGTCCGCCGTCCGGCGCGCTGCAGCGCCGCCAGCACCTCCACAATTTCGGAGCGGCGTGAATCAAGCGAGCCGCGGATCTGCTGCTCACGGCTGTCGAGCGGGCGCAAACGCGCCTCGGCGTCGCCGATCCGCGTCTCTACTCCGCGCACCTGGGCCGCGATGTCGATCAGTTGCTGATTGAGCTTGCTGCGGTCCTGTCCGATCGCTGCGATGTCGTCTGCGAGCTTCTGCTGCAATTCGGCGGCGTTTTTTTGCTGCGCGCGGGTGGCCTCGAGCTCCTGCTCGCGCTGCTTGATGGCGTCGGGTGAGGTCGCCGTTGCCGGCGGCGTCGATGCCGCATCCTGTGCCGCCGCGGGCGAAAGCCAGATACCGCCAAGGCTTCCGGGGATAAGGGCCTCGGACACAAGGCCTGCGGACACAAGGCCTGCGGACAACAAAGCGATGGAAAGCGGGATCCGGGCCGAAGCAAGCTGACCGCGGCGGGCGGTGTCAGAGTACGATTGAATGTCCCGATTTGGCTGCATCGAATCCGAATCAGTGCCTTGGTTGCTTGCAATATGCGAGCTTACACGCGGTGATAAGGGTGCCCCGCCAAAATGGTCGCGGCCCGATAAATCTGTTCCAGAAGCATGACGCGAACCATTTGATGCGGCCAGGTCGCTGAGCCGAACGCAATGCCGAGCTTCGCTTTGCGCCGCAAATCGGGCGAAAGTCCGTCCGCGCCGCCAATCGCAAAAATAGTGCTGGCGACCTGGTCATCCCGCCAGCGGCCAAGATGCCGGGCAAAGGCTGCGCTGCCGATATTATCGCCGCGCTCGTCGAGTGCCACCAGGACGGATTTTCCGGGAATGGCCGCCGAAATCGCCGTGGCTTCCTCCGCTATCCGGGTTGCCGGGTCGCGGGCGCGGCTTTCGGGAATCTCTTGGATCTCAAGGCCGCGAAAACCCAATTTGCGGCCGATGTCGTCGAAACGTTCGCGGTAGCGTTCGGCCAGCTCCCGCTCCGGGCCATGCTTCAACCGGCCGATTGAGACAACGACGAGGCGCATGAGAGCTTTTTCCGGCTGGGCATGTCCCCGGAATGGGTCCGAGGGGAAAGCCGGTTTGCGGCAGAAAATACGCTAAATCAACACGGCGCGCGCATTCCGATCGCGAACGCGCGATGCGCCTTGCCATGCGCCCAACCGATCCTTACCGGCTGGGTGGCCTTAAATTACCTTCGCCGCCGTCGGGCTCTGCGTCCACAATCTTTCCAGATTGTAGAACTCGCGCACCTCGGGTCTGAATACGTGCACGATCACATCGCCGGAATCGATCAGCACCCAGTCGCAGTTGGGCAAGCCCTCGACATGAACGCTTTTGATTCCGGTTTCCTTGAGGCCTTTGGCGACATTTTCCGCGATCGCGCCGACGTGCCGGTTGGCCCGGCCGGTGGTGACGATCATGTAGTCGGAAAACGCAGATTTGCCGCGAAGGTCGATGGTGACCGTTTCTTCCGCCTTCATATCGTCGAGGCGGGAGAGGATCATATTCAGGGTCTTGTCGGCGTCGGGTTGCGCCTTCAAGGCCGCAGCTTGTGTCGATGTTTTACGCGTCTTGGGTAAAACAGACTTGGACAATACAGGTGTGGCCAGGGACCATTCCTTTCACTGTATCGCGAACGCCGAATCTTGACGTCCGCTGACTATACTACGCATGTGGGGTTAACGGTTTCAACATTCCAGTGCATCCGTCCTGTCACTTCTTGGTCTTCCAGCTGCCGTCCGGGTTCCGAAGCCCGGTCGACGACAGGTTCAATTTCATCCCTGTGAGAAAGACCCAGGCGGGGGCGCGGCGGTCCGCCAGCGTGCCGGCCTGATTTTCGGGCAGGCGATAGCGCCTGAGCGCCTGGGCCGCCGGTGCTGCCATCGCGCGAAAGCTCTGCGGCGGACGGTCGATCACGGCGATCGGGACTTCGGATGCGATGCGCCGCCAGTTTTGCCAGCGATGAAATTGCGCGAGATTGTCAGCGCCCATGATCCAGACCAGGCGCAGGCCGCGAGCGCGGCGGCGCAGATATGTAATCGTGTCGGCAGTATATCTCGTTCCGATGACAGCTTCGAGACAAGTTACGTCGATGCGCGGATCGTTTGCCATTCGGCGCGCGGCGTCGGCGCGTTCTTCGAGATCGCGCAAGGCCCCGTGATCCTTGAGTGGATTGCCCGGGCTCACCAGCCACCATACGCGGTCGAGGTTCAATCGCTTGATCGCGAACAGGCTGATGGCGCGGTGAGCGAGATGCGGCGGATTGAACGAGCCGCCGAGCAGGCCGATCCGCATGCCGTCGTTGTAGAGCGGAAGGACGCGAGAGGCGGATGGGGGCCCGACCAGATCTGGCGTCAACGGGGCCACCGCGTGCGCAATGTCGGGGCATTTGCCGTGCACGAGTTTTGGTTCGAAGACACCGGGTTGTTCACGGCCGGGTCTGCCCGGTGCCATGGACGCGATATTTGAAACTGGTCAGCTGTTCGGCGCCGACCGGGCCGCGGGCGTGAAATTTCCCGGTGGCGATCCCGATTTCGGCGCCGAATCCGAATTCGCCACCGTCCGCGAATTGGGTCGATGCGTTGTGCAGCACGATCGCCGAATCGACCTCGTTGAGAAATTTGTGCGCGGCGTCGGCATCGTCCGTCACGATCGCGTCGGTGTGATGCGAGCCATGATGGT
>Ga0302325_10028998_pt1 | contig 11443 bp, 8 predicted proteins | sample Palsa_T0_2_FD_201948 | JGI IMG/M metagenome (GOLD analysis project Ga0302325, IMG submission 201948) | Peat permafrost microbial communities from Stordalen Mire near Abisko, Sweden - Palsa_T0_2 | ecosystem: Environmental > Terrestrial > Soil > Palsa > Peat permafrost | place: Sweden: Abisko... | reverse complement strand
TGGTCTCTTTCTAGCTCCTTAATTGGCTATATCACCAAGATGGTTGGCCAAGCGAAGCCCGGCGATGTGCATTTTAAGGGGAGATTCTCTCGGGGAAGCTTGATTCTATCAGGATAGCGAATCCTGGAGCGAACACAAAAGGAGGGCCCGTTCGCCTCCCTGTGGTAACCTCGGTCTGACAGAAACCTCTAATAGACAACACTTAGTGTGATCCTTATCTTGGGTTGTTACCTTAGGATTCTTTAGCACGAGGTCGTGTCTCTAGCGGCAATTCTGCCCAAATCGGCCGCCGGAACTCTCAAACAATTCGAGCAAGCCTTGTTGGAGTTGCGGCCAAGCCGTATGTTGTAGTAAGCCAACGCATGAAGAGAAGGCGTGAGCTCTTCCTATCTATCCCTAAGGGGCGGACACGAAAATCAGCCGATCGAGCCAATGACGCTTCAAGCCCTGCGAGAAGAAAGCCGCGCCCATCGCAGTTCCGAGTGTATTTGTGATGAGATCGGTCATCCCGGAATCTCGAGTCGGCAGAAGAGATTGCAATACCTCAATCGTGAGGCTTACCAAAAAACCGAGGGCGACCGTAAACCATGTTGCCCGTCTGAAGTTCCTAATCACCGAAAAATAAGCGCTAAAAAAGAATCCAAGTGGAATGAGACCGCCGACATTGATGGCTATGTCCTTGCAATAAGCCCAGTCCGGATGGAATTCATCCCATGGGCGCTCGAGGAACTGCTCTCGTAGAACGAAAAATCGCCGGGGAATCAGAAGGTCGGGCGCCGAATCCACTTGATTATGAATCACAGACCCGTTACCTTCCTCGAGAAGATAACTGGCAACAACGCCACCCGCCGCGAATGAGTGTGGACGTTTCTCTTTCGTCCACTCCACAAAGTCTTGCGTAACTTCTGCCGGTGCCAAGTCGCGGTCATAGAAAGCAAGTCCTTTCAATTCACCGGACCAGCTATCGGTCGTGTTCGGAGCATTTCCCATTACTAGGCGTCCAGACAGGTCGCGACTCGAGAGACTTAACCCGGAAACCTTCCTGACCAGACTCCCGTCCAAATAGACAGCCAGACCGCTTTCACCGGAAGTGATGCTGACAAAGACCGGTTTCAAGCTGCTAAAAGCGTCGATGTATAACGTCGTTTTCCCTAGAGGCCAGGTTTGACTGACATGCTGTATTTCAAGATCGCCTAACGATTGACGCAACGAAAACCCAACAAAGTCGCTTTCTGGCCAATAAAACGCAAGAATCGTGCCGGCATAATCGACGCGATGCGGCTTCAACCAGATTTGGATACTACAAGAACGGCTTGCCTGAAACTGCCCAGCGTTAAATATTCCCGCACTGACTAAACTACCGTGCTTCCCAAAGATAATGCCGTTTTCTGTCTTCAACCATCGGACATCGTTTCTCGGAGCATGAAACGGCCAGAGTCCCGCTATCAGAGTACAGAGTAGAACTAAACCACACACTAAGCGCAGGAGATTCGCTTGAACCTGAGCAACAGGAGTCTTGGAAGCTGGCACTTACGTTTCTCGTCGGGGACGGACAGAAGAGGGTTTCTAAACATCAAAAGCCTCTTTTAATTGCCAGGTATGGGATAAGAGCGATCTCGGCAAAACCAGGGAGGGGGTCCTCCGCGCTGAAGACAGCTTCCACATCGCAGTCTTTCAAGGAACGGAGATAATCGACGAAGCTGGTATCACCCCTGAGAATCGCCATCATTGCAGCGGGAACATCCGTAGTCGTGCGAACCCATGACAACCCGGACCGACCTCTACTAGGTTCAACTGGCAGACCCACCTGATCGGCATAGAGCATGTAACTGAAGTCGACCCCAGCCTCGGCGCCGAGGGTGTGATAGCCCCATGTTCTGGCATTGACATCGAGGAGTTTGTATTGGGCATCGCGGGGATCGAGTTTATACTCGATCTCGACCAAGCCATAGTAATCGATTGCGCGCAAGAATCGCTCGGAAAACTCCTCCAGAATTGGGACGTCCACCGTCTCGACATAAGTGCTGGCTCTTCCAAACTCGAGCGGGTGTTGACGCCTGCGACGTGCCACCATCTTACCTACTGCCTCTCCGTCGCGAAAAAACGCGCAATAGGAGAACTGCTGGCTGCCGCAGCCGGGAATCAACTCTTGTACCATGATCTCCCCGTCACCGGCCAACTCAGATGCTTTTCGATACAGAGCGCCTAATTCGGATTGGCTGTTCGCGCGCCATGCTTTGGCCTTCGTCGCGTAGAAAAAGTGCTCCTTGATCGCCGGCTTGATGACAAATGGCGGGGTAAGGCTATCGAGCTCGGCTAATTGGTCAATATTCACGGGATAATGGGTTATGGGGGTCGGGATGCCGAGTTCCCCAGCCAGTCGATAAGTGTTCCGTTTGTCCCAAGCCCACTTCACGCTTTCCCAGTCGGGTGTAGGCACTCGGAACACCTCGCTGAGTTCTGACCGACGGTGCGATATGGCAGCGACGAGTTCCTCCCGGGTTGGGTAGAGAACCCAGCCCTCTAGACCCAGTCGTTTCCCGATCTCCAGGAGGCTATCGACTGCCTTGTGCTGGTCACGCAAGGTTGCGAGACTCACAAACGACTTACAGTACCGTGAGTATCGGGAAATCGAATATTCATCGTCCACCACACATACAGGCACTCCTCGACGGCCTAGGCTACGAACGATGCCCAAACCCTGATAGTCGCCGCCGATCACAACCGCCCCGACGGGATGGTGCACAGGACGCACAATGCACGACCTTGGGAGGGATTGGGTTAAAGTGCTGTCAGTTGCTTCCATTGTTTCGAGGGGTACCGTTCCGAGTAATCGAACGAATCAATTCAGTCGAAGCGAATTCCGCTCCCGAAACAAAACCAAGGAGTGGCCCGAAACTCCAAGCGGCGGGTTTGCCGAGAAAATGCAATCCGGGAATCGAAGACTCGAGTCCCCCCTTAAGCACAGGAAAGCCGTTTACGGTTAGCACTTGCTTCGATAATGATTGAGATAGGAAGGGATAGCGTGACACATCGACGCGAAATCCGGTAGCGAGCAGCGCATGATCGACGAGGCGCTCCGTTCCGTCGTCAAGTCGAAGGCGCAGTTGACTTCCCGCGACCTCAGCACGGAGCACTTTGCGCCCAAGTGTGATGGGCACCCCTGCAAGTCGCGGTTTCAACCAGCCAGCTCCGGCCGGACGGATGGCGCGGTATGCGGTCCGATCCTGGAATCGTCGCGGAAAACGACGGAATAGATGCGGCATTGCAACTAGCCGGCTGATTCCGGCTGGTCCCACGTCCCGGTCCGAATACAACATTTTTGAAATCGCTCCCAAGTGATGCAGTCTCGGATGCAACCCGACCCAATTCAGCCTCTCGCTGCGAGCGATTACCTCAACCGGAATAGCGTTTTCTTTAAACAGTGCAGCAGATTCCAGAGCGCTTTGACCAGCACCGATGACAACCACATTCTGGCCCTTAAACTTCCGCAGATCGTTATGTTCGCTGGTGTGCGAGGCCAGTTCCAAAGGAATGTTGCTGAACTCAGCTGGTCGGGTCGCAAACGTACTGATTCCGGTTGCTAAAATAACGCGCCGCGAGGTGAATTCCTCTCCGTCCGCCAAAAGAATTCGGAAGCCGTTCGCAGCGAAATCGATGATACGAACGGTACGCTCATCGACATCGGGAACGGCGCGGCGTTGATACCATCGACCATAGTCGACAAACCGCGCGAGCGGTATCGGTTTCGATATGTGGTTGCCGTTCTGACGGCAATATTCGTCAAGAGTCAGCTCGTGCTTCGGGTCGGCTATCTGCGAGGCTCCCCAATTCGATCGCAAACACATGCCGACCGGCATCTGCTTCTCCCAGAATGCCATCGGCTCACCAAAAACACGGGTTTCTATTCCCGCTGCGCGCAAGTATGACGACGCGGAAAGTCCATAGGGGCCGGCCCCGACAACGGTTACAAAGCAATCCGATGCGTTATTGTTCACGGAATTCGTCCTGAAGGGTTAGAGGGTGGTAATGTTCTCTTTGAGGGGATCTGCAGTCGCCTTATCGTCCAACCGGATAGCAAGGCTCTCCGTTCCTGCGGCGAGAGCATCCGCACCCTGCCGTTCGATGCGGTTCGTACGAAATGCACGACCTCGCGAAAGAGCTGGATGAATATCATCGAAGCGTTCCGTCGAAAGAGAATCTATTAGGTCCAAATACTCTTTTTTCTTGTGAGCCCAGCCATTGCGTTCCACGTATTCGTAGCCGCGCTCAACGAGAGACTCACGCAGATCCGGTTGGTGGATAACCTCAAGCATGGCTTTGGCCATCTCCTGGCTGTCCCCGGAACGAAAGAAATGAACATCGCCTTCCTCGAAATAGAACAAGTCAATTTTCGTTCGCGAGACCACAACGGGCACGCCTTGGGACATGAACTCCATGATTTTGGTGCTGAACGCTTCATTTCCGAATGAATCAGCACGTTTAGGCACCACTCCGAGGTCGGCATTGGCGATAAGTTGCGCCATTTCATGAAGAGGAACGCCGCCGTAGAACTTGATGCTGTCCTCAAGATCGAGGGACTTTACCTGTCGTTTCAGAGAGGACTTCATGTCACCACCAGATCCGCCGTAAATGTGGAACTCGGCCTTCGGAACCTGACGCTTGACCTCGGCAAAAGCCGAGATCGCAATATCCAGCCCTTGGTGCCATTGCAAGCTGCCCGGGAACAAAACGATATACTTATCGTCTGTTCTCGTTTTCGAATGTCGAGAAAACATTTCTGGATCAACATGATTGATCAGCACTGAGCACTTCTCTACCGGAGCCGAGCGTGTGACCACGGTCTTGAACCAGAGGTGGTTCGACACGATCACATGGTCAACGAATCTCGCTGAAGCTCGTTCGATTGCCTTCAATAACCAAACATAGATCCCCTTTAATCTCGTGTGAAACTTGTTCGCGAATAATTCGGGAACAACATCGTGAATATCAAGAATTAGTTTGGCTCCAGTCAGCTTCGGGTACCACGCGGCGAACACGAGAAAATCCGGCATGTTGTGGATGTGGATCACATCATACTGATTCCGCTTGTGCAGCCGCGTTACAGTCGCGGATGACTTCAGGAGAAAACGTAGCAGTCGTGCCGCATAGGTCCACTTACTGCGCTCGTTGTGCTCGCGCTGTTGGACGCGATGCACCGTAACCCCATCGATCTCCGTCTCTGAAGGACCAAATTCAGCGACGTTTATCGCGATTACATCGACTTGGTCGCCACGCTTGGCAAGTGTTTCTGCATAACGCCGGACGCGATTATCGCCCTCGTATGCCGTGTAAGCCACCATGCATATCTTTTTGCGTGTGTTCCGCAAAGGAAGCGGAACCTGCTGACGGTAATGCTTTGCGACGTCTCGCGGTAAAGCATGCCAATAGGACTCGCTGTATTTCTCGCGCACATAGTGAAGAAGCTCTTCATAGCGTGCGACGGGAAATTCGTCCCGATCCTCTTTGCCACCAAAACACATATAATCCGGATGGCTATTCAGCAATGCCATCCCGCCTTGCTCCGCGACCCAATCAATCTTGCGTTTCCAAATGTCGATCGTCCGTTCGCGAAGCACTCCGAAAAGAGTGAAATCCTGTACTAGCGTATACGGCAGTTCTACATAGCCCCCGCCATCCGGACTCGGGACCCAAAACGGAAAGATAGTGCCGGCGCCGTCCGACTGTGGCTCAAACGGGTCGGTGTCAAACGTGGAGGCGTCATAGTCGATATCCAATGCGTGCAGCCAGTCCAATTTATGCTGCATCAAGGGCGAACGAAACCCGGAAGAGCGCCACTCTTGCAGGTACCCATTGATACGTGTGGCCTTGGCAGCGAATTTCGCTTTGGAACTATACAGTTTTCCGTCATGCTCCAAGCCGTGCACCCCAACTTCAAACCCGGCCCGCTCCAGCATCTCTCGCGTTGAATCCGGAACACTGTAACCACCCTCAGGCACAAAGTTAAAGCATGAACTGAAACCGTGGTCCAATTCGATCTTCATTAATTGTTCCACGCGCGATACACCCTTGGTGCCTTCGACATCATGCGTCAGGACGAACGCGAACCGCTTCCCGTACGGCCATCCTGGCCACCCTGGAGGAACCCGCGCCGCTTTGGGATCGATCGGCCACACGTCGGCGAACGAACGGCGCCGCCGGTGCGCCCGCCATCGCCGCAATGCCAACCGCAACCGCCACGGCATTATCGGCTTAAGAAAGTAATACGCTTTGTTGACTAACATCGAAAGAGCCTTTGAATTCCCACAAAATGGTCTCTGGTTTGGACGAAATTTGTTTTGCCGATTTGCGGGTTAGCAAACACTTTATGCTATGTGCTTGTACAACAGGCTACCAATCGTTTTCAGAGCGAGATCTGGAAGAACTGGAACCACGCGTTTTGCCAAATTTTGCTTCCAAAGACTCGGTAGTCCTGCGCAATCCGGAGGATAACTCCAGTAACATATTTTCGTTGGTTTGGCACCCCAATGCTCTTTGAACGCAATCAGGCCCTGGTTGTCGACAGCAGAGCGCCCCATTTCAAACTCGTCGAAGCCGCGATTTCTTGCTTCTTGTATCGCTCTCCAGAACAAACCCGCTGTCCCGCCGAGTCTGTTGAACGCTGCATTGCTGCAACCATATTTGTAAATCATGGAATTCTTATAGGAGATTGTAAGAATGCTAGCAACTGCTCTTCCATCCTTGGAGGCCACTCGAATCTTTAGATCTTTTCCAAACGAGGCGATTAAGCCGCGAAACCAGATAAGGGGCTGTGGCGGCAAGAACTGCCGGCGGCGCGTCATCGTCAGAAGCCGATAGAACTTATACAGCAACTCTTCCGAGGTACCTTCCTCGTACTGCAAATTTTCTCGTTCGGCACGACGAATCTTGCTTTGCACGCAAGTTTTATGAAAGCTACGAAAGAGCTGCTCCGCAGTCTTGCGTAAAGCCAATCGGTGCAACTCGTAGGTCAAACTCACTCGGAGGCCGGTGCGACTGCCCGGCCGACATAAAATTGGCCTGATCTCCACATATTTTCCACCGCCACTATCAACTTTCTGTTTCAAGTGTGAGAGCAGGCAGTCAAGTTGGTCTACACCATCCACCAATGGTTCACAATGATCCGAAAATGGTACCGACACATAGCGATACCCTGTCAACCAACTCTCAACACGACAGAAAACAAGACCGTTCGTTAAGGGTACGTTGAAAGCGCAAGTAGAAATTACGACCGGAACGTAACCATAGGTCACCCGTAAAGCATTGAGCCAGCTGGGACTATGAAATACCGAACCATGCGGATGCCTCCGCACCAATTCATTCCAGCGCGGATCTCGTAGGGGATCGATTTCGTAAACGCGTGCGGTCTGATCTTTAGACACCTGGGGCTCTGCAGTTGGCAGTATGGTCGCTTTGGCGGCGCCAGTTACTTTACTCCCGCTAGCCATGCCACGGGCTCCCTTCGGCATTCTGTGCTGCTATGTTGTGGATGTTTTAGACTCTTTATTTCGAATATAACAGGGAATCTTATTCCTCAAAGGAAAAGCCCGGCGAGTATTTCGGGTTGCCAAGCTTGGTAAAACAATAAAGTTTTCCAGCTAAGTTGCACTCAACGGGACATGCACTGGATCGCCTACATCCTTTCTCAACACTAAGTCAATCACGACGCCGGCATTAGCAGCACAAGCGAGTTCGCTAAACGGCACCACCAGAGAGATCCATAGTGCCTTCCGCACCGCGCGCCATGCAAGGTTCGATCGTCGATTCTTCGACATCGGTACGGGCGAAAAGCCAAAGCTTTTTACAATATTTTCGCAGACGTAACGAAGACTATGACCTGCGTGGGCTCCCTGCCCATTAGCCTTGATATAAGGCTCGCGAACACCGAGGTCGGCGACTAGGTAATTCATGGACCGCGGCGAAAAATGATACAGGTGCCGGGGCAATTCCAATCCATACCAGTACGTGCCGAACAACTTAGCTTCCCATGAGTCGATGTTCGGAAACTTTGCGAAGAATATACCTCCCGGCCGCAACCAGGACATGACGCGCTCAAGAAATTCTCGCGGCTGATACATGTGCTCAAGAACGTCAAAACCGGTTATGACGTCGAAGCTGTTAGGCCCAAAGGGCGCATCCATAACATCGCCGACGAAGACCTCCGCTCCGGAGTTTGCCCGTGCTCTTTCTGCCGTCGACTCATCCATTTCGATCCCGTATAACTTCCATCTTCCACTTCTCATGCTCGCAAGAAACGATCCTGAGCTGCATCCGACGTCGAGGATCGCTCCCTGCTCTTTGTACTGCGCAATGACCTTCCTGTGCGTTTGCCAACGTTTTGCGCCCGTGTGTTCGGCTCCCGTAACAATGGCCTCGTGATAATCCTCGCTGTAATGAGGACCCATTTCCTCAGGCCTCGGAGGATTCGCCAGCCAAACACACCAACATGAAGTACATCGCAGCAACTGGTACTGCACCTCGCGCAAATGAAAGCGGTCCGGCGCAGTCACGAAATCAGATACTGTCGTGCTCCTGCATAACGGGCACACCCGCAGATCACCGATTCTTTCAGTGATCCGATCCAGGGTAATTGTCTCTTGCGTACTAATCATTTGGTCTGATCCACTTTTTGGATTGCTGATCGTAAGTTTTTACTAGCTTTGCCGGGCTTCCAGCGATGACACTGAACGGGGGAAAGCTTTTTGTAACCACGGCGTTTGCTCCGACAACGCTGTTTCGCCCCAGAGTCAGGTTTCCACGGCTACAAACAATCACTGCTCCATGGCCGATCCAGCAACCTGTCTCAACTGTAATTCTTCCCCCGTCCGTTATACCCTGTTCGTGTATGGGACGATCTGTATCGGCAAACTCGTGATTATGATCCATGATGAGGACGGAGGGGCCAAGGAGAACATCTTCGTGGAGAATGATCTGGTTCTTGCTGGATATCGTTGATCTTCTACCAATCTTGCAACCATTGCCCAATACAATCCTCGGTTCAGCGCTGCTCAGGTCGCCGACCACATTTAGCCAGACATTCGGCGCTAAATAGACTTCCTCACCCAATCTTACCGCGTCAGAAATACGCCGCGAGATATCGCAGGACCAATGAACTGAGGTTCCAGTTCCGAATTCTGCAAAGGGCCAAGTCCGCCTGATCCATGCGCTGTTTAACCAAGTAGCGATTCTCGAAACCAGTTGAGCCAAACCCTGCGCGGGCGCGCTTTGCGCCTCTTGATGAGAGCTACCCACTCACGCCACCCACTATCCTTGCACCAGTCTCGCGACGGTGGGGCAAAAATATAGACACCATTGCCTTTCCCTCCGACACTGTTATAGACCGTGTAAGCAGTAAAGCTGGCCACATCACGAGTAAAGAAGCCAGCGCTGCTTCTCCCACCGTCAACGTAGCCAACCATCGTCCACTCGTCACTCCTGGCAACGGGATGTGCGTCGCGATGTCTCCTGCAAGCAGGATCGCCGCAGTTGCGACGACTAGCTTGACGGCATCTGGAATCAACTCCTTCACTTCAAACGAATGGAACGTTCGGGTAAGTGCAAACATCATGAAAACGACTCCGACAAGTTCAGCAATGGCCAACCCCGACAGAACCCCGTTGAAACCCAGTCTTCGGGCGAACACCGCAATCGAGGCGAGAACTACTATCCTCAAGACTTGCCGAATATTATCCATAACGGCTCGTCCTGAGACTCTGTACAGCACTAGCTGCAACATAGAAAAGCCGCTAAACAATCCTGCAACGCAGACGAGTTTCAATGCCGTTCCAAAAGAAGGTTGCTCCTGCCCGGTCCATGCGTACACGATTCTCGTGCCAAAGACCGAAATGAAACCCAAAGGGAATAATGTTAGCGCCAGTGTCACTTTGAACGACTTGACCAACAATGCCCGCATCTTGTCCGGGGAGCCGGAAGCATATACCATCGTGCCGCCGGAAAGAATTGGTATCAGAAATGCATTCTGTAGCATCATGGCGGACGTGACCAGTCTCGTCACTATGGCATAAGCTCCAGCCGCGTCTGCGCCAAAAGCTCTCAAAATTGCGAACGGCAGAATCGCTGCATACAGGACTTCTAGAATGTTGACCAGTTGATACGTGCCGGCAAACCTAATCAGCTCATGCAAGACACTTTTTGTTAGGTATTCCACGCGCAAGCGAATCTCGGGCACAACTTTCTTGGCGGCAAGATAGCAACTCAGAACAAAACCGACCTCGGAAACCGCCATGATCCATGCCATCGCCAGCAGACCATATCCGAAGTGTAGAACCACGACGATGGCGACTGCCTCTGCCACGGTAAAAAAGGTTGTGAATTTCCGCGCTATATCAATCCGATGCCCACCCATTACGATTGCTTCGTAGACGGCTCCGACGTTCGACAAGACCATGATTATGCCAAGCACCGAAATGGCTCCCGCGGTCGAAGACAGAAAATCGTAGGGTACTCCGGCAGCTCTTGCGACTTGGCGTGACAACAGTACAATCGGAAAGAGTCCGATCAGTGACAGAGCGAGCATCAGGGCACTGCCAGTACTAAGCAGCCGGTTTGCACTATCATATTCGCCGTTTCCGGTGGCTTCAGCCACATATTTCTGAAAGGCCGACTTGATCCCCACACTACCAAAGCGCATGTACGCGGCAGCTGTCATGATGATTGACCAAATACCATAACCGCCGAGGCCTAGGTGCGTTATTACAATCGGAATCGTGACCAGACGAGTGGCAACTTGAGCAGCGCTGGCGAGTACGCCAAAAACAGTGTTCCTACCAATTGTCGTAGCCAGATTATGGTGCGCTTCGGAAGTCTCGGATTTCACTTCCTCCACTACAGCATCCAATGTGCCAAGATTTCCCATGATAGGCTTTTACGCTAATGCGATGCCACGACTGCTAGCACTGCCGCCAGAAATGTTATAGGGGCAATCTCTTCCAACCGAGCAAAATCTCAAACGTTCAAGTCACGAACGCCCGAAGGCTTCGCACGGTCCGCGGCTGTAGAAGAATTATCGGTTGCGTGCTCGATGCTGGAGCGGGAAAGGCCATCGGCAAACCACACTGCGGTTTGGCGTCCAACGGTCAATTTTCGAGCACAGCCAAGGCGGTGGAAAGGAGTTTTCCTCAGTGAAAACAACTGGGCGCGATTCCACTCGGCAACTTCAATAAACGCCCTGCCCAGACGCTCAGTCGCCAGTTGACGCAAGACCTGATTTACCAGAAGAGGATTCAGCCCTCGTCCCCGATAGGCTGGGGCTACGTAGTAATCGAACAGATGAACATCGTCCAGCCCTAAGAGATAGAAGTGTGGTTCCATGGTGCGTCCCCGGAGGGTCCAACCATATCCCGCTAATTTGCCATCAACCTTGATCATCCAAAGTAACGCATCT